>Ga0209376_1000387_pt1 | contig 49267 bp, 44 predicted proteins | sample GraSoiAngelo_134_FD_185891 | JGI IMG/M metagenome (GOLD analysis project Ga0209376, IMG submission 185891) | Grasslands soil microbial communities from the Angelo Coastal Reserve, California, USA - 14_0929_05_30cm (SPAdes) (version 2) | ecosystem: Environmental > Terrestrial > Soil > Grasslands ...
AAAATCCTGGTGTTACCAAATCCTGGTGTTACCTAGGACGCGTCGATGCGCCCTCCGCCCCTGCCCAATTCAAGTACCGCGTCCTGATCGTCGACGGCGTCGAGGACACTCGCGAGATGTACGCGCTGTACTTCACTTACCTGGGCCGCAGGCCGACGCGACGTCGGTCCCGGAGCCTGTCGCCGAGCTCGCGGCCACTGTCGGAACCGACCCGGCCACGTACACCCGGGAGAGGCCGGGCATGAGCGAAGACCTCAGGAAGCGTCGAAGAAGGCTTGGCGAACAAGCGGGCTCAGCGCGCGACGCCCTCCCGATTGGTGATTCGTCGGGCCAGGGCGGCTTTCCAGTGATGAGTCACTGTCTGCACCGTAGCTGAACGCGAAAGAGGTGAGGTGCTGGCGTAAATCTGGGTGGGGGCGCCCCCGATCATCTGTCCTCCGTGTCGCCGATGCTCCCCGGGCACCGCGGTATCATATGGTCCCTCTATGAACCGGGACCACGCGAAGCGCGCGCTCGACTTCCTCGCTGACATGATCCGCTTCAAGAGCTACTCGGGCACGCCGGGGGAAGGCGAGCTCGCCCGCTTCGTCGTCGAGCAGATGCAGCGGCTCGGCCTCGAGGCGTTCACTCAAGAGGTCGAGCCCGGACGCATGAACGCGATCGGGATCTGGCGCGGTACGGGCGGCGGCAAGAGCCTGCTCTTCAACGGCCACCTCGACACGAACCCGGTGACCGAGGGCTGGACCGTCGATCCGTGGGGTGGCGTCTACGACGACCGGTTCGTGTACGGCATCGGCGTTTCCAACATGAAGGCCGGCGACGCGGCGTCGTTCTGCGCGGTGGAGCGGCTGATCGAGCGCGGTGTTCGGCTTCGCGGCGACGTCGTGCTCACCTACGTCGTCGGCGAGCTGCAGGGCGGCATCGGCACCATCAAGGCCATCGACTCTGGGGTCCGGGCCGACTACTTCATCAACGGCGAGCCGACGGATCTGGCCGGCCTCACGCTCCATGCCGGCGCCTTCAACTGGATGATCGAGCTCACCGGCATCACGCGCCATGTCTCCAAGCGCGAGGAAGCGGTCGACGCGATCGCGGCGGCCACACGCCTGATCCCGCGCATCAATGCGCTCGCCTTCAGTGCCGCCGCGAACCCCGATCACGCGTCGGTCAACCGCGCCCACGTCGGCGTGGTGCACGGTGCCCTGTCGCGCGAGCTGCACGAGTGGCGCCCGCCCCAGGTGGCGGACTTCGCGCGGCTGGTGGGCACCGCGCGCTACGCGCCGAGCCAGTCGGAGGCGTCGGTTCTCGCAGATTTCCGGCGCCTCCTCGACGAGGTCGAGCGCGAGACGCCAGGCCTCCGCGCGACCGTCGCGCGCTCGGCGCTGGGGAACCGGCCCGTCATGCTGCCCTTCGAAGTCCCGCGCGACGCCCGCATCGTCGAGGTCGTGCGCAAGGCGTATCGCGCGGTGCGCGGGGCGGAGCAGCCGCTCGGCCCGGTGCCGCCCTACTGCTTCTACGGCACCGACGCCGCGCATCTCCTCCACCGCGCGCACATGGAAGGCGTCGTGTGCGGGCCCGGCGGCCGCTACAACACGATGCCCGACGAGCGCGTGGACGTGGCCGACTACCTCGACATGGTCGAGATCTACATGCTCGCCATCCAGGAGATCTGCCGATGACGCCGAGGATCTCTCGCCGCGCGTTTCTGGGGGTCACCGGCCTCATCACCGGCGCCGCCGCGATCCCGGGTCTGACGCCCGCGCGGGTGCTGGCCCAGAGCGAGAAGCCCGGCGGCCTCCTGCGCGTGAGCGTCACCTTCGGGCTGAGCACGATCAATCCGATCATGCACATCAGCGGCGCGGAGTGGATGGCGACGAAATGGATGTACAACAACCTGACCCGTCTCAACGCGAAACGCGAGCCGGTGCCGGACCTCGCCGAGTCGTGGAGCGCCGGCGATGGCGCCAGGGTGTGGACGTTCAAACTCCGGCAGGGCGTCCGCTTCCATCACGGGCGGGAGCTCGCGGCCGAGGACGTTGTCGCCACCTTCACCACGCTGCTCGATCCGAAGACGGCGTCGCCGTACCGCGGTGAGGTCGGCCCTGTCGACCGGGTGGAGGCGCTCGACAAGTCGACGGTGCGCTTCACGATGAAGTCGCCGTTTTCGGTGTTCCCGGCCATCGCGGCCGTGCCGAACGCGCGCGTCGTCGCGCGCGAGGGGCTCGCCGACATGAAGGCCCTCGCCTCGCGGGAGTTCGGGACGGGCCCCTTCAAGCTGAAGGAGTTCGTCCCGGGTGATCGCGTGGTGGTCGAGCGGTTCGCCGATTATTTCCGCAAGGGCGAGCCGTACCTCGACGGCGTGACCCTGCGTGTCTTTCCCGATCCGGCCACCGAGCTGACCGCGTTCAAGAGCAAGGAGATCGATCTGATCTCGGGGCTGACGCCCGATCTCTTCTCGCAGGTGGCGACGCTGGCGGGCGCCGAGGGCCTGGCCGTCGCGGGCGGCACCTTCGCGGCCGTCACGCTCCCGTCCGATAAGCCCCCATTCAACGACAACCGCGTGCGCGAGGCGCTCAAGCTCTGCGTCGATCGCAAGCTCATGCTGGCGGCGATCCACAACGGGCAGGGCGAGCTCGGCGTGGACCACCCCGTCTCGAGCGCCTACGACGCGTACGTGCCGCTCGCGCCGCGCAGCGCGGATCTAGAGAAGGCGCGTCAGCTCATGAAGGACGCCGGCCTCGCCAACGGCGTGACCGTGAAGCTCTTCGCGGCGAATTCGCCGCCGATCCGCGAGAGAATTGCGGTCGTGCTGAAGGAGATGGCGCGCCCGGTCGGATTCAACATCGACGTCGAGGTGCTGGCGTACGACCGGTACCTCGCGCAGGTGTGGAACAAGGGCGCGATGTATGTCGTGTACTACGCGACGCGGCCGACGGCCGACGCGATCCTGATGAAGCTGTACCATCCGAAGGAGGGGCTCGACGAGGGCCGGTGGGCGGCCGCGCACCCGAATGCGATCCGCCTGCTCGAGCAGGCCAGGGAGATCCTCGATCCTGACCGTCGCCGGCGGCACTACGCCGACTTTTTGAAGACCTCGCGTGACGAGGGCCCGTTCATGCTGCCGTTCTTTGCGAACGAGCTGAACGGCAAGTGGGCGTACGTCCGCAACTACCGTCTGAGCCCGTCCAGCTCCGACATGGTGCTGGACGACGTGTGGCTCACGGGCGACGCGCCGAAGAAGAAAACTTGAGGTGGCGCGTTACGCGCTGAGGCGCCTCGCCTCGATCGCACTGATCCTGCTCCTCGTCTCGGCGATCGTGTTTGCGGCCATCCACGTGCTGCCGGGCAACGCCGCCACGCTGATCCTCGGCGAGTACGCCACGCCGGAGGCGCTCCGCACGCTGGAGCGCGAGATGGGCCTCGACCGGCCGCTCCTCGTGCAGTACGCGAGCTGGGTCGCCAGCGTCGTCACGGGCGACTGGGGCGTGTCGCTCGCGATGAAGCAGCCCGTGGCGACGGTCGTCGGCTATCGCCTGCGCAACTCCGCGTTTCTCGCCCTCGCCGCGCTCACCGTGGTCGTCGTCGTCGGCGTTCCGCTCGGCACGCTCGCGGCGCTGCGCCGCGGCCGGCCGCTCGATCTTGCCATCGTCACCGCCACGTACGTCGGCATCTCGATCCCCGAATTCGTCACCGGCCTCGTCCTGCTCCTCGTGTTGGCGGGACCGTCCGTGGGCTGGTTTCCAACGAGCGGCTACGTGGAGCTCGCGAGCGGGGTGACGGCGTGGGCCCGCCATCTCGTGCTGCCGGCCATGACCCTGACCATCGTGCTGCTGGCCCACGTCGTCCGCCAGACCCGCTCGGGGCTGGCCGACGTGCTGACCGCGCCGTACATCCGCACCGCGCGACTCAAGGGCGCCTCCGCCCGCCGCATCGTGCTGCGCCACGCGCTCCGCAATGCGCTGCTGCCCACGATTACGGTGCTCGCGCTCGATCTCGGATACCTGATGGGCGGCATCGTCGTCGTCGAGGAGGTCTTCGCGTATCCTGGCATGGGCCGGCTCGTCATCTACGCCGTGCAGAACCGCGACGTGCCGCTGCTCCAGATGTGCGCGCTCGTCGTCGCCTCGGTGTACGTGCTCGCGAACTTCGCCGCCGACCTCGCGTACGCCTGGCTCGATCCGAGGATCCGCTACTCGTGAGCTCCCTATCGCCGGCGCTCGGCGTGGGCGGCGCGATCCTGGCCCTCGTGCTCGCGATGAGCCTCGCGGCGCCGTGGATCGCGCCGTATCCCACGACCGAGCAGCACATGCTGGAGCGCCTGAAGCCGCCGGGCGCGCGCTTCCTGCTGGGAACCGATCAGTACGGGCGGGATCTCCTGAGCCGGACACTCTTCGGTGCGCGCCCGGCGCTCGGACTCGGCCTCGGGGCGGTCGCGCTCGGGCTCGCCCTTGGCGTCCCCATCGGACTGACCGCCGGCTACGTCGGCGGCCGGCTCGACGACCTCGTGATGCGCGTGGTGGATGCGATGCTCGCGTTCCCGTCCCTGCTGCTGGCGCTGCTGATCATCACGGCGCTCGGCGCGAGCACCGGCCATGCGCTCCTGGCCATCGGCGTCGCGAACGGGCCGGGTATCGCGCGGATCGTGCGCAGCGCGACCCTCGCGCTGCGCGAGGCGGAGTTCGTCCTCGCTGCGCGGGCGCGCGGCGAGCGGCACCTTTACGTGATGTTCGGCGAGATCTTTCCTAACGTGCTGGCGCCGGTGATCGTCGAGGCGACACTCCGGATCGGCTTCGCGATCCTGGCCGGCGCGAGCCTGTCCTTCCTCGGCCTCGGGGTACAGCCTCCGGCCGCCGACTGGGGGCTCATGATCCGCGAAGCGCGCCAGTACGTGTTCCTCTCGCCGTGGCCGCTGCTCGCGCCCGGGACGGCGCTCGCCTTCACCATCGTGGCCTTCAACCTCTTCGGCGACGGCCTGCGCGATCGCCTGGGCGCGACGTGATGCCACCGCCGGTGCTCGACGTCCGCGCACTCTCGGTGCAGTTCGAGACCAAGGAGGGACCGCTGCGCGTCCTGCGCGACGTGAGCCTCCAGGTGGCGCCGGGGGAGACGTTCGGGCTCGCGGGCGAGTCCGGGTCGGGCAAGACCACGCTCGGCTACACGATCCTCCAAGCCCTGGCGCCCACGGCGCGCGTCACGGGCGGCGCTATCCTCTTCGAGGGCCGCGACCTCCTGGGCGTGAGCGAGGACGAGCTGCGCCGCATCCGCGGCCGTCGGATCGCAATGGTCTACCAGGACCCGCGCTCGGCGCTGAATCCGACGACGCGGATCGGCGCGCAGATCGCCGAGGTCCTCGAGATCCACGAGCGGGCACCGGCCCGCGCGGCCGGGCGCCGGGCGCAGGAGCTGCTCGAGCTGGTCAACATCGCCGATCCCGCCTCCGTCGCGCGCCGCTATCCGCACGAGCTGAGCGGCGGCATGCAGCAGCGCGCCGTGATTGCCATGGCGCTCGCGGGCGGACCGAGCCTCCTGATCCTCGACGAGCCGACGACCGGCCTCGACGTCACGACGCAGGCCCGCATTCTCGAGCTGGTCGCCGACCTCAAGCGCCGCGTCGGCGCCGCCATCCTCTACATCAGCCATGATCTCGCCGTCATCGCGCAGGTCGCCGATCGCGTGGGCGTCCTGTACGCGGGCGAGCTGGTCGAGGTGGGGCCGACGGCCGACCTGTTCGCGCAGCCCGTCCATCCCTACACGCGGGGGCTCCTCGACGCGCTGCCGCACCTCGACGGCCTGCGCGGGCTCGTCCCCATCGAAGGGCGCATCCCGCGGCTCACGGACCTTCCGCCCGGCTGCGTCTTCGCGCCGCGCTGCGACTTCGTCGCGCCCGCGTGCACGGCGGCCACGCCGGCGCTCGAGACGGTGGCGCCCGAGCGCCGTGCGCGCTGCGTCCGCTGGCCAACGGTGCTCGCGACGCCGCGCCGATCGACCGCGGCGGCGATCGCGCCGGAGACGGTCGCCTCCGACGCACCGCTGCTCGCCTTCGAGCACGTGAGCAAGTACTTCGGGGGCGCCGGGGCGGTCGCCCGCTGGCTCGGCATCGGCGCCCCGCCGGTGCGCGCGGTCGACGACGTGTCGTTCGACGTGCGGGCGGACGAGGTCGTGGCACTCGTCGGCGAGAGCGGGTGCGGCAAGACGACGCTCGGGCGACTCGCCGTGCGGTTGCTGCGTCCGACCGCGGGCCGCGTCCGCTTCGCCGCACCGAAGCCGACCGATGCGCAGATCGTCTTCCAGCATCCGGATTCGTCGCTGAACCCGATGAAGCGGATCGGCCCGAGCCTGGCCCGCCCGCTCGTGCTCCGCGGCCTGCGCCGCCGTGAGCGCGGGCGCCGCGTGCGCGAGCTGCTCGAGGCGGTGCGCCTCGATCCCGACTACGGCGCGCGACGGCCGGCGGCGCTGTCGGGAGGCGAGAAGCAACGCGTGGCCATCGCGCGCGCGCTCGCGATGGCCCCGCAGTTCGTCGTGCTCGACGAGCCGGTGTCGGCGCTCGACGTGTCGACGCAGGCCTCGATCATCCGGCTCCTCGCCGAGCTGCGTCGCACGCTCGGCGCGTCGTACCTGATGATCTCGCACGATCTCAGTCTGGTGCGCCACGTGGCTGCGCGTGTCGGCGTGATGTACCTCGGACGTCTCGTGGAGATCGGCGCCGTGGACGAGGTCTTCCGCGCGCCGTCGCATCCGTACACGCGCGCGCTGCGCTCCGCGGTGCCGCGGCCCGATCCGGCGGTGCCGGGACGGCCGATCCGTCTCGAAGGCAGTGTGCCGAGCGCGCAGCACCCGCCGGCGGGATGCCGGTTCCACACCCGCTGCCCGCAGAAGATCGGCCGCGTATGCGAGGAGGCCGAGCCTCCGTGGGCGCGTGCGAGCCCGACCCACTGGATCGCCTGTCACATCCCGATTGCCGAGCTGTCGCGAAGCTCGGAGGAGGCCCGACCTTGACGACCTCGGCTACGCCCAGCGATCCTTCACGCCATAGACCACGTAGGCGCCGGCGAGGTACGCCGAGCGCAGGAAGGGGAGCGGGAAGCGCGGCAGCGTCGCGGAGGTGAGCGGCGTGTCGCGCGGAACGTCCTTGCCCGCGACGAGATCGGCCACGAGCCCACCGCAGTACGTCGACATGGCGACGCCGCTGCCCTGATAGGCGAGCGCGTAGGCCACGCTCGGATCGCCGTCGGCCCGGTTGACGTGCGGCATCAGATCGTACGACAGACACACCTTACCCGACCAGAAGTACTCGCTCGCCACACCGCGGAGCGCCGGCCACTTCGCGGCCACGTGGGCTTCCAGCCTCCGGCGACACCGGCTGCGCCCCGCCGGCGTGTCGAGGACGCCCGCGCGTCCGCCGAAGAGCAGCCGATCGTCGGGCAACCGCCGCCAGTAGAAGAGGAGCTTCCGTGTGTCGGAGTAGACCTGGGTCGTGAGCATGCCGACGTCGCGCCATTCAGCGGCGGTGAGCGGCCGCGTCACGATGATGTTGCTCGTGGCTGGCAACAGGCGGCCGCGGAAGAACGGATGCAGGCCTTCCGCCGTGTAGCCGTTGGTCGCCATGATCACCGTGCGCGCGCGCACGGCACCGCGCGGCGTGACGAGCACGTGCTCGCTCCCTTCGCGCCGCCACTCGACCACAGGCGAGCGCTCGCAGAGGGTCGCGCCGCACCTCAGCGCAGCCGCGGCCAGACCGCGCACGTACTTCAGCGGATGCAGGCCGAACGCGTTCCGCGTGCGCAGGGCGCCGGACGCCTCGGCGCCGCGCAGGTAGCCGTCGTGCTCGAGCCGCGCGTGGTCGAGAAACTCCACGTGCGGATAGCCGAGCACCTCACGGTAGAGCCGCACACGCTCTTGCAGATCGGCGACCGCGGACGGTCGGTGGGCAACCAGCAGCGAGCCGTCCGGCCCGGGGTCGCAGGCGATGTGCTCCCGAGCGATCAGCTCGCGGACGGTCTCGATGGCCTCGACGCCGATCGCGATCGAGCGGCGCGCGGCCTCGATTCCCCAGCGCCGGATCCGATCCTCGAGCCCGACCTTTCCGAGCGTGATGAGCGCGAACCCGCCATTGCGGCCCGAGGCGCCCCAGCCGATCGCGTTCGCCTCGAGGACGACGGCGTCGAGGCCGTGCGTCCCGGCCAGCCGATAGGCGGCGGCGAGCCCGGTGTAGCCGCCGCCGATCACGGCCACGTCGGCGCGTCGATCGCCGTCGAGCGTCCGGATGCCGTCCGGGTCGGGACCGGCCGTCGCCGCCCAGTACGAAGGGACGTGGGCCGCGGTGCTCACGCCTGGCGCGCGAGGTAGTCGAATGACGAGAGTACGTGCATGCGGACGATGTGCAGGTACTCCTCGATCTCGACGTGCTCGTCAGCCTGAGCCATGCCCCGCGGAAAGGGACCGTGCACGAGCCCCGGGATGCCGCGCTGGCGCCACAGCCGCGCGTCGGTGCCGCCGAGGCTGACGATCGGCGCGGGATCGGGCCGGCCGAGCGCGCGGGCGTTGGCGCGCAGGATGCCGACCATCTCGTGGTTCGGATCACAGGCGCTCGGCGCGCTGAAGTTGATCTCTTCCATCGTCGTGTCGGGATAGCGCGCAAGGATCTGACGCACCTTCGCGAGAACCGCGCCCTTGCCGAGGCCGGGGGGAAGGCGGACGTCGGCCTCGAACCAGCACGTGCCCGGGACCATGTTCACCTTCTGCCCGCCCTGGATGACGCCGATGTTGACCGTCACACGCTGGATGATGTCCTTCGCGCCCGGTCCCTGCGCCTCGTCGATGGCGGCGGCGGCCCCGGCGAGCGCATCGGCGATGTCGATCGGCACCGACGGCTCGAGGGTCGTCAGCTCTTCCAGATCCACGATCAGTCGCGCCGAGATCTTCGTCGCGCTCGGGGACAGGTGCGTGTAGGCGCCGTGCGCGCCGCGCGTTCGCGTCGTGAACCGGAGCCACAGCGGTCCCTTCTCGCCGAAGCGGATGGTGAGCGGACTGCTCGGCTCGCCGTTCAGAAGGCAATCGCCGTGGACCTCGGGGTGATGCTCCATGAGGTAGCGCGCGCCCCACGGCCCGAACGTCTCCTCGTCCGAGACGGCCGTGAGCGTCAGCCGCCCCTTCAGGTGCTCGCGGATCCGATAGAGGTAGGCGTAGGTGAAGATCGACGCCGACGTGCCGGCCTTCATGTCGGCCACACCGCGCCCGTAGATCTTGCCGTTGGCGATCGCGCCGCTCCACGGCCCATGCGTCCAGCGCTCGTTCCTCTCGTCGGCCGGGAAGACGTCGATGTGTCCGTTCAGCACGAGATGCCGGCCCGGGCCGCGCCCCTCGAACGTGCCGACGATGTTCGGCATGGTAGCCTGTGGCGCGATCACGCGGAACGGCAGCCCCTGGGCTTCGAGAAATCGCGTGATGTGCGCGGCCGCGAGCGTCGTGTCGCCGGGAGGGTTCGGGCTCTTGGCGCGGACGAAATCGCACAGGAAGCCAATGATCGTGTCGCGATCCTGGTCGATCCATTTCGCGAGCTGACGCTTGACGTCGTCCATGGCGGCATCCTCTTCCCGCGGAGAAGTTGCCGAGAGCATACACCGGCAGCGTCTTGCGTGATCAGGAGGAAGAGATCCTCACCATCGACCTTCTCCGCACGCATGGGTTCATTACGTGCCGGTTGACAGGTCGGAAAGCCGCGTGTTAACGAAGCGGACACTCCAGGCATCGGCACCGACATTCGAGGAGCGCGACATGAGCCAGACACGCCGAGAGCAGATGGTCCTCGCCCGCAGCACCGGCGTCAGCCGGCGCCACCTTCTCGCTGGCACGGCGGCCGCGCTCGCGACCGCGAGCATGCCAATCGTGTGGCCGCGCCGGGCGAGCGCGGCGGGGAAGGTCGTGCTGCGGACGATCGGCGGCGCCTATGAGGAGGCGGTGGTCAAGGCCATCGTGGAGCCGTTCACGAAAGCCACCGGCATCGAGGTGGTCAAGGTGCCCGCGACGCTCGGCAAGCTTCTCGCGATGTTCGAGTCCGGTAACATCGAGCTCGACGTCGTGGACGCGGGCGAGCTCGGCATGATCTCGCTCAGCCAGAAGGGCGCACTCGAAAAGATCAACTACAAGGGCTGGAAGCTCGCCAACCCCGACGACATGGACCCCTTCATCCGTCGCGACGACATGGTCGGCGACATCTACTTCTCGTCCGTGCTCGGCTACAACACGCAGGCGTTCCCGACCGGCAAGCAGCCGCGCTCGTGGGCGGAGTTCTGGGACCTGAAGAAGTTCGTCGGCCCCCGGATGCTCGCGGATCTCGCGTCGGGCAACATCGACCTCGAGTTCGCGCTGCTCGCCGACGGCGTGCCGAAGGACAAGCTTTATCCGCTCGACATCGAGCGTGGATTCAAGTCGCTCGACCGGGTGCGACCGGCCATCCGGAAGTTCTGGGACACGGGCGCGCTCTCGGCGCAGATGCTCGCGGACAAGGAGGTCGTCCTCGGCAGCATCTGGAACGGACGGCTCCAGGCGGTGGCGGATAAGGGCGCGCCGCTCGCGATCGAGTGGAACGAGGCGAGCCTGCAGTCGCAGTACTGGGGCGTGCTGAAGGGCGCGAAGAACGCCGAGAACGCCCACCGCTTCATCGACTTCGCCTGTCAGCCCGAGCCGCAAGCCAACCTGGCCAAGTTGATCCCGTACGGGCCGACGAACCGGCAGGCCTTCAAGTCCATTCCCGCCGACGTCGCCGCCCGGCTGCCCTCGAGCCCGGAGCACAAGGCCAGAGCGTTCCTCCAGAACGGCAAGTGGTGGGCGGACAATCGGGCGAAAGTCAGCGAGCGCTGGTCGCAGTGGCTGCTCCAGAAGGGGTAAGGGCCGGCGCCGAAGTCCGTCTGCAGGGGCTGACCAAGCTCTTCGGGCCGGTCGTGGCGGTCAGCGACGTCTCCATGACCGTTCCTGCCGGATCGTTCTTCACACTCCTGGGACCGAGCGGCTCGGGCAAGACGACCACGCTCATGATGGTGGCGGGGTTCGTCCATCCGAGCCGAGGCGCGATCGCAATCGACGGCATCGACGTGGCCGCGCTCCCCCCGCAGAAGCGCGACCTCGGCATGGTCTTCCAGAGCTACGCCGTGTTCCCGCACCTCACCGTCTCCGAGAACATCGCGTTTCCGCTCGAGGTTCGGAAGGTGTCCGCCGCCGAGATCCGCCGCCGGGTCGGCGAGGCGCTCGAGCTGGTGCGGCTCACGGGTTACGAGCGGCGCCTTCCGCGCCAGCTCTCCGGGGGCGAACAGCAGCGGGTCGCGCTCGCGCGCGCGCTCGTCTTCCGTCCGCGCGTGCTCTTGATGGACGAGCCGCTGGGCGCGCTCGACAAGAAACTCCGCGCGCACATGCAGCTCGAGCTGAAGCGGATCCAGCGCCACCTGCACGTCACGGTCATCTACGTGACCCATGACCAGGAGGAGGCGCTGACGATGTCCGATCGCGTCGCCGTCATGCGCGGTGGCCAGACGGAACAGGTCGGGACGCCCGCCGAGCTGTACGAATCGCCTGTCAGTCCCTTCGTCGCCGACTTCGTCGGCGAATCGAATTTCCTCGACGGTGTCGTCATCTCGACGAGTCCGGACGGCCGCGCGGTCGTGCGCGCGGAGGGCGGGCTCGAGCTGCGGGGGACGAGCCGTGAGCCCCTGCACGTCGGCCAGCGGGTCGTCGCGGCCGTTCGCCCGGAAAAGATCGTCCCGCAGGACGCGCGCGCCTCGGAGCTGAATCGCGGCAAGGGCGTCGTCGACCAGATCGTCTACGCGGGCGATGCGACGCGGTACTCGGTGGCGCTGGGCGCGACGGGGACGCTGACCGTCAAGGTCCAGAACCGGCTCGCGTCCCGCCAGCTCGCGACCGGCGATCTCGTCGAGCTGGCGTGGGATCCTGGAGACACACGCCTCTTCGCGCGCGCGTCCGATGAACGCTGACGGCAGCGCGCTGGTGACGGCGCCGACGATGGTGGCGGCGGACCGTCGCGAGACGCGGCGGTACCTCCTCCTGCTGCTGCCGGCGCTGCTGACCCTGGGGACCTTCTTCGTGTATCCGCTGTTCGGGATCCTGCTGCGCAGCGTCTACAAGAACGGGTACACGCTCGAGTCCTATCGCCAGATCGTCCGCACGAGCGTGTACCTGACGGTCATCGCCCTGACGTTCCGGACTGCGGCGGTGGTGACGCTCATCGCGCTCCTGCTCGGGTATCCGCTCGCGTACGTACTGGCGACCGTCCGCCCACGGCTCGCGCGTGTGCTCGTCGTCATCGTGGTCCTGCCGTTTCTCACGAGCATCATCGTGCGCACGTACGCCTGGATGGTGCTGCTCGGCCGCAACGGCGTCGTCAACCAGTACCTGGTCGCCCTCGGCCTGACCCAGGCGCCGCTCCCCCTGCTCTACAACCAGGCCGGCGTCGTCGTTGGCATGACCTACGTGCTGCTGCCGTTCATGGTGCTCACGCTCGCCAGCGTCATGCGCGGAATCGATCCCGCGCTCGTTCGGGCCGCGCACAGTCTCGGCGCCAGCCGGTGGCAGGCGTTCCGGCGCGTCTTCCTGCCGCTGAGCGCGCCCGGGATCGCCGGCGGCACGTTGCTCGTCTTCATCCTGAGCCTCGGGTTCTTCATCACCCCCGCGCTCATGGGTGGTCCCTCCGACGTCATGATCGCCATGCTGATCGAGCGCGAGGTCGAGTTCACGCTGAACTGGTCGTTCGCCTCGGCCCTCGGCGTCATCCTCCTCGCGCTGACGCTCATCGGCTTCGCGGTCTACTACCGGCTGATGCGGCTCGAGCGACTCTTCGAGGGCCTGGGATGATCGGCGCCGAGGGTCAGCGCACCGGACCCGGCACCATCGGCGTCGTCGCCATCGCCGCCGCCGTGCTCGTGTTTCTGGCGGCTCCGGTGGCGATCATCGTGATCGTCTCGTTCAGCGGCGCCGACTACCTGACCTTCCCGCCGCCCCGCCTGTCCCTCCGCTGGTACGAGCGCTTCTTCGGCACCCCGGAGTGGCGGCAGTCTATCGTGGTCAGTGTGCAGGTGGCGAGCCTCACGATGGTGTTCGCGACGGTGCTCGGGCTCGCCGCGTCGCTGGCCCTGGTGCGGGGCCGCTTCCGGGGGAAGGGCGCAATCTATGCGATGCTGCTCTCGCCGATGATCGTTCCCACCATCATCACGGCCATCGGGCTCTACTTCTTCTTCGTGAAGTTGAAGGCCACCGGCAGCATCCTCGCCATGGCGGTGGGGCACACGGTGCTGGCCTTGCCGGTCGTCGTCATCATCATCACAGCGACGCTCCAGGGCTTCGACCTCCGTCTCGAGCTGGCGGCCCTCAGCCTCGGCGCAAGTCGCCTCGTCGCGCTCCGGCGCGTGACGCTACCGCTGATCGCCCCCGGCGTCGTGTCGGCGGCGCTCTTCGCGTTCCTCACGTCGTTCGACGAGCTGCTGATCCCGCTGTTCCTGGCGGGAGTCGAGGTGCAGACGCTGACGGTGCGCGTCTGGAACAGCTTGCTGCTCGAGGTCGACCCGACGATCGCGGCCGTGAGCTCGTTCCTCATCGCGGTGACGTGCGCGGTGCTCGGCGCCAGCGCGCTGCTGCGCCGGCGGACGGATGTCTGATGCTGCACTTCACGAAACAGGAGCTCGCGCGGCGCCGCCGCGCCGCCTGCCGAGAGATGGCGAAGCTGAGCCTCGACGGCCTGCTCATCTTCCGCCAGGAGAGCATGTACTACCTGACCGGCTACGACACGAGCGGCTACAGCATGTTCCAGGGCATGTACCTCGGCGCCGACGGCGCGCTCGCGCTTTGCACGCGCTCTGCCGATCTGCGCCAGGCGCGGCTCACCTCCGTGATCAAGGACGTGCGGATCTGGCGCGATCGAGAAGGCGCCAACCCCGCCGACGACCTGCGGGACATGCTCGACAGCTACCGCTGCCGTGGCAAGCGCCTCGGCGTCGAATCTCACGCGTATGGTCTCACCGCCCAGCGCGGGCAGATGGTCGACGCCGCGCTGCACGGCTTCTGCCGGACGGAAGATGCGTCGGACCTCGTGCGGCTCCTGCGCCTCGTCAAGAGCCCAGCGGAGCTCGTCTACGTGCGCCGCGCCGGTCAACTCGCGGACGAGGCGCTGGCCGTCGCGAATCGCCTGACGGTGCCCGGCGCGCGCGTGGGAGAGATCTACGGCGAGATGCAGAAGGTGATCCTCGCCGGGGATGGCGACCCGTCGGCGAGCCGCTGGCCGATGGGCCGCGGCGAGGAGGCGCTCCTCGTCCGTTACCACACCGGCCACGGCACGGTGGGACGGACCGATCAGGTGACGTTCGAGTTCGCCGCCGCCTACCGGCATTACCACGCCGCGCTCATGCACGTCACGCTCACGGGCAAGGTGGACCGGCGCCATCGAGACATGTTCGCCGCGTGCGCCGAGGCGCTCGATGCCGCGCAGACGACGCTGCGTCCGGGTCGCACCGTTGGCGAGGTCTTCGACGCGCACGCGCGAACGCTCAAGAAGGCGGGCTATGAGGGCCACTATCTGAACGCCTGCGGCTACACGATGGGCGCGACGTATCCGCCGACGTGGATGGACTGGCCCATGGTGTACACGGGCAATCCGCAGATCTTGAGTCCGGGGATGGTGTTCTTTCTGCACATGATCGTGTTAAACAGCCGGACCGGTCTGAGCATGTGTCTCGGGGAGACTTCGATCGTCACCCCGAGAGGCTGCGAGGCCGTCACGCGCGCGCCACGCCAGCTCGTCGTGCACTGAGCGCCATCACGCCGGCATCCGTCGAGGACCATCGGCAACGATCACGCGTCGTCTCGCGCATGAGCTAAAGGACTCTTCACCGGCCGCGACCTGTGGCTCGCGATCGGGTTGCTTCTTCCGGTCGCGTGGGCGGGCGTCTGGACCGGAGATCGAGTGCACATGCGCGTCGCGCCGGCGAAGGTCGCGCAGATCGTCGGTGCCGTGCTTCTCTTCAGCGGCGCGTCGCTGATCGCACGGGCGCTCTGACGTCCGACCAAGATCGACAGTGATTGGAATCGGAGGTGCGTTATGAGGATCACGCGGTTCCTTTCCGTGATCGGCCTAGCTGGGCTCGTATTCGTGACCGGCGTTGCCTCCCAGGGCCAGGCGCCCAAGTCTGGCGGCTGGCTCACGCTCAGGTTGCGGGAGGATCTGCCGCAGGGCTTCGCCATCCACGAAAGCGCGACGATCTCGACCATGTGGCCGGCGATGCCGTGCTTCAGCAACCTCGTGCTTTTCGATCCGCTGAAGCCCACACACAGCGTGGACACCATCGTCGGCGAGCTCGCCGAGCGCTGGGCGTGGCAGGAGAACTATCGCAAGCTGGTCTTCTTCCTCCGACGCGACGTGCGGTGGCACGACGGCAAGCCGTTCAGCTCCAAGGACGTCAAGTACACATTCGACCTGCTTCGGGAGACGCCGGATGCGCCGGCCAAGCTGCGTCTCAACCCGCGGCGCGACTGGTACGGCAAGGTGGAGGCGGTCGACGCGCTCGACCCCCAGACGGTCGTGTTCCGACTGAAGCACCCACAACCATCCCTCTTGCTGATGCTGGCCTCCGGATTCACGCCGATCTACGCCGCGCATGTGCCGGCGGCCAGCTACCGCACCGGCTGCGTGGGCACGGGACCGTTCAAGGTCAAGGACTGGCGCAAGGGCGAGTTCGTCGAGTACGTGAAGAACCGCGACTACTTCATGAAAGACCGGCCCTACCTCGACGGGCTGCGCTATCCGATCATCGCGGAGCGCGGCACGGCGACGGCGGCGCTCCAGGCGGGGCGCGTGGACGTGGCGTTCCCTGGGGAAACCACAAAGCCGATCGCCGATCAACTGAAGAAGGCGGCCCCGCAGCTCGTGATCACCCAGGTCAACGCGGGGATTCTAGATCACCTCACTATCAACACGCGGAAACCGCCTTTCGACAACGTCAAGGTGCGCCAGGCCTTGAGCCGCGCCATCGACCGGCGCGCCCTCATCGCGGCCGTATACCAAGGCGGGGCCGTGCTCGGCTCCTCGATGATGCCGAGGCCCTACGGAGTGTGGGGCATCCTTGAGCCCGATCTCCGCACACTCCCGGGCTACGGCGAGCCCGGCCACGAACATGGCCAGACCCGGATGCTCCTCGCCGATGCGGGATTCGGCCCGAACAAGCCCTTGAAGGTCGAGGTACTGACCAGACAGCTTCCCGCCTTCGTGGACATCAGCTCATTCGTGATCGGGGAGTTCCGGCGCGTCGGGATCGACGCCTCGCTGCGGCAGGTGGATTCGCCGCAGTGGGGTCCCCTGCAAACGCGCGGGGCGTTCGAGGTCGGCGTCGACCGAAACGGGGTGGAGCCGGACGACCCGGACGCCAATTTCTACGAGCACTTTGGCTGCGGGTCGCCACGAAACTATACCGGCTTCTGCGACGAGCCAATCGCGCGGCTCATCGACCAGCAATCCCAAGAGCTGGATGCGAAGAAGCGCGGGGCGCTGGTGCAGGAGATCCAGCGGAAACTGGAAGAGACGACCGTGCGGCCGGTGCTCGTCTGGCGACTCGACTACTTCACGGCGTGGCCGCACGTGAAGAACCTCGTCCCGCACCATTCGATCTACAGTTGGGGCCGCATGCAGGAGGTGTGGCTCGACAAGTAGGGCAGGGCCCTTGACAATCGCGCGGCCACCCGCGGAGCATCGGCGCGGGAGACGCTCTTGGCTCGACTGCATATCCTGGGCGCCGGCACGCCGACACCGACCGCCGATCGCTTTGGCACCTCATACGTCCTCGACCTCGGCGGCGGCCGGCTTGCCATGTTCGACTGCGGCCCGGCGGCCACGCACAAGCTCGTCAAAGCCGGCCTGTGGCCCACGAAGGTGGACCACCTCTTCTTCACGCACCACCACTTCGACCACGACGTCGACTACCCCTGCTTCCTGCTTTGCCGCTGGGATCAGAGCATCGGTCGCGAGAACCGGCTGCAGGTCTTCGGCCCCACGCTGACCGAGCGAATCACCGAGCGGCTCATCGGCGAGCACGGCGCCTTCACGCACGATTGGCAGGCCCGCGTCGGGCACCCGCTCAGCCAGCGTGTGTACCGCAATCGCGGCGGAACGGTGCTGCCCCGCCCGGGACCGAGCGTGGAGGCCACGGACGTGGGCCCGGGCTCCGTGTTCACCGGCTTCGACTGGGAAGTGTCGGCGGCGCCGGCCGAGCACGTGCAGCCCTTCCTCGATTCGCTCGCCTACCGGGTGGAGACGCCGACCGGCAGCATCGTCTTCACCGGCGACACCCAGCCCTGCCAGAGCGTCATCGATCTGGCGCGGGGCGCCGACGCGCTTGTGTGCATGTGCTGGAACGACCAGGACGCCATGGACGCCGACGGCGAGGCCGGCGGCCAGTGCGGGACCAAGGGCGCCGCCCGCATGGCTCATGCCGCCGGCGTCCGGCGGCTCATCCTCTCGCACATCGGCCCCAATCTCGCCAGCCATCCGGTCATGGAAAAGGGCATCGGCGACGTCCGGCGGATCTACGAGGGCGAGATCGTCTTCTCCACCGAGGGCCTGGCGCTCGACCTCTGAAAGCTGATCGTGACCGGCTCAACGCACGGCCAACGCACGGCCCTTGACAAAGCCGCTCGCGCCGCCTAGAGTCCCACGCGCCAAGGCTCCCAAACCGCTTCGGGGAGGTCTCTATGTCACCGAGACGTCTGCTCCTCGCCGCCGCGCTCGCCGCTGCCCTCGCGGGCGCCCCCGACCTGGCTTCCGCGAAGACGATCCTGGTCCCCGTCACGCTCGTCGGCGGCGTTCCCGTCCCGTGTGGCGCCGAACGACTCGGGACGTGTCACAACCGCTGGCACTTCGCGCTCCATCCGGTTGCCACGGCCGAGCCGGGAGACACCCTCGTCTTCCAGACGCGTGACGCCCTGGACAACCAATTCAACCGAACCTCGACCGCGGCCACCGTCGCCGCCGCGAACCTGAACCGCGTCCACCCGCTGACGGGCCCGGTCTTCGTCAAAGGTGCGAAGCCTGGTGACGTCCTGGCCGTGACGATCGAGAAGATCGAACCCGGGCCCGACCGGTTCGGCTATACCGTGATCGTGCCCGGCTTCGGCTTCCTCAGGGACGTGTTTCCAAATCCAGCCATCGTGAGATGGGACCTCGACAGCTCCGGTGCCGTGTCGCGGGACATGCCGGGTGTGCGCGTTCCGATGAACGGGTTTACCGGCACGATCGGCGTCGCGCTGGGCCCTGGCGAGACGCGGGTGGCGTTCCAGCGGGAGGAACAGCTCCGTCTGGCCGGCGGGTTCGTCCTCCCTCCGGAGCCGCACGACGCCGTTCCGGTCGGCATCTGTGGCGTCGGCGGTTCGTTTGCGGGCGGGCCCACGCCTTGCTTGCGGACGATCCCGCCCCGCGAGAACGGCGGCAACATGGACGTCAAGCAGATGATCGCGGGAACGACCCTTCTCTTCCCCTGCTTCGTCGACGGCTGTCTGCTCTCTACGGGTGACGTTCACTTCGCTCAGGGAGACGGTGAAGTCTCGGGGACCGCGATCGAGATGAACGCCGTCGTGACGGTCAGGGTGGACGTTCGAAAAGGCCGGGCCGCCCTCGGATTTCGCCTGCCGGAGATCGAAGGCAAGAAGATCCCCGGTCTCCTCAAGAAGCTCGAGCCGAACCGCTTCCTGGCGACGACGGGAATTCCGCTCAAGCCATCGGGCAACAGGACACCGCAGGAGTTCACCGACGGCACGCTGGCCTCCCTATCCAACGTCGCCGAGGACGTGACGCTGGCGGCCCGGGATGCGCTGCTGAACATGATCGACCTGCTGACGGGTCCCAGATCGCCCGCTCCGACACGGCTCTCCCCCGAGCAGGCATATATATTGTCGAGCGTGGCGGTGGACCTTCGGATCAGCAACCTGGTCGACGTCCCCAACTTCCTCGTCACCGCGATTCTCCCGCTCGATGTTTTCCAAGGTGGGAAGGACGACGACGACTAGGGGGTCGGCAGCGTCAAGCCGACCTTCCGGCCAGGGGCGGAGAGCCACACTCTCCGCCCTTTTGTTACCGGTCAGCGGAGAAACGGATTGAATCGGCGCGGCTTCCTGTTCCTCGGGCTGAGTACGAGCGCGTGTCTGCTCATGGGTCATACGCCATACCGGCAGTGGCAGGTGTACAGGAAGAGCCGGCTGATCTTCGTCGTCAGTGAAATGGACGAGGTCTCGCTTCGCCTCGGCAGCACGATCGCGCCGGCGCTGGCGGCACGAGTGCCGGAGAGCAAGGCCATGATGGCGACGGCGGCCACGGCCGTGGATGTCGTCAAGCTCCTGACGAGCGCGCAGCTCGACGTGGCGCTGTTGACGTCGGACGACGCGTACGAGGCGCTCCAGGGAGCCGGAAGGTTCAAGGGTCCGGCGGCTCCGCTCCGGACGCTCGCCGCGGTCGGCTCCTCGGTCTTGCATCTCGTGACGCTCAGCGGCCAGGGCATCACGCGGGTTTCAGATCTCAAAGGCAAGACGCTCGCCAGCGGGATCCCCGGGAGTCCGACCGAAACCCTCGCCCTGCGCGTCCTCGAAGCCTCCGGCATCGATGCCGAGAACGATCTGCGGCGGGAGCCATTGGCCGGCGCCGGCGCGAGGGCGGCGCTCAAGGAAAGAAGGATCGACGCCATCGCCCGCGCCGACCTGGTCGCCGACGACGCGCTGAGGGAGCTGGCCGGGACGCCAGGGATTGCCATCGCACTCCTCGAGCACGACGAGACGATGCCGAGAATCGAGGCCAAGTACGGACCCGTCTACCGCCGCGCGACGATCCCCAAGAGCGCGTATCCCGGGATCGCGACCGACGTGGGCGGTATCGCGGTCGCCCACCTGCTCGTCTGCCGGGACGATTTCCCCGAAGAAAAGGCGTATCGGATCGTGAAAGCGCTGGCCGAGCCTCATGACGAGGCGATGCTCACTCGGCCACCGCTTCCCTTTCATCCGGGAGCACTCGAGTTCTATCGAGGAGGGTCAACTCCACGATGACGCGACTCTGGCGCCCACGCATGCTCGTGCTCGCTCTTCTTCTCTCGCTGGGCTCGTCCTCGTTTGCTGACGGCCAGGAGAGCATTCGCCACTCGTTCCAGAGCCTGGCGGGACAGGTCGTCGCCGAATTCCAGCGAGCCACGGACGGAATCAGGAAGCCCCACTTCGACATCCGCCGGCGGGACACGTTTCCCGACGTCAATGCCGAGATGGTCGGAATGCTGAAGTTCGAGATGAAGCCGAAGGACGAGGCGGGGTGGCACCCGGTCGTGTGCGTCTTCGGATATCGCGAAGGCCGGTGGAGATTCGTGAAGGCCTTCCATGAGCTTCCGTCCGACAGGCCGACCTGGACCGAGGCGGGATCCTGGTACGAAGAGATCGTGGCGAGGGCGATGAACAGCTCGCAGTAACCATCATGCGGACGGTCCTGGCCGCGGTTTTCCTCTTCCTCCTCCAGGCGCCACCGCTGGACGCCCATCCGCTCAATGTCGGGTATGCGGAGATCACCATTCAGGCGCCTGAAGTGACCATCGCCCTGAGCCTCAACCTCCTGGAGCTCGATCTCGTGCTGGGCTTGGACCGGAATCTCGACGCTCGTGTGGACCAGGATGAGCTCGATGCCAAGCGGACGGTGATCGTGGACTATCTGCGGCGGAAGATCTCAGTCGCGAGCGCCGGCGAGGCGCTGCCCGTGGACGTCGGCGCCTTTGCGATCGGCCGGGGGGCCGACGGCAAGGATCTGTTCGAGACCACGCTGCGCTTTCGCAGCTCGACGCCGCTGGCGGCGGTCACAGTACGCGCCGCGCCCCTGACCGAGCTCGGAGCCGACCACACGACGCTGGCCACGATCATCCACGGAGGACACCGCCAGCCGTTCGTATTCCACGAAGGCGTCGCGTACCAGGGCGGCGCCCAGAGTTTCTGGTCCTCCGCCTTCCAGTTCCTCGGCGTGGGAATTCATCACATCTTTCTCGGCTACGATCACGTCGCGTTCCTGCTGGGTCTCCTCCTGGTCGGCGGCTCGCTGCTCGCTATCGTCAAGATCGTGACCGCGTTCACGGTCGCCCACAGCGTGACCCTTTCCCTCGCCACGCTCGACGTCGTGACGTTGCCCGCGCCGCTGGTGGAGACAGGCATCGCGCTCAGCATCGCGTACGTGGCCCTCGAGAACCTGTTCTTCACGAGGTTCGACAAGCGATGGCTGGTGAGCTTCCTGTTCGGCTTCGTGCACGGCTTCGGCTTTGCGAACGTTCTGAAGGACATGCACCTCCCGACCTCCAGCCTCGTCGCCTCTCTGCTCTTCTTCAACGTCGGCGTCGAGATCGGACAGATCGTCATCGTGGCTCTCGTCGTCCCGCTCCTGTGGGCCTTGGGCCTGACCCGGGCGTACCGAACCACCACGAGGCTCGCCTCGGTGGCGATCTTCTCGGCGGCGGCGTTCTGGTTCTTCCAGCGGGCGTTCTAGGTCCATTCGTGCCGCTCCTCATGCTCGTCGTCGCCCTCCTGCTCGGGATCCCCGTGCCGAGCGAAGCCCACGTCGTTCTCGATGCCGACGTCGTGCGTCCGATCCTCATCGATCTCGCGAAGTATGTGAGCGAAAGCCAGAACGGCGTGAGCGGAGAGGCCAGGGGCGAGGCCCTCTATCTTCTCGGAGAAAAGGTGCAGCTCCTCGTCGATCTCATGAATCTCGACGCCACCTCCCACGGCACGAGCCTGTACGCGGATCTCCTCGTGCGCAGACTCAGCGAGTACGGCATCCGCGTCACCCGCGCCGAAGCGAACGCGCGGTACGTGTACGACCAGGCCGCCTTCCAGGAATACGTGCGACGCGAGCCGCGTGGAAGGCGGGTTGCGGAGGCGAAGTTCCGGGTCATCGCCCACGCGTTTTACGGCTCCGTCGGGAGCGATCCGGCCGAGCTCGTCAACAGCGACGTGGATCAATTGCGGCGGGCGGTCGGCCGGGAAGAAGCCTTCCTCAAGGAGCATCCGAGGTCGGAAAACCTGAAAGAGGTCCGGTTCTTTCTGGCAATGGACTACTACCGACTCTTCAGACACAGCCCGGATCGGGCGACGGCCATGAAATACGAACGGCTGGCGTCTCGCGCGCTCCGCGAGATCGCTCAGGAATATCCCGGAACCGCCGAGGCGAGGGCCGCGGAGGTCACCCTCGAAGCATTGATCGCCGAACCCCGCCGCTAGCTCGAACGCACCCGATGCCGGAAGATGCGCGGGGCCGGCCGGAGCCGCCCCGCGCGTCCTGCTGACGACGAGTCGCCTCAGTTGCCGCGGAACAAATCCTGGGGGATGCCCGCCGCGGCGAAGATATGGTCGCGCGAGGCCTCGAGCTGCCGGCGCAGCTGCGGCAGGTCGACGTCGAGCAGCCGCCCCTTCCATTTGCGCACCTTGCCCGCGACGATCACGGTCTCGACGTTGCTGCGGTCCATCAGCGAGACGACCGCCCCCGGCACCTGGTTGAGCGGCGCCACGTTGAGCGCGGTCGCGTCGAGGATGATGATGTCGGCCTCCTTGCCCGGCGTGAGGGAGCCGGTCTTGCGATCGAGCCGCAGGCCTTTCGCGCCGTTGACGGTGGCGTAGCGCAGCACGTCGCGTGTGGTGAGCGGGTTCGGCACGCCGGGCGGCTGCGCCGGCCACCAGTTGCCTGTGGCAAATCCCGTATCGAGGATCATCTGGTTCACGAGCGCGCGCTGCACATTCATGGTGGCGCGCATCTGGTAGAAGAAGTCCGCCAGCAGCGTGACCTCCACGTCCGAGCTCAGGGATGGCTCGATCTTCAGGCTCTCCATCTTGAGGACGGGCGGCGTGCCGTGCCGCATGTTCATTTCGATCGGGACGGCGAGCGAGACCTGCGCGCCGAGGTCCTTGACCTTCTGCCACGCCGCGTCGGACATCCCGGTCATGTGAACGAACAGGTTGTCGGATCCGATCCCGAGCGTACCGCTGTCGCCCCCGTGGCCCTGGGCGAGCAAGTCGAAGGTCGGGCGCATGCCGAACGGAGAGAGGATATGTGCCGCCACCTGAAGGCCGAGCTGCCGTCCGATCTGCCAGGCTCTCTCGTAGCCCGGAAGATAGATCTCGCCGCCCATGATCATGGTGACGAGCTGGTCGCTCGAGGAGAACCACTGTTTCTTGATGCGGAACGCGTCCTCCGGATACTTGTAGTCGGGGCCGTGAGTGAGCCCCGCGCCTTCGAAATAGCCGAAGGCGGCGCGGCGACCCGTATCCATCAGGGCCTGGATGGCGGCGTCGGAGTGCGCAGGCGAGTGGTGAATCTGCGAGATGTCGTGCACCGTCGTGACGCCGTCATCGAGCTGGCTGAGCCCACCGAACAGCTCGTTGATGTACACGTCCTGCGGGCGGTACACGGGGGCGAAGGTGAGGAGAATGTACTGGTAGTAATTGATGTCCCCGCCCGGCGTCCCGGGCAACAGCAGCCCGTCGGCGAGAAAGCTACGCAGCGCCGTCTCGAACTGGTGATGGTGCGTATCGATGAAGCCGGGCATGACGATGCGGCCGCTGGCGTCGATCACGTCGGCGCCGTCCGCGTGCAGGTTCGGCCCGACCTTGAGGATCTTCTTGCCCTCGACCAGCACGTCGGCCCGAGGGAAGTCGCCCACGTTCGGGTCCAGCGACATCACGGACCCGGACCGAATGATGTAGCGCCGCCCAGGCCGGCCGCTGTCCGCGGGCGGGTCCCCGCCGTCCGCGGCGGCGGGGCGCGCCGCGAACGGATTGAAACCGGCGGCGGCGACCCCGGCCGCGGCCGTCGCCTTGAAGAAATCGCGCCGCGAACGGGGCGAACGGGAATGGTTCTGCGGATTTCCTTCGCCGCACAGTTTGCACATTGGTTTCTCCTCCGCCTCGAGTCATCCCCGGTGAACAGCGCAAGCAACATGAAGCCGCCGCCGCCCTCAGGTACAGCGCGCACAACCGGCCTGTCAAGGGGATTTCCTGCCGCCGCTCGTCCCTCGCCGCGGCCTCCGGCGGCAGGTGAGTTTTGGCGTTGGACGGCATGACAGAGCCGGTGAAAGTCCGGTGAAGGCGCCACAAGCTTGTACGCCGATCAGGTTCTTTAGGGAGACGCCGGCGCTGTTCTTCTAGCCGATCACCGACCTCGCGGCGTTCTTCGAGCAGGCGTTCGCGCGCACTGAGCGCGCCTGAAAAAACTGCCGCGCGTCGTTTCGGGCGCGCGGCAGGGAATGTCCGGTCGCTGCGGCGACTCTACCGCTTGATCAGCGTGTTGCCCGGCAGAATCGGCACCGTGTTGATGGTCGGCGTCGTGTTGATGGTCGGCGTCGTGTTGATCGTTGGCATCGTGTTGATTGTCGGCATCCTGGTCGTCGGCAGTGGCGTCAGCGTAGTCGTCGGCGTCAGCCTGATCGTCGGCGTGAGCGTGGTTGTCGGCATCAGCGTGGTCGTCGGCGTCAGCGTCGTGGCCGGCGTGAACGTGGTCGCCGGCGTGAGCGTAGTCGTCGGTGTCAGCGTCGTGGTCGGCGTGAGCGTGGTCGTCGGCTCCAGGGTAGCCGTCGGCGTCAGCGTGGTAGTCGGCGCCAGCGTGCCGATTGTCGGCAGCGTGCCGCCGGTACCCGACGTGTCCGTCTTGACCGCGATCCCGTCCAACCGCGTCGGAGTGGGCGTATCGGCCCTGGTCGGGGTCGTGCCGGTGAGCGTGCCGAGCAGGTTCGTCGCACGCGTGACCTCGTCCGTGACGATGGGGCTCGCCGGCGAGAGCGGCCGCACCGGCGCCGTGAAGTCGTTCGACAGCCGGCGCGCGTTGTCCACGGAGATCGACTGGGGCCGCGCGGGCAGCGGACCCGGGCCCGCCTTCACCGTGATGCTCTCGCGCACGCCCACAGGCGTGGCGGGACCGACGGCGTTGCCGGTCACCGGATCGCGGCGGTAGACGTCGACGAGGCCGCGCAGCACCGTGATGGTCGACACGCCGCCCACCACCTCGGCGACGACGATCGTGCCACGGATGCCGCTGACGGCGTTCGGCGTCTGGATCTCGACGACCTCGCCCGGGCGCATCCGGGACTTGTCCACCGCGACCGAGATGCGGCCGGAGACCAGGTCGATCGTGGACACGCCGGGCACCTCGGTGATCGTGATCACCGAGCGCTCACGCGCGGTGACGATCGCCTTGCCGCCGAGCAGCATCCGCGCGAACCCCTTGTCACCGGTGGTCACGCGGTCGTTCAGAAGGACGTCGTCCTTGAACTTCAGGGGGGCCGGCGACGTGGCCTCGTGCGTGATGGTGACGGGACCCACGACCGTCGTCGCGACGCCGACGCGCTCTTGCGCGGACGCGACGGCCGGAATCGCGATCGTGAGGGCCAGCAGCATGCCGAGCACGCGGGTCATCGTCGTCTTCATCGGCGCCCCTCGCTTGATCGAAGCATTCGACATCGAGCCGGCGAGAGTGCACCGGGGGTGCCAAGGCGTGGTCCCTCGATATGTGTCGATATTTGGAGGAGTTAGCGGCCCACAGGCCGTCGGCGAGGGTGCGGGCGGGAGAGGATCCGCGGCGCCGCGCCCGACGGTCCCCCCTGGTCAGGCACTGTGCCCGACCGCACGCGCACGGCGCGCAGCACCGGATCCCCCGTTGTCGACGCGCCCGCACAGCGCGATAGTCTCGGGCCACATGCCGAGGCTTGGCCTGGTCCCGGTTCTTCTGCTCCTCGCTCTCTGGGGCTGTGCCAGCGCGCCGCCTGCTCCACCGCAACAGCGGGTCGTGCTCAAGACGAGCATTTCGACCCGGCACTACCCGGTCCGCGGGATGACAACGGCCGCGATCTTCGACCATATCGACAGGAACGGCCTCTTTGAGAAGGGTGGCCAGCGCGTGAACGGCCTGACGTCCGCGGAATGGACTATGACCTCGGGAGGCATCGACACTCGCGCCATCCGCTGCAGTCACCCTTCAATGACGATCACGCTCGATCTGGTGGTGACGCTGCCGCGGCACGACGAGTCGAACGATCTCTCAGAGGGCCTCAGGACAACCTGGCAGCGCTTCGTCACACGCGTCGCCGCGCATGAGCAGCGTCACGTCGACATCTTTCTGGACGGCGCGAAAGCGATGAAGGCCCGGATGGAGGCGGTGCTGACGAAGTGGTCTTCGTGCTCCGAGCTCGGGAAGACCATCCACAGCCTCTGGACCAGCCAGCTAGCGGAGATCGAGAACGCCCAGCAGCAGTTTGACGTTGAAGACGGAGCGAAGATCCAGAACGATCGGGAACCGCTGCAGGCTCGGATCGACGTCAACCGGGCACGGCTCGCGGCCCTCGACTCGGAGATTCGGCGCCTCGACCTGACCCGCGACGAACTCCGGCTTCAGCTCGACGCCATGCGCGCCAGGATCGACGCCGTCAAAGTTGAGATAACGAAGGCCGCCGGCTCACTGCCCAGGTGTGCACAGGCTCGCCCCACGAGCCGGGTCCAGGCTCTGTGTCATCAGCACCACGGCTTCGTCGCAGCCAATAACACCCTCGTCGAGCAGTACAACGGAGTCACTGACCACCGAAACAACCTCGCGGACGAGTACAACCGGCTGGCCGCGGCGACGAACGGCCTCATCGAGGTTCTGAACTGGACGAAATGACGGCGCGGACCTACCGCTCGAGATGCGCGAGGATGAGCCCGAACACGTCCGTCATTTCGGGCGGCTTTGCCGGCCTGAGCGCGTGGGCGGAGCCGATCAGGACCGGGCCGTGCGCCGGATCCGCAGATCGCCGGCCGTGAGATCCCCGTACCCAGCCGCCGTGCAGCGGGATCACATCCATCACGTAACGGAAGCCGAGTGTCTTCTGGAGGAGGCGATAGGCGAGCCGCAACTTTGTGCGTTGGCCCCCGGCGAGAAACAGCTCCGCCGGGTCGTAGCCGGGCTTGCGATGAATGTCCACGGTTGGGGCGAAGTCGGGCGCTCGGGCGTCGTCGAGCCAGTAGTAATAGGTGAACCAGGCGTCGGGGGCCGCCACCGCCATCAGTTCGCCCGCCCGCGGGTGGTCCAGGCCCACGGCTTCCTTGCCCTTGGCGTCCAGCACGTCGGCGACGCCGTCGAGACGCTCGAGTTCCGCCCGCGCGAGGCCGACGTCGTCTGGATTACGAACGTAGACGTGCGCGACCTGGTGATCGGTGACGGCGAAGGCGCGAGAGGCGCCGGCGTCCAGGAGCTCTCCGACGACCGTGTCCTGCACGGCCAGAAGGCCGGCGCGCCGAAGCGCGCGGTTGATGTCGACCGCCTTTCGCACGTGACGAATGCCGTACTCGGAAACGACCAGCACCTGGGCGCCGGCGCGGCGGGCATGGCCGGCGAGGTCCCCCACGAGCCCGTCCACCGCGCGCAGGGCCGCGCGGCTGCGAGGATCGTCCGGCCCGTACCGCTGGTGATCGTAATCGAGGTGAGGGAGGTAGACGAGGGTGAGCGTCGGCCGCTTCCGGTCGATGACGAGCCGGGCGCAGTCGGCGATCCAGCGTGAGGACGTGAGGCCGGCGCCGGGCCCCCAGAACTGGAAGAGCGGAAACGGCCCGAGCTCGCGCTCGATCTCGTGGGCGAGGTCGGGCGGCTGGCAGTAGATGCCTGGGATCTTGCGGCCGTCGGCGGGGTACGTCGGGCGCGGCGTCACGCTCCAGTCCGCGCTCGAGTGCATGTTGTACCACCAGAAGAGTTTGGCGCAGGTGAAGCCGGGAAGGCGACGGCGGGCCGCCTCCCACACCTTCTCGCCGGCGACCAGACGGTTCGACTGCCGCCAGAGCCACACTTCCGCGAGCTCCCGGAAGTACCAACCGTTGCCCACGATGCCGTGCTCGCGCGGCAGCGTGCCGGTCAGCATCGTCGACTGCGCCGTGCACGTCACGGCGGGTAGCACCTCACCGAGCGGGGTCAAGAACCCCTCACGAGCGAGGGCGGCCAGCGCCGGGGTGTCGGCGCCGACCTGGGCGGGTGTGAGCCCGACGACGTCGAGGACGACGAGCGGTGTCAGGCGAGCCTGTCTCGCGCCGACGCCACCTCCCGCGCGAGCCCACGCGCGAGGGCGGCGTCGTCAGCGGGGCGTTCCGCCTCGGGGAGCACCGACCAGGTGTAGGTCTCGACCTCGTACTGCGTCGTGACCTTGCCGCTTCTGAGCAGCGCGAGCGCGCTCTGCAGCTCGGTCCGGGTCGTCCCCAGCGATCCCGTGAAGTCGCGGTCGATCGGGCTGTGGAAGTGCACGCGCCAGGGCCGATCGCGGGGGAACCGCTCGAAGGATTCCGGGAGATCGTCGACGTAGCCTCCATCGCGGGCACGCGCCTGGTGGAGGTAGCGCGGCTCATCGAACGCCGCCAACCGCGCCCGCGCCGACGCGTCGGTGGGATCACGCAGCTCGAGGGCGCTCGAGACCTGCACCTTCCCGACGCGGATGCCGGACGACGTCAGCATTCCCACGACGTCGGCCGGATTCTCGAAGGCGACCGCCTGGTGGCAGAGGTCGTAGCACACGCCGAGATGGGCGTCGATCAGCTCGCGCTCACCGCCGGCGGCGCGGGTGAGTGGGCCGTCGAAGAAACGGACGACGTCGGGTGTCAGCTCGAGGATGCAGCCGGGCTCAGCCTCGAGGCAGATGCGGATGCGCCGGCCGCCGCGCTCGGCCCGGGCGCGCAGCTCACGGGCCACGCCGACGAGGGCGCGGGCGGCGGCGTCGGTGTGCTCGGCGCTCCAGCCGATTCTCCACCCGAGCGGCAGGCTCGAGATCGTAGGCTCGGCGACCTCCGGGGGCGCAATCGCGTCGAGGATCGTCGCCAGCCTGAGCGTGTGCTCGGCACGCCGGGGATCGGTCCAGTCCGGACGGTAGACGGCCTCCTTGACACGCTCGGCGTGGAAGCCGCCGTAGGGAAAACCGTTGAACGTGAACGCGTAGAGGCCGAGACCAGCCAGCTCGTCGCGCAGCTTCCGAGGCTCGACCTCGGACGCCGCGCGATGGCTCAGGTAGAGGCCGAGGCCGAGCGAGCCGACGCCGAGGTGCTCTCGCACACGGACGGCGACCCGCCGGAGTGAGTCGACCACCTCTGAGGCCGACTCGCCGGCGTGGACGTTGGTGCAGTAGCCGAGCTGCGCGCCGTCGGGCAGGCGCATCAGGCGCGCGGCCCGCGAAGGATCGAGTTGCCCTCGAACAGCTGCTGAGCGGGGGAGACCGGCGTGTCGAGCTCACGGAGGTCGAGGCGGCCGCTCTTGGCGAAGAAGGAGACGGGATTGTGCCAGACGACCTTCTCGATCTCGTGCTCGGCCATGCCCTTCTGGCGCATGAGCGTGACGGTCTTGGGGATCTTCAGCGGGTCGCTCTTCCCCCAGTCGGCGGCGCTGTTGATCACCATGCGATCCGTGCCCCAGCGGCGGAGAATCTCGACCATCCGCGGCTCGTCCATCTTCGTGTCCGGGTAGATCGAGAAGCCCATCGTGCAGCCGGTGTCGATGACGAGCGGCACCGTCTGCTCGGTGTTGTGGTCGATGAGCACGCGCTCGGGCGGAAAGTTCAGCTCGCGCATGATGGCGAGGGTCCGCTCGACGCCACGCACCTTGTCGCGGTGCGGGGTGTGAACGAGGGCCGGCAGGTCGTGCGCGCGCGCCAGCTCGAGCTGCGCCGCAAAGTGGCGCTCCTCGCGCGGCGTGATGTCGTCGAAGCCGATCTCCCCGACCCCGACGACGCCGTCCTTCTCGAGGTAGCGCGGCAGGAGCGCCAAGACGCCCTCGTTGACGCGGTCGTCGTTGGCCTCCTTCGGGTTGAGCGACAGCGTGCAGTAGTGGCGGATCCCGAACTGCTCGGCGCGGAATCGCTCCCACCCGATGATCGCGTCGAAGTAGTCCACGAAGGAGCCGACCGACGTCCGCGGCTGCCCGAGCCAGAACGACGGTTCCAGCACGGCGACAATGCCGGCCAGCGCCATTTGCTCGTAGTCGTCGGTGACCCGGGAGAGCATGTGGGCGTGAGGCTCGAAGATCCGCATGGGCGCCTCCTTCGTTCGGTCAGGCCAAGGCGCGCTCGAGGGCGCGCCGAACCATACGATCGTCCTCGCGGGCGAGCCGGTCGCGCACGAACGGCTCCGCGCGTCGGTCGCCGATCCGGCCGAGCGCGCGCGCGGCGGCCGCGCGGTGGGCCTCGGCCGGATGCTCGAGATACCCGCAGAGCTTGCCGACGAGGCCGGGGGTCGGATGCAGGGCCACCACTGGCCAGATGTCCGCCGGTACCGAGCGTCCGGCGACCTCGCGCTCAGTGACGTAGGAGAGTAGCATCCGCGACAATTCGGCGTCCACCCGCGCCTCGAGCCCGGGCAGCCGCGCGATCGACACGCCCATGAAGGCCGCCTTGAGCACCGCGTTGCGGAACTCCTCTTCGGGCAGGAGCCGGCACGTGTAAGGATTGTCGGCCGTCGCCGCTTCGAACAGCTCCATCGAGCTTGTCCGGCACGCGTCGAGCACGCTGTCGACGGCGACGGGGCTGCGGCCGAACATCGCCAGGCCACGCAGCGCACCGCAGCGCTCGCGCAGGTCGCCGGTGAAGTACAACTCGCGGGCGAGCGCCTCGGCATCCCCCGCGAACGCGCAGAGGAGCGCCACGCGACCCGCGTCGTCGATCCGCCACGCACGCAGCGGCACCTCGACGTCGAAATCGCGCCGGACGAGGGCGGAGCGGGAGCCGAGCGGCTCGCGTCCCAGGCGCCGACCAACCGCCGGGAACGACGTCACGATCGCTTCTCGCTCGCCGCGGGCGGCGGCGGCGGTGGTGGTGTCGAGCCACTGCGAGGCGGGAGCCGGAATGCGACCCGCGAGCTCGCTCCGGAGGGCTTCGAGCGGCGGCGGGGCCAGCGCGCGCGCCAACGCGCGCGAACGGACGAGCATGGCCTCGGCGTCGGCGCCGCTGAAATCTCGCGCCCCGCCCGACGCCACCGCCAGCGCCCCGATGGCGTCGTCGCCGAGGAGCAGCGGTGCCGCGAGCGTCGAGCGGTCGTGCTCGACGCCGGTCAGCGGCTCGCCCGCCGCGGCCGCGCCGCCAGCGACGCCCTTGCCCCACGCCACTTCGGCGGCCCACGCCGGGGCGTCGCCCGCGTTCTTCGACCGGGCGCCGGCGAGCCGAAGCACCGGGTGCTCCGGATCGCGAAGATAGACTGCACCTACCGTCGCGCCGAATGCGTCGAGCGCGCCGATGAGGGCGTCGTCCATCGCCGCCTCCCGGGCCGTCACGCCGTTTCTCGCTCGGCCGCTTGAAGATAGGCGAGCGCCGCCCTGGCGACCTCGGGCGCGCGGTGACTGTCGCGGCTCAGCTCGACGCCGACGAGGCCGGCATAGTCGATCTCCCGGAGCGCGACGAGGATCGGGCCGTAGCGCATCTCCCCCAGTCCGAACGCAAGATGCTCGTGGGCCGGCCGCCGCATGTCCTCGGCGTGGACATTGCTGAGAATCGTGGCGACACGGTGGACGACCTTCTCCGGCGGATCGGGCTCCGTCAGCAGGCAGTGGCCGAGATCGAGGGTGAGCCGGAGCGCGGGCGAGTCGACGGCGCCTCGTAAGTCGAGAAAATCTCCGACGCTTTCGACGAGCATGCCCGGCTCGGGCTCGAAGCCGAGCACGATGCCCGCCGCCTCGGCACGGCGAACGACCGCCTCCATCTCGTTCACGAGGCGCTCCCAGCACACGTCAGGCGGAATGCCGGGCGGTCGGACGCCGCTCCACAGCGACACGACGCCCGCGCCGAGGTCCCTCGCGATCGCCAGCGTGCGCTCGAGAAACTCCCGCCGGCGCGCGCGACCCTCGACCTCGTCGCTGAGGAACGTGGGCTCGTGCTTGCGCCGGGGGTCGAGGAGGAAGCGCGCTCCGGTTTCCACGACGAGCGAGAGGCGGAGGGCGTGGGCGAGGGCGGCGATTCGCTCGACCTCGACCCGGATGTCCGGGTCGAAGGGATCGAGATGGGCGTGGTCGAGGGTGAGGGCGCAGCCCTCGTATCCGAGCTCGGCGATCACCCGGAGCGCGTCATCGAGCCGGTGATGGGCGAAGCCGTTCGTGTTGTAGCCGTAGCGGAACGACCGCGTCTTCATGCGCTGGCAAATCGACGCCCGAGCACATACGCCGGAACGAAGCATGCCGCCACCAGCGCACCCGACACCAGACCGCGCGACGCGCTCGTGAAGGCGGCGTCGAGCAGGATGATGCCGAGCACCGCGGCCTTGATGACGCCGATGATCCGTCGCGGCGCCGGGTCCGCGATGGCGTCGCGTACCGGCGGCCCGAGCCATGCCGCGAGCAGCGCGAGGAAGACGAGGCCGGTCAGGCCGCCGGGTCCCCACCCGAGGACGAACAGCGCGACCGCGATGGCGAGGAGCGCCGCGAAGCCGCTCGCGGCGGCCCGGACGAGGGTGACCGGCGCCGTCATGACCTCGAAGCGGCTGACGAGCGTGAGGATGAGGACATAGGCGAAGAGGATCGCCACGGCCCCGACCGCGGGCCACGCGAGCGCGCCGAGCGCGATGCCGAGACCAGCGTTCAGTGCCCGACAGGACGCCATCACGGCGGGGCCCACGGCTGTTCGTTTGGCGACGGCGTCGTAGACCACGATGGCGACGACCAGCCCGAGGGCCACGAGGAACGGGCGGAGACCGGAGGCCGCGGCCAGGCCGAGGCAGAGCGCGAGGAGGAGGCCGGCGACGGTGAAGGCGCCGGCACGCGTGATCCGCCCGGAAGGGATCGGGCGTTCGGGCCGCTCACGGGCATCGAGCGTCGCGTCACAGGCGTCGTTGAGCGCCATCCCGCCGGCGTACGCACACGCGGAGGCGAGCAGGAGGGTGGCGGCTGATGACGTGAGGGCGGCGCCGCTTACCGTCAACCCCATCATCACGTCGGGTGGCGCCGTGAAGATGTTGGGGAGGCGGACCAGTTCGAAGAGGCTGGTCAGGACCCGTTTATGTGTCTGCACAGCAACGCGTACTGCTCGGCGAGGTCATGGATCTCGCAGCTCACCGGAGACTTGAAGAAGAAAGCGAGGTGGCCGAGCCCGCCACGCTCTCCCCGCGACGCCGCGAGGTCGACGAGGCGGATCAGGTCGAGCACGAGCGGTGCCGCCAGGGCCGAGTCGGAGCCCTGCCACGTGAACTGCAGCGTCATCGGGGTCCCGAGGAAGCCCTCGAACTGGATCAGGTCCCATGCGGTTTTCCAGTCCCCGAGCGTGGGCACGTAGTCGATGCGCACCAGCGTCTGGGGCTCGTAGCCGAGAATCGAGGGAACCACCTTGCCCTTTGACTCGGTCTTCGAGGCGGCCGTGGCGGGATCGGAGAGCGCGAGGCCATCGGCGTTGCCGAGAACGTTGAACCCAACCCAGGTGCGCACGTGCAGATGGCGCATGCGAAACATCGGCGCAAGCGCACTCTTGAGGAGCGTCTCGCCGGTCTTGCCGTCGCGTCCCGCGTGAGGCACGCCGCGTACCCGCGCCAGCTCCTCGAGGCTCGGAAGCGACGCACCGACCGAGGGCGTGAAGTTGACGTAAGGCACGCCCATGTCGAGAGCCGCGTAGGCGTAGAGCGCGCTCGCCGGCACGCGGGAGCCGGGCGCGTGCAGGGCCGCGTCGAGGGCGTCGAGATCGAGATCGCGTAGCTCGGCCGCGGCGGGCTGCTCGGTGGTCGCGACGTTGACCGCGATCACCCGACGCGCGCCGGTCGACCTCCGGAAGTCGTCCAGGTCCTGCTGCACCGCACGTACGAACTGCAGCGGCGCCCGGGCTGCCGCCGTCGGCGGCGCGATCTTGAGATGCTTCTCCGCCTCCGTCAGCTCGTCCTCGATGGCGTGGACGAGCTCGGGGGCGAGCGGACCGGCGTCCCGGCCGAGCGCATGAGCGGCCTTGACGAGGGGCGTGTCGAGGAGGTCATGACCGCCGAACACGAGATCGTCGAGCGAAGCAAGTCCGGAGACGCGGAACGCGTCGGTCTCCGTCACGAGGCCAACCCGACCCGCGTGGCCGAGTTTCATCGCGATCGCCCCCACGATGGTGGTGGTCGCGACTGCGCCACGGGCACCGATCAGCCAGACGCCGAGAGGGGCACCGCCCGATCTCTGCGACAAAGGTCCTCCTGAAAAAGCGCGTCATCATAGGACGGGCGCCGCGCAGGTGTCAAGGCAGGCACGGGCCCGCGCGGCGCGCGGGTCTTGCCACTTCCCGTCCAACCGCATATACTTCGCATCCCGCAGAGGCCACATGAGTCACGTCGCGTCACGAGGGACGGCGACAATGACATCCAGGGAGCGCGGTGCTGTTGCGCTCGCGCTCTTCGTGGTGTTCTTCGCTCTCGCCGCCGTGGCCCGGGCAGCTCCGGCGCGGAGTCACGATCTCACACGAGGCAAGGTCCTCTTCCTCCAGTACTGCTCCGGCTGCCACGGCGAAGACGGGCGCGGCGAGGCCAAGACCTTCCGGCCAAACGTCGGCAACCTCTCGGTCAAGGAGCTGATGGATCAGCTCTCGGACGAGTATCTGTTCGCGGCGATCCAGAAGGGCGGCGCCGCCGTCGGCAAGAACGCGGCCATGCCGGCCTGGAGTACGCGGCTCGGCGACGATGAGATCTGGGACATCGTTGCCTTTGTTCGCACGCTCTCGCACCGTTGACCTGCCGCGCGACCGAGGAAGGAGGATCGGATCCACGCAGCATTCACGTCGCGGTACCCCGAACCGTTGAGGAGGAGTGTCGATGAGAATATTCAGGAGTCTCATCCTGGCGGCCCTCGCCGCCCTGCCGCTGGTCCCCATGGCGCTGGCGCAGAACGCAGGAACGAGCACGTCGGGCGGGTGGGTGCCGCGCACCGCCCTGAAGCCGGAGCCCGGCAAGCTCGTCGTGCCCAAGGGATACAAGGCGGAGGTCTTCGTGGCCGGGCTCGATACGCCCAGCTCCGCCGCCGTGGACCGCGAAGGCAACGTCTGGGTCGCGATCTCCGGAAACCTCTTCGGTCCGTTCGAGTACGAGTACGCGGGGCAGCGGATCAAGAACCCGGTGTCCGGACCTCATGTGAAGGTCTTCGACAAGGATGGCAAGCACCTCAAGGACATCGGCGTTGGCAGGTTCGGCTTCGTGATGAACGAGATCGGCTACTGCGCCGAGAACAACAAGGTCTACATCCCCGAGTATTCGAAGCACATCTGGGAGATCAGCGGCGTCAACGGCGAGCTGAAGAAGATCATCACCGATCTCCCGATCGGCGACCACCAGATCGGCGGGATCACGTGCAAGGACGGCTACCTCTATTGGGGCCAGGGCTTTCCGAGCAACAGCGGCTTCGCCGATCCGGATAACCACGGCTGGACGAACGACGTCGACCCATTCTGGGAGAAGCACGGCGATCCGGCGCTGCCCAAGACGGCCCGTGATCCAGTCTGCCGCGACATCGTCCACACCGGGCTCAACGTGAAGTCCGCCGACGGCCGCCTGACGGGTGCGCTGCTGCCGGCCGGGGTTCCAGCCAAGCCGGGCATGACCATCAAAGCCCAGGTTCCCTGTGGCGGCTCGATCATGCGCGTGAAAATCGACAAGCAGGGATCGGACGGGATGTACCAGCACAAGGACATGGAAGTGTATGCGATGGGCTTCCGCAACCAGTCCGGTGTCAGGTTCGGCCCCAAGGGAAGCCGTTTCGAGAACGCGCTGGCCGTCAGCGACAACGGCGTGAACGACCTCGGCAATCGCCGCATCGCCAACGGCGCCGAGAAGCTCTGGATCGTGACCGAGAAGGGCCAGGACGCCGGCTTTCCGGACAAGGAGGGCATGGGATTCGTCACCAACAAGCGCTTCTCGCTCAAGGCGTACAACGGCGCCAAAGTTGATCGGCCATATCCCAATCTCTACATCGGCGACAAGCCGTGGGTGCCCCAGATGCCGCCGTATCGCTTCCCGCCCCACGTCGAAGGCGTGCGCGGCGTCCCGTTGATCGTCGCCAACCCGAACCCGAACGGGTACATCAACCCCGTCCTCGAGTGGGACACCAACAATCCGATGGACGGGATCGCGTGGGGGGACGAGCGCTTCGGCGTCAAGGACACCCTGTTCGCCGCGATCTTCGGAATCATCGACAACGGCCCGGAGAGCCTCGTGCCCACCTGGCCGGCGATCATCAAGATCGAGTTCCTGCAGCCGGCCGGCGTCAAGTGGTCATACTTCCTGCGGAACAAGGAGCCCGGGCCGAACGCCTACCAGAAGGCCGAGAACCGGGGGGGCCTCGAGCGGACCAACGACGTCGTGTTCTCGAACGACGGCAAAAGCATGTACGTGGTGGACTACGGAGAGCTCTACATCGACTACTCGATGCCTTCGCCGTTCTTCACCACGCCGCGCTCCGGCGTGATCTGGAAGGTCACGTACACCGGGCAGTAGAGGAGGAAGCGGCGCGCGGTTGCTTTGCGGGGCGATCGCGGTAAGGGAGGCCGGAAGCCGGCGGACGCGCCGGCTTCCGGTGAGCCCTTCGATTCGTGTCCCTCCATGGCCTTACGTCGCCTGGCCTCTCAACCGTCCGGGCAGAGGAGATCTCGATGAGGCACTCGATGATTGGCAAAGCAGTCCTGACCGTGCTCCTGCTGGCGTTCGCCGCCCTTGCGGTCGCGCAGACGTTGAAGGGACCGGTCTCGGACAAGCCCCTGGACGAGAAGTGGGCGCCGTCCAAGTGGGGGGCGAACGACCGGGCGGGCTCGGCCAACCACACGAAGAACGCCGCGAACATCGCCCGGGCGCTGGCCACCATCAAGCAGAACAAGGCGATCACGATCGGGAAGTATTACCACCGGGAGGCGCCGGCCTTCGGGCCGCGGGGCTGGCAGATGAGTATTCCCGGGACGCCGACGGGGGGCCCGTTCGGCAAGAACGCGCTGATCTACCACGACGAGCTGGTGACCACGGAGATCGGCCAGATCCAGACGCAGTTCGACGGTCCTGGTCACATCGGCGTGAACACGTCGAAGGGCCCGATGATGTACAACGGCGTGATCTCCTGGGACGCCTACGAGCACGGCGCGGGCGGCCGCGTGGTCGGCATGGGTCCCCTGGGCGTCGAGCATCCGGGTGAGCTTGGCTTCGTGTGTCGCGTTGTGGTGCTGGACGCCGTCGCCTACAAGAAGTCTAAGGGCGTGATCCCGGCGGGTGCCGAGATGTTGCCGATCCCCACCAAGCCCGGCGATCCGGGCATCGTCACCGCGGATGACGTCCGAGGCATGCTCCAGATGCAAGGCCTGCGGGACATCGCGCCGGGGGACTGCGTGGCGCTGCACACCGGGCAGGGCAACAGCTGGAGCAATGATCGGTACAAGTCCATGAACTCCGCCCAGCGCAAGGCGGCCCGGGACCTCTTCGACCAGGGGGAGCCCGGCTTCGGCCTTAGAGCGCCTGCGAGTACCTGGCCGCGCGGGACATCGCGCTGACCATGTGCGATACGTCGGCGTGCGACGCGCAGCCCTCGGGGGAGCAGGGGCCCGACTTCGCGGTGCCCTGCCACACGGAGATGCAGACCCGCCGGGGCATCTGGAACCTGGAGAACGTCGACACCAAGTCGCGCGTCGACAAGAAGATCCTCGAGGGCACGTTCATCTGGGCGCCGCTGCGGATCATTGGCGCTGCCGGCTCGCCCGGCAATCCGATGGTGCTCTACTAGGGACATGGGGGGGCCCCGAGATGGCCCCCCTACTTCCACAACGGCTCGGCCGCCACCCTGGAGGAAGTGGTCGCCTCATACGACCGCCGCTTCTCGATCGGGCTGAGCCCGGCCGAGAGGCACGCCCTCGTCCCGTTCCTTGGGGCGTTGTAACCGGCAGTCGGCACCCCCGTTTGGGGGTCCTCCGCCGTCCCGATTGATGCTTCCGTCACCCCCGATCGAGGGCGCCAAGTCCCTGCGAACAGATTCCAAAAATTCCCCTGCCAGCCGGTAGCCACCGTCTCGTCTCCGCGGTTTACTCGATTCAGTCGTCGCGCACGGTGGCGCGCGACATGAGCTCGTCTGGCCTAACGCACCACCGTGGAGTAGACCGCAGCATCGCATCGAGTCGCGCGCCTCGTCTCGAAGCGAACGCCGATAGGAGTAGTGCAGACGTCTGTGGCGATTTCGGCCGACCGAGCCGCCAAAGCGAAGGGGGCGAAGCCTTGCTGCTGACCGCGAGTGAGCTCAACCAGGTCATCCTTCCGGCGATGCGCGGCCGGACCGAGCCGAGTGTCGCGCGGTGGTTCGTGCTGTGGACGCGCAGCCACTGCGAGCGGCTCGTGCACGATCAGCTGTCGAGCAAGGGCCTCGCACCGTTCCTGCCGGAGATCGAGGTCTGGTCGCGGCGCGGTGTGCTCCGGCATGTCGTCCGGGTTCCGATGTTTTCCGGCTATCTCTTCCTGCACGCCGTGCTCGACAAGGCGACCCACCTCGAGGTGCGGAAGGCGCGAGGTCTCGTGAGTCTCCTCGGGTCGTCGACCGAAGGTCCCGCCGCCGTTCCGGACACCGAGGTGACGGCCCTCCAGAAAGTCGTGCAGGCCCGGATTCCGGCGGCGCCCCATCCATACCTGCGGGAAGGCGCACGAGTCCGTATCACGCGAGGCCCCCTCTCCGACGTGGAGGGTGTGCTCGTGCGGACCAAGCCCACCAAGGGAATGCTGGTGCTGTCGGTGAACCTGCTGCAGCGCAGCGTCGCCGTCGAAGTGGATTGCACGATCGTGGCACCCCTGTGAGCGACCCCTTCATGCCAGAAAGCCAGGCGTCGATGAAAACGAGATCGGTCATCGAAGTGGCGTTCGACATCTGGAGCCGGCGAAAATGGGTGGCCCTTGCCGTATTTGTTCTCGTGGCGTCCATCGTGGTGAGCGTCGCTCGCTTCCTGCCAAACGTGTACCGATCCACGGCCACGGTGCTGGTCGAGCGCTATCAAATCTCGGAAAGCTTCGCACGACCCGCGGTCACCATCGAGTTGGAAACTCGACTCCAGACCGTCAGCCAGGAGGTCCTCAGCCGAGCGCGCCTGGCGGAGCTGGTCACACGCTTCGACCTGTATCCCGAGGTCACGCGAAGGGGACCCGTCGAGGGCGCTGTCGAGCGAATGCGGAAAGACATCCACCTGGAGCTCAAGAGCGTCGAACAAGGCAGTGCGCGGGGCGGAACGATCGCCTTCATCCTCGGCTATCGGGGGCGTGATCCGCAGGTCGTCGCCGCGGTCACCAACGCCCTGGCCTCGTTCTACGTCGAGGAGAACTCGCAGCTGCGCGAGCGGCAGGCCGTCAACACCACGCAGGTCCTTCACGCGCAACTCGACGACGTCAAGAAGCGCCTGGCGGCGCAGGAGTCACGCATTCGCGACTTTCGTGCCCAGCATACCGGCGAGCTGCCCGAACAGGTTCCGGTGAATCTCGCCACGCTCGAACGGCTCAGCACGAGGTTGCAGCTCAACAACGACGCGAACATGCGCGCGCTGGAGCGACGCACGAATCTCATGAAGCAGCTCGCCGAGGTAGAGGCGACCTCGACCGCCGCCGCGCCGGACACCAAACAGGCCCAGCTGGCCAAGATGAAACGCGAGCTGCGCGAGCTTCGCGCACGCTTCACGGAGCGCTATCCGGACGTCAGTCGGCTCAAGGCGGAGATCGCGGCGTTCGAGGAGACGATGGCCGAGGCGGGCGAGGCTGAGGCCGCGACAACCGAGCGCGGCCCGTCGTCGCGCCCGCTCGCCACCCAGCTGCGGGCGGCGATCGAGGAGGTCAACGCGGAGGTCGCCGCGCTCAAGACCGAGGAGGGGCGTGTCCGCGGCGAGATCGCCACCTACCAGCGCCGTACGGAGAGCGCACCGCAGAGAGAGAAGGAGTTCCAGGAGCTGGCGCGCGACTACGACGCGATCAAAGAGCTCTACACCTCCCTGCTCCGCAAGTACGAGGACGCACAGCTCGCCGGGAGCATGGAGCAACAGCAGAAGGGCGAACAATTCCGGATCCTGGATCCCGCCATCCCGTCGAATAAGCCCAGCGCGCCGAACCGGGTGCGGATCCTGGCCTTCGGGATCATCGCGGCGCTCGGCGCCGCCGCCGCGGCGGTCGCCCTCGCCGAGCATCTCGATACCACCTTCCATACCGTCGACCACCTGAGGGCGATGACCAACCTGCCGGTGTTGACGAGCATTCCGCTGCTCGACATCGCCGGGGATCGCTGGCGTGAGCGGCGCCGATTCGTGCTCGTCGCGGTCGCGGTCCTCCTGGCGCTCGGCGTCGCCACCGGCGCATCGAGGCACCTGGCCGAAGGCAACTACCTGCTGGCCGCCGCGCTGGCGGGAGGTGGGTCGTGACGGCGCCTCGCATCGACCAGCACCTGATCAGCCTCCTGCAGCCCCGCTCCTTCGAAGCCGAGCAGTACCGGGTGCTTCGTCATGTCATCGAGGAGGGCAAGGACGGGGGGCTCAACGTCATCGCCGTGAGCAGCGCGACGGTCGGCGACGGCAAGACGACGACCTCGATCAATCTCGCGGGCACGCTCGCCCAGAACACGACGGCGCGGGTGCTGTTGATCGACGTCGACCTTCGGCGGGGCTCCGTGGCCGCCGGGCTTCGGCTGCGCGCGCCCGAGGCCAACGGGCTGGTCGACGCGATCTTGACCCCGGGATTGGACCTCTCGGCGGTCGTGCGCGAGCTTCCCGAATTCCGGCTTTCCGTCGTGCCGTCGGGTCGGTGCCCGGCCGCGCCCTATGAAATGCTCAAGTCTCCGCGGCTGGGCCAGCTCATCGGGCAGGCGCGCGACCGGTACGAGTATGTCGTGATCGACACGCCACCGCTCGTTCCCGTTCCCGACGCGCGTGTCGTCGAGAAGTGGGTCGACGGCTTCGTCATCGTGGTTCGTGCCCACCGGACCCCGCAGCGGCTCCTCGAGGACGCCCTCAACATGGTGAGTCCGGAGAAGCTGATCGGGCTGGTATTCAACGGCGATCAGCGGCCGACCTCGCGTCACTACGGTTACTACTCCTCGTACTACCACGAGGCGACCAACGGTCAGGGGACCCTGTGGACTCGCATCGCCGACACGGCGAAGCGGTCGTTCCGGTCGCGCGTGTCTGGAACCGCCCTCTAGCATCCGGACCACCCCCATGAGCACGCTCGAATTGACGGAACGCATCCGACAGCGCGCCGCGCGCATCGCGGTCATCGGACAGGGGTACGTCGGTCTCCCCCTGGCCATCGAATTCGCGCGCGCGGGGTTCACCGTCGCCGGGCTCGACACCGACCTCGATCGGGTCGGGGTCTTGAATGCGGGGCGCTCGTACACCCCCGACGTCTCGAGCGCGGACCTCGCGACGGTCCTCGAGGCGGGTCGGTACGAGGCGACGGCCGACGGGGCCGTGTTGGAGCACAGTGACGTCGTCATCATCTGTGTGCCGACGCCGCTTCGAAAATCCAAGGATCCCGACATCTCGTTCGTGGTGGCCGCTGCCGAGCAGGTCGCCGCCGGCTTCCGGCCCGGTCAGCTCGTCGTTCTCGAATCGACGTCGTATCCCGGGACGACGGAGGAGTTGTTGCTGCCCATGTTCGAGGCGCGAGGGGCCCGCGTGGGCGTGAATTTCTTCCTCGCCTTTTCGCCCGAGCGGATCGACCCGGCCAACACCGCCTTCAAGGTCCGGGACATTGCGAAGATCGTCGGGGGCGTGACGCCCGACTGCACGCGCCTCGCGGCGCTTCTCTACCGCCAGATCGTCGGCACCGTCACCGAAGTATCGAGCGCCAAGGTGGCCGAGCTGGCCAAGCTCTACGAGAACGTCTTCCGCAACGTCAACATCGCGCTGGCCAACGAGTTCGCGCTCATGTGCCGCCGGCTGGAGGTGAACTCTCGCGAGGTCATCGAGGCCGCCGCCACCAAGCCGTTCGGCTTTCTTCCCTTCTACCCGGGCCCGGGGATCGGCGGGCATTGCATCGCCGTCGACCCCTTCTACCTCGCCTGGAAAATGCGTCAGAACGGATATGAGGCGCGCTTCATTCGCCTGGCGGACGAGATCAACCGGGCCATGCCCGAGCATGTCGTCGACCTCACCATCGAGGCGCTGAATCAGCAGCGCCGCTGCCTGAACGGCGCCAGGATCCTCGCCCTCGGCGTCGCCTACAAGCGCGGCGTCGGCGATACGCGCGAGTCACCGGCGCTCGAGGTCCTCGCCAGATTCCACGAACACGGCGCCGACGTGTCGTACGCCGACCCTCACGTGCCGTCGGTGCTCCTCGACGGAACGGTCCTGAAAGCGGTCGGCGCGACGGATGGCAACGTGGCGGACGCCGATTGCGTCGTGATCCTGACCGACCATCCGGAGTTCGACTACGCCCGAATCGTCGACGTCGCCAAGCTCGTCGTCGACGCGAGGAACGCGACCTGGGGTCTGGCGACCCCGCCCGGTCGCGTCGTGAGGCTGTAGGGAGGCCACGCGACCGGTGCTGGGTGTGCAGCGGCAGTCCGATCGATGCTCGTGCGGAATGGCGGTGGAGGATCGTCAGGGCCGAGCCTATGACGAAGGCGCCTTCCGATACTTCCTGGCGCTGGAGCAACAGCGTTCCACCCGCTCGGGTCGTGCGTTCTTGCTGGTCCTGGTCTATCTCAAGGGTAAGGCCGGGGCGGGCGCTCGCATCGACACCACGCTCGCCGCACCGCTGTTCGGCCGCTTGTGGCGGTGCTTCCGCGAGAGCGACTTCATCGGCTGGTATCGCGAGGGTCGCGTCGCCGGAGCCGTGCTGACGGAACTCCGCAAAGACGCGGGGGCCGGCGTCGCCCGTCTCGCGGCTCGGCGGATTCGCAGTGTTCTGTGCGAAGGGCTTCCCGAGGATGTCGCCCGTTGCCTCCACGTGCAGGTGTATTCGCAGCCACGCTTCGAGACCATCGAGTCACTTCTCTCACGACGGCCCTGGCTGGGGCCCGAGGATTCCGGAGACGCGTGATGCTCAAGCTAGGGGTCGTCGGTTACGGATACTGGGGTCCCAACATCGTCCGCAACTTCGCGAGTCAAGCCGGTTGCGAAGTGGTGACCGTCTGCGACAAGAACCCGAAAGCGATGGCCCAGGTGCGGAGTCGCCATCCCGGCGTGCGCGCGAGCGACAATTCGGATGACGTCACGACCTCGCCTGACATCGACGCGGTGGCGATCGTGACGCCGGTGTCGACCCACTACGAGCTCGCCAAACGGGCGCTCGAGAACGGCAAGCACGTCTTCGTCGAAAAGCCGTTCACGGCGACGTCGGCGCAGGCGCAGGAACTGATCGAGCTGGCCGAGCGCCAACGGTTGACGCTCATGGTGGACCACACGTTTCTCTTTTGCGGGGCGGTGCGGAAGATCAAGGAACTCGTCGATGAAGGGGTGCTGGGCCCCCTCTACTACTACGATTCGATGCGCGTCAACCTGGGTCTCTTCCAGCACGACGTGAACGTGATCTGGGATCTCGCCCCCCACGACCTGTCCGTCATCGATCATCTGATCGGCCTGGATCCGGAAGGGGTGGTGGCGACCGGCGGCGCGCACTTGAACGGCTTCGCCGACGTGGCCTATATCACGCTGTACTTCCCGAAAAATATCATCGCCCACATCAACGTCAATTGGCTGTCCCCCGTGAAGGTTCGCACCACGCTGGTCGGCGGACAGCGAAAGATGCTCGTGTGGAACGACCTCGAGCCAGCCGAGAAGATCAAGGTGTACGACAAGGGCGTGGAGGCCGGGACGCGGCAAGGCGTCTACGACCTGCTGATGAGCTACCGCAGCGGTGATATGTGGGCTCCGCGTGTGGACCAGACCGAAGCCCTGGAGCTCGAGACCCGCTACTTCCTGGAATGCGTGGCGTCGGGAAAGACGCCGATCAACGACGGGCGGGCCGGGTTGCGCGTGGTGAGGATGCTCGAGGCCGCCGATCTGTCCCTCAAGCATCGCCGGGATATCGCGCTGAGCAGGCGGACTCGCGTGGTGGGCGCGCCGCCGTCCGTCCCGCCGGCGCCCGTCGCGGCCGCCGCCGAACCCGCGCGCAGTCGGTTCGTGGCTGCCTAGCGCCGCGGTCGACACCGATGGCCATCTGCTACGGCCTGCCGTCCGCCACGCCAGAGAGAGCGCCGGTCGGCCGGCGGCTGCCCCGTCACGTCCTGAACGAGGACGTCTTTCGGAGCGCGTTGATACGAGAACGGAAGCGCGCGGATCGCTCTCATCGGCACCTGCAGCTCGTACGGCTCGAGCTGAGCCGTGATCCGGGCGCCGACGGGTCAGGGGTGTGGGCGGCGGCCATCGACTCGGTGGTGGCCGCTACCGCTGAAACCGACGTCCTCGGATGGCTCGAGCCCGGGGTGGCCCTCGGCGTCCTTCTCTCCGACGTCCCCGCGTCGGAGGTGGTCGGCCCACCGGGCGCGGTCGCGGCGCGGATCGGCGGAGAGCTCGGCGCGCGCCTGCAACCCGGCGCCGTGGCACAGTTCTCGATGCGCGTGCACGCCTATCCCGGGCGGGACGGGCAGGACGGCCCGAGCGGGGGCGTCCGCGACCCCATCTTCAATCCCGAGCTGAGCTCACGCGGTCGGCGAGGCTGGAACTACGACAGGATCAAGCGCGCCGTCGATCTCGTGGGCAGTCTGTTCTTGCTGGTGGCGCTGTCCCCGCTGCTCGCGCTGATCGCCGTCCTCGTGACCCTCGGATCGCCGGGGCCCGTCTTTTTCCGGCAGCCGCGGATCGGGCACATGATGAAACGGTTCACGATGCTCAAGTTTCGGACGATGCAGGTGGACGCCGATCCCAAGCTGCACCAGGAGTTCGTGAGCCGGTTCATCAGGTCGAGCGGCAAGGTCGACGCGCCCGGCACGACGCTGTTCAAGCTGACCGGGGATCCTCGGGTGACGCCGATCGGCCGTCTTCTCCGAAAGACCAGCCTCGACGAGCTGCCGCAATTGTGGAACGTACTGCGCGGCGAGATGTCGCTGATCGGGCCACGCCCCCCGCTTCCGTACGAGCTCGTCGAGTACAAGCTCTGGCACCGGCGGCGACTCGTCGAAGCCAAGCCGGGAATCACCGGACTCTGGCAGGTCGCGGGCCGGAGCCGTACCACCTTCGACGAGATGGTACGCCTCGACCTCCGCTACGCCCGCGGGCGTTCCTTCTGGACCGACATCAAGATTCTCCTTGCCACGCCGGCGGCCGTCATCTCGGGCAAGGGTGCGTGTTGAGACGGGAGTCGGCATGAGCCAGTACCTGTGCATCGCGCCGGACGTCAAGCTCGGGCGGGACGTCAAGCTGGCGTCGTTCATCAACCTGTACGGCTGCGAGATCGGCGACGAGACGAAGATCGGGGCCTTCGTCGAGATTCAGAAGAACGCGCGCGTCGGCGCCCGGTGCAAGATCTCCAGTCATACCTTCATCTGTGAAGGCGTCACCATCGAGGACCATGTCTTCATCGGCCACGGCGTCACCTTCATCAACGACGCGTATCCTCGCGCCACGACGCCGACCGGCGAGCTGCAGACCACGGACGATTGGACGGTGCAGCGGACGCTGGTACGGAGGGGCGCGTCGATCGGATCGGGAGCGACGATCCTCGCCAACGTCGTCATCGGACAGAACGCCATCGTCGGCGCGGGCAGCGTGGTGACCCACGCGGTGCCCGACCACGCGATCGTGGCAGGGAATCCGGCGAGGGTCCTGCGCTTCCTCGTGCCCAACTCGGGCAATGGCCTCCTGGCGACGCCGAGCGTCGGGACGTTGGAATGAAGCCGAGCACGGTCAACATCTTCGGGAATTTCGGAACCCAGAACCTGGGGAACGAATGCACGCTGCAGGCGGTCATCCACAACGTTCGCCAGTACCTGCCGGATGCACCACTGCGCTGCATCTGCACCGATCCCGAAGACACCTCGAGACGGTACAACGTCCCGGCGGTGGCGATGTCGTCCACGTATGCGCACCGTGAAGCGTCGACCGCGAGCGCGCGGAGGACGCAGCCTCTCCTGCGACTGCTCAGAGGAATCGTGATCCGAATACCCCGTGAGCTGATGCACTGGGTGACCGCGTTCAAGACGTTGAAGGACGGCCGCATGCTCATCATGGCCGGGACGGGAATGCTGGACGATTTCGGCATCCGCCCCTTCGATCTGCACTATGAAATATTCAAGTGGTCACTGCTGGCGAAGCTGCGGCGCTGCAAACTGCTGTTCGTCAGTGTCGGCACGGGCCGGCTCGAGCATCCCCTGAGTCGATGGTTCGTGAAGGCCGCGCTCGCCCTGGCCGACTACCGGTCGTACCGCGACCGCTTTTCGAGGGACTTGCTGGGCAGTCTCGGCATCGCTGCGCGTCGGGACTTCGTCTACCCGGATCTGGTCTTCAGCTTTCCACGCCCCGCGATTCGCAGGGAGCCGCGCCACCGGACCGGCCCCGTGGTCGGCCTCGGCCTCATGGAGTATTACGGTCGAGGCTGCCGGCCGGAGCACGGACGGGCCATCTATCACGAGTACATCGAGAAAGTGACGACGTTCGTGGCCTGGCTGCTCCAGCGCGGGTACACCGTGCGGTTGCTCATCGGCGATGTGGTGTACGACAGCCGCGCGTCGGACGACGTGATCGGGCGACTGAAAGAGCGTCACGTGGTCTATGACGAAAGCCGGCTCATCCACGGGCCGGTGTCGTCGGTCGATCAGCTGATCTCCCAGCTCGCACAATCGGAAATCGTCGTGGCCAGTCGCTTCCACAATGTGCTGTTGGCTCTCATGCTGACCAAGCCGGTGGTCTCGATCTCGTACTACGGGCGCAAGAACGAGGCGCTGATGGCGGAGATGGGGTTGGCGGAGTACTGCCAACGGATCGACGACCTGGATCCCGGGCGCCTGATCGAGCAATTCCTGGCACTCGAGGAGCGGACGGAAACGCTGGCGCCCTATCTCGCGCAGAAATCCGAAGAATACCGGGCGGCGTTGGAGCGGCAATACACCGCGATCTTCGACCAGGCCCCGGACCGCCGACCCGAGCGCGGCGCGCACGCCGTGTCCCGGTGACCGGCGACCGCACCTAGACCCGTCATGCAGAACCTGACCTTCGCCGGCGACAAGAGCCACCCGCTGCGCCTGTTGTGCCTCGGCGCGCACAGCGACGACATCGAGATCGGCTGTGGCGGGACGGTCTTGCGGCTCCTGGACGAGTACGAGGAGACGAGCGTCTGCTGGGTCGTTCTGGCGTCCAGCGGTCGGAGGGACGAGGAAGCCGTCGCGAGCGCCGAGAAGTTTTTGACGGGCGCGAAGAGGAAGGAAATCATCGTCGCCGATTTCAGGGATGGGTTCTTCCCGTATCAGGGCGAGCGTGTCAAGGAGTTCTTCGAAGGGCTGAAGGTCAAGACGTCGCCGGACATCATCTTCACGCCGTATCGCAACGATCTCCACCAGGACCATCGCCTGGTGTCCGAGCTGACGTGGAATACGTACCGGAATCACCTGATCCTCGAGTACGAAATCGTGAAGTACGACGGCGACATCGGCAACCCCAATCTCTTCGTTCAGCTCGACGAGGCGACCTGCCAGGAGAAGATCGGGATCCTCATGGACTGTTTCAAGACGCAGCAGCACCACGACTGGTTCACCCCGGACGCGTTCTCGTCGCTCCTGCGGCTGCGCGGGATCGAGTCGAAGGGGCGCTACGCCGAGGCGTTCTACTGCCGAAAGGTCGTCCTGTAGGTCCATGCGCGTCCTCGTCAGCGGCCACAAGGGATACATCGGCACGGTGATGGTCCCGATGCTGCTCGGCGCCGGTCACGACGTCGTCGGTCTCGACACCGACCTCTTCGAGCGGTGCACGTTCGTCCCGGGCATCCACGACATCGCGGAGATGCGGGTCGATGTGCGGGACGTCGAGGTGAGGCAGCTGAAGGGGTTCGACGCGGTCATCCACCTCGCCGCCCTCTCCAACGATCCGCTGGGCGACTTGAACCCTGCGATCACCTACGAGATCAACCATGCGGCGTCGGTCCGCCTCGCGCGGCTCGCGAAGGAGGCCGGCGTGCGGCGCTTCATCTACTCGTCTTCCTGCAGCAGTTACGGCCAGGCCGGCGACGATCTGGTGGACGAGACGGCCGAGCTCCGTCCGATCACGCCCTACGCCATCTCGAAGGTGCGGGTCGAGCAGGACGTGGCTCCGCTGGCGGATGACCGGTTCAGCCCGACGTTCCTGCGCAATGCGACGGCCTACGGGGTGTCTCCACGTATGCGGTTCGATCTGGTGCTGAACAACCTCGTGGCCTGGGCCTGTACGACCGGTCGCGTGCACATCAAGAGCGACGGGTCACCCTGGCGGCCGATCGTGCACGTCGAGGACGTCGGCCGCGCCTTTCTCGCCGTCCTGGCGGCGCCGCGCGACACGGTCTACAACCAGGCGTTCAACGTGGGCCAGACCACCGAGAACTACCGGGTCCGCGATCTCGCCGAGATCATCCGGGACGTCGTTCCGGGCTCCCGCGTCGAGTACGCGGCGGGCGGCGGTCCGGACCCCCGCTGCTATCGGGCGGATTTCGAGAAGATCCATCGGCTCCTGCCCGAGTTCAAGCCGCAGTGGACCGCCCGCCGGGGCGCTGAAGAGCTCGCGACCGTCTATCGCAGCGTCGGTCTCGTCCTCGAGGATTGCGAGGGACCGCGGTTCAAGCGGATCGACCACCTGAAGCACCTGCTGGCCTCGGGCCGTGTGGACCCGAGCCTGCGCTGGCGGGCCGCGTAGCATGGCGGGCTGCCTCTTCTGCTCGGCACCCCTTCGCCAGACGTTCGTCGATCTGGGCATGTCGCCCCTCTGCGAAAGCTACCTGCCTGCCGAGGCGCTGAACCAGGTGGAGCGGTTCTACCCCCTCCACGCATACGTGTGCGAGCGGTGCTTCCTCGTCCAGGTGGAGCAATACGTGAGCCCCGAGGCGATCTTCACCGAGTACGCCTATTTCTCCTCCTTTTCCGACAGCTGGCTGGCCCACGCGAAGGCTTACGTGGACATGATCGCCTCGCGCCTCGGCCTGTCCGGGACGAGCCGGGTCATCGAGCTGGGAAGCAACGACGGGTACCTGCTCCAGTACTTCGTCGCCAAGGGTATGCCGGTTCTCGGCGTCGAGCCGGCGCGTAACGTCGCCGAGGCGGCGGTGGCGCGGGGCGTGCCCACGCACGTCGCGATGTTCGGGCGGCAGACGGCGCGCGAGCTCCAGGCCCAGGGTCTGCAGG
>Ga0209376_1000393_pt1 | contig 48722 bp, 53 predicted proteins | sample GraSoiAngelo_134_FD_185891 | JGI IMG/M metagenome (GOLD analysis project Ga0209376, IMG submission 185891) | Grasslands soil microbial communities from the Angelo Coastal Reserve, California, USA - 14_0929_05_30cm (SPAdes) (version 2) | ecosystem: Environmental > Terrestrial > Soil > Grasslands ...
TTTGCGTCGATGTAAACAACAATGTGTGGATTGATCCAATCGATCTTCGTCAGCGTGCCCGTCATCCCAATCCGCTTGGACATATCGAATATTGCCGACGGGGAGTGATGCGCCCACAAAGAGACAGTCGCAAGAAGACTCACCAGTGCCAGCAGGACGCCACAAATTTTTCGTGTCACAGTCATTCTCCTTTAAGAATTGAGAAGCAGTTTATCACAGCGGCTGTTCACTCATCCTCGTATGGAAAACGATGGATGGCCTTTACACAGTCGGCCAAAGCCTGGAGAAGAGTCTGTCCCCACCCACACGGAGTGTAAGTGCAGCTGTGCAAGTTCATCTGACGGCTGTGTCTGAGCGAAGGTCCATTCCGCCATGGTCTTCTCCAAAACCCGAAAAGTAACGGGATTGTAACACGGGAAATCCTCCGCTCTTTCTGGGAGGGAAATGGCCACAAAAAGGCACAAGAAATCACAAAATATCAAAAGGGGAAACATTCATTTTGTGAATTTTGTGCCTTTTTGTGGCCATTCCCGTTTGGGTAGTGCGATCAGAACAATCCGGGCTGGGGCGACTGGTAGGGAATGCCTAAATGTGCATACGCCAATCGTGTGGCGACGCGTCCTCGGGGCGTCCGTTGAAGGAAGCCGATCTGGAGCAGATACGGTTCATAAATGTCCTCGATCGCGTCAACCTCTTCGCTTAGTACCGCCGCAATCGTGTTGACACCGACCGGTCCGCCACCGAATCTTTCGATAAGCGCCCGCAGCAGCTTTCGGTCGTTATCGTCAAAGCCATGTTCGTCGATGTCGAGTAACTTTAGGGCATCATGCGCGATCTCGGCCGTAATCTCGCCGGTTCCTTTCACCTCGGCGTAATCGCGAATCCGTTTCAACAACCGATTCGCGACGCGCGGCGTGCCGCGGCATCGTTTCGCGATCTCGTGGCATCCTTCGTTCGTGATCGGCGCATTGAGAATCTCAGCCGACCTGCAGATGATGTACTCCACTTCAGCCACCGTGTAGAAGTCCAATCGATGCACCATACCGAAACGCGAACGCAGCGGTGCAGTAATCAAACCGGCGCGCGTGGTTGCGCCGATCAAGGTAAAGCGGCGCAGATCGAGCCGATGGGTCCGGGCACTGGGACCCTGGCCGATGATGATGTCGAGTTTGAAATCCTCCATCGCGGGATAAAGGATCTCTTCGATGCTGGGCTGCAGACGATGAATCTCGTCGATAAACAGGACGTCGCCGAATTCAAGATTCGTCAGTATCGCCGTGAGATCGCCTTTCAGTTGGATCAATGGTCCCGCAGTTGCCCGAAAGTGCGCCCCCATTTCATTGGCGATCACCGAAGCCAATGTAGTCTTGCCGAGGCCTGGCGGACCATAGAGCAAAATATGGTCGAGCGGCTCACCGCGCTTTCGAGCAGCCTGGATGGCAACATCGAGATTATCTTTAACGCTCTGCTGTCCGATATACTCGCGAAGCATGCGCGGGCGAAGCGACAATTCGAACGTCGCCTCTTCTTCCATCATCGAACCCGCTATCACTCGCTTGGACATATTTTTATTAGCGTAGGGCCTTCTATTTCGGCTGCTGGCCGGTCCCCCCCACGCCTTTTCTTAGCGTCGGGCCCACCGTCCAGATCGCTTCGGTACACCGCCTGCGGCGGCCTCTTTACTACTGGCCGGTCCCCCCACGCCCTAGCCTTTTGTTAAGATGTGAAGCGTCCGCTTGAATAAAACATCGAACGCCGGATCTTTATCGCCATCTATCGCGCGGCGCATGGCTGCTTCGGCATGAGCGCGGAGGTAGCCCAGATTTTCCAAAGCGGACAAGACATCGCTCTCGACGGGCGGCTGAGGCGGCCCTTCGGCGAAGTCCTGCAGCTTATCCCGCAGTTCGAGAATGATTCGCTCCGCCGTCTTCTTCCCCACACCGGGAATTGCCGTAAGGCGCGCCAGATCTCCTCGTTTGATCGCAGTAACGAGATCCTGCACGGACCCGCCAGAAAGAATGGTGACGGCAAGCTTCGGTCCGATACCCGAAATGGTCATCAGTCTTTCGAAGGTGAGCCGTTCACGACGCGTGGAGAATCCGTAAAGGGCAATCATGTCCTCACGGACGTGCGTATGGATATCGATCGAAACATCGGAGCCGGCGTCCGGCAGCGCCGTAAAAGTCGTGAGGGGAACGAAGACTTCGTAGCCCACGCCATTCACATCGACAATAACGCGAGCTGGATCCTTTTGCGCCAGTTTTCCTCGGAGGTGGGCGATCATTCGATCTCCACCAGATCGACAACGCCGATAACCGCCGCATCGATAGGCGAGTCGGTATGCCCAACCGAGGTCATTGCGGAAAAACCCTCTTGAACTGCCAGAACGCGGTCACCCACGCCGGCGTCGACCGCATCCAGTGCGACCACGACATCACCCAGAGGTTGGTCGTCAAGACCAAGAGGTTGGAGAAGCAGGATCTTCTTTCCCTCATGGCTCGCTTGCTTTTGAGAAGCGACGACGCTACCAATCACTCTCGCGATGATCACGATTTCTTAGCCACAAAGAAGCACAAAAGGCTCAAAAAATTTTGTGACCTTTGTGCATTCTTGTGGCTATTCCCTTTCAATGTAATCGACGTAATCGACGATAGCGACAACTGTCGCTTCAGTCGGTACCTCTTCGGGCTTAAACGCGAACGAAGCTTCGCGGCCCCGGCATACATAAACGGTTTCACCGGCGCCGGCGCCTACGGCATCGACGGCGACAACAGCCGGACCACTGGGGAGGCGACGGACCAGCAAAAGCTTTTTCCCTTCCAGCACATCGTTCTTGACCGTGGCAATCACACGGCCGATGACTTTCCCCAGATACATACCTCAATCCTGCGAGACCTGATCCACGATCCCGATGATCGCCGCATCCACGGGCGTGTCTTTACAGCCGGACGCCATCCGGGCCGAACTTCCTTGAACGATGAGGACTTGCTCTCGAAAGCCGGCATCGACGGTGTCAACCGCCACGATGTAACCCTTCTCGTCCTTCCCGTCGGGATCCACAGGTCTGCAAATCAGTAGTTTCTTCCCTTCGAGCCTCGGATCCTTCCGCGTGGCGACGACCGTTCCGATAATCCGTCCCAGAAGCATGGATAACTACTTCGACGCTTTTCCGATCGGCAGAACGTCTTCCAGATTCGAGTGTGGTCTCGGAATGACGTGCACGCTGATCAACTCGCCGACTCGCCGGGCTGCAGCAGCTCCCGCGTCGGTAGCGGCCTTCACTGCAGCGACGTCCCCGCGAACCATAGCGGTCACATAGCCCGATCCGATTTTTTCCCAGCCCACAAGATTGACCTTCGCTGCCTTCACCATCGCATCGGCAGCTTCGATCATCGCGACCAGGCCGCGCGTTTCGATCATTCCCAGGGCTTCACCTATCGGGCTGTCTCCCTCTCGTACCATTTATCAGCTCCTTTAATTAGCGTCGGGCCCGCGGTCCCACGCTTCACTTCAAATTTGAAACGACCCGTTCGATTAAGTCGATCAGCTCACCGCGAGTGAGAGAGATCGTCTCTGATACTCCGTCTGTTACAGGACACATCAGGTCCGTCGGATTAGCATCGGAGCCTTCGAGCCCGTAATACTTCTGCCGTTGAACCCACAATTTCTCGACATCCTCCGACGATAGCAGCCGCTCGCGTCCGAGAATCTTCGTATAAATGGAGATTTTTGCGAAATGTTCAACCGTGTCCATCCGGTTGAAAGCGTCCTCGAGGTTGGCGCCGTACGTCACAACTCCGTGGTTGGCCATCAACAGCGCATCGAAGTTCTTCACGAAAGGCCGCAGCCGGTTGCTCAATTCGGGCGTCCCCGGCGTTCCATATTCGGCTAAAGGAACGCAGCCCAATGCGAGGACCACCTCCGATATGAGCGCTTTATTGAGCGGAATGCCGGCAGCCGCATAGGCCGTCGCGCAAGGCGGATGCGCGTGAACGACAGCGTGAATGTCCGGCCGCATTTCGTATATCAGAAGGTGCATCGCGATTTCACTCGAAGCCTTCCTTTCGCCTTTGATCTTCTGTGCCTTCATGTCGATGATGACCATGTCCTCGGGCTTGACGAATCCTTTGTTCGAGATCGTCGGCGTGCACATGATGTGCCCGTCAGGCAGGCGCGCGCTGACGTTGCCGTCGGTCGAAGCAACATACCCCTTCTCGTAGATGAGGTGGCAGAACCGCGCAATGCCGGCTCGATATTGGTCTTCGGACACGGACGGCATTCTATCGCAGCAAACGGCTTCTCCGAAATCCGTAGAAAAAATAGACGAGCATTCCCACAACCAGCCACAACGCAAACCGGATCCAGGTAATCCAAGGCAGGCCCAGCATCAAAGACACGCACGAAGCGATTCCCAGGATAGGCGTTACAGGCGAACCCGGTGTCTTGAAGATCCTCGGACGAGCCGGTTCGCGTTTTCGCAGAACAAGAATTCCAAGACATACGAGGATGAAGGCGAACAGCGTCCCGATATTCGTGAGGTCCACCATTTCATCGATACTGGTGAACATCGCACATATACCAACGGCCACACCGGTAATAATCGTGGTGATGTGCGGCGTGCGAAATCGCGGGTGTACCTTCGCGAACGATTGTGGGAGTAAGCCATCGCGCGCCATCGAGAAAAAGATTCTGGGCTGCCCGAGCTGGAAGACCAGGAGTACCGCCGTGTGCGCCACGACCGAGCCGAACGCGACAATTCCCACGAACAAGTCGCCCCACCTCTCGATATTGGCGTATTGCAGTGCCATCGTTAACGGCTCTGCCTGTTCCGTCGCCAGTTTTTGCCTTAAGACATCGAATGGGATGATGCCGATGAAGACTGCCGCAACGAGGACATAGATGACGGTAGAAATCAACAGTGACCCGATGATGCCGATCGGCAAATCCCGTGAAGGTCTGCGTGTTTCTTCAGCGACCGTCGAAACCGCATCGAAACCGATATAAGCAAAGAAAACAATCGCTGCACCTGCTCGCACACCAGCCCAGCCGTTCGGCAACAATGGGTGAAAGTTGGCTGGCTTGACGTAGCTCCAGCCGACGGCGACAAAGAATCCGAGCACGACGAGCTTCAGCAACACCATCGTCGTATTCATTGTGGCGCTCTCGCGAATACCGATCACGAGAACAATCGTGATCAGTGCTACGATTGCGAACGCCAGGAAATTGAATACGATTGGGACACCGAAAAGATGTGGGACCCGATCGAACAACCCGGGAATTCGGGCCGCCGTTCGATAGTCCGTGGACATCCAATCGGGAACGGTGATGCCGAATCCGGAAATCAGTGTCTTGAAATAATTGCTCCAGCTGATGGCGACGGCGACATTGCCGACTGCGTACTCGATGATCAGATCCCAACCGATAATCCACGCAATCAGTTCGCCCAGCGTTGCATAGGCGTACGTGTACGCGCTGCCGGAGATTGGAATCATCGCAGCGAATTCTGCATAACACAAAGCTGCGAATCCGCAGGCGATGGCTGTGAAAATGAATGACAGGATCAGGCCTGGACCGGCGCCGGGCCGGGTCGGATCACCGGCGGCTGCTGTGCCGATAGTTGCAAATATGCCGGCGCCGATAATTGCACCGATCCCCAGTGCGGTCACATCCACCGGCCCAAGAGCTTTCTTCAACCGGTGCTCGGGCTCTTCCGCCTCCGCGACCAACTGATCCATGGTTTTTCGGCGGAAGAGATCTTTGAACATCAGCGGCGGAATCCGTCCCAGAGGGTGAATATGGTGCGATGCTGGCGCTTTTGTCCTGACTTGCCACTCATAGTTCTCTCCCTACGAATGTTGCGCCAGATCGATTATTTCACCATTCACGGCGGACCCGGCAATCGTTAACCGTGCCACCGTGATCGGCAGCTTAAATCGGCGCGGACCCGCGCTGCCGGGGTTTAGAAACAACACTCCACCGCGCGTCTCGATCGATGGCTGATGCGAATGGCCGCTGATCACAACCTGACAGTTTCGGTCCGCTGGACCGCCCTCGATTTCTTTCAGATTGTGCAGAATGTAGATACCCACGCGACCGATCCGTACTACTTCGGTTTCGGGGATCGTCTTTGCCCACGGTCCGTTATCGTTATTGCCGCGGACGGCAATTACTCGAGCGATCGAAGCCAATTCCTTTAATACTTCAGCATTGCCCACGTCGCCGGCGTGAAGAATCAAATCAACACCATCGAAGGCCGGCCTGACTTCTGGCCGCACAAGGCCATGAGTATCTGAAATGACGCCGATACGGCCGTGAGATGCCTTGAGCTTAGCGGCCATTCCGGCCGTTACGCTGTCCTCGGATGAAAGCCCGCAGCGTCCGCTCCGTTTCCTTTTGAGCTTTGGCGAGTTCCTTCATCTCCCGAGCCAATTCCTTGTGGGCATCAGCCATTTCCGCAAACTTCGCGTCCGTGCGCTCGGCTGATGCTGCAAGCTTCGCATCCGTGCGCTTCTGGGCTTCGGCTAATTGGGCGACCGTCGCCTCGTTTTTGGCGAGCATCCGCATACCCTGTTGAATGAGTTTCGTAATGCCGTCCAGACGGACCTCGGTCTTGGCTTGAGTTTTTAGTATGAATTCAATCGTGCGCTCGACATCCACGGCACGAGTATAGCACCCGAGCACAGCGGGCCTGTTCTACCGCGTGAAGACCGATTTCGCAATCATGGCATGAATGCCTTTTGTGCCGTCCACTAACTGCGTGACATGAAGGTCCGCTGCCAGCGAGCAGAGAATGTAAGCCTCATCGCGTTTCATTCCTTTTTCACTCACAAGAAACTCGACCATCTCACGCGTTGCGAGTCGCGCGGCTTCATCGAGATCCGTATGCAGTCCCATAGCAATGTAATGCGTCGGCGTTTCGGCGCGAGGCCAAGTGAGCCGCTTTCCCTTGCGGACCGTGACTTGTACGGTTCCGCGCAACGAGGTCTCCAGTGCGGTAACCGTCACTTCGCCGTCACCTTGCATGGCATGCCCATCGCCCATCGAGAGCAGGGCGCCGCGCACGTGAACAGGAAGATACAGCGTCGATCCGGCGACCAGTTCCTTGTTGTCGAGATTACCGGCGTGGTGGCCCGGCGGGCCGCTCGATATGCGTCCAACCAGCGGATCCGGAGCCACTCCGATGGAACCGAAGAAGGGAGCAATTTTCAAACGAATCCCCGGAGAAAACTCCGCTGTGCCGGCCTTTGCATCGAGCCGGACAAGTTTAGTAGCGGCGTACGGAAACTCGTCAGGGAGGGTTCCAGCAGTGGGAACAAAGCCGCTGACGCCGTACGGATGAAGGAATTCGAAACCAAGAATCTTCACTTCCAAGGTGTCGCCGGGTTCCGCGCCTTCAATCCAAATAGGCCCCGTCAGGGGATGAGCGCCGGGACCTCGCTCTTTGACACCCTCCTCGACCGCTTTCAACGCGCTCGGTATCTCTGTTTCACTAACACCCGCTGCTCTGAGCCGCTGCAGTCCACGCGCGACCATGGTCTCCACCCGGATCGTATCGCCGGAGGCTACCCTCAGTACCGGCCTGACCGCCGCGTCATAATATCCCCAATGAACGTTTTCCGGCAGTAGCTTCAGTTCATGAGTTCGTGAAGGCTGTGACCACAACGGGAGAGCGCCGCCCGTAATGAAAACTAAGCCAAGAACAATGCATTTCTTCATGGATGCTCCATTAAGGTTCACCGAAACGATCGAAGCAAAGACAACCCGGATATAAGCATTTCGTGCCAACTCGGGTCGCGCCGAATGTCGGCAAGGCTCAGGAGCGATCGCGGCACCGCGGGCTTTGGCTGCAGAGCCAGCTCCCAATAGCCGACATCGTGCCAGGCTCCCATCTTGTAACCTACTTCGCGGTACACGCCGATGGGACGGAACCCGACCGATTCGTGCAGGCCAACGCTCCCAGGATTAGGCAGGGTAATGCCGGCATACGCGTTGTAATAGCCTTGTGCAGCCAAGATGCGGAACAACGATGTGTACAAAGCCTGGCCCACTCTCCGCCGCCGAAAATCGGAATGTACGTAGATCGACGTGTCGACCGACCATTGGTACGCGACGCGTTCGGCGTGACGTGACGCATAGGCGTAGCCGGCAAGGCGATCGCTGTATTCGCAGACGAGCCAGGGATAGGCCGTCAGCGTCCGTTCGATACGACTTCGTATTTCCCGCTCGCCTGGAGGCTCGATCTCGAAAGAGATTGGGGTCGACCTGACGATCGGCTCGTAAATCCCGGCGATGCCGGCCGCATCATCGAGGGTCACCATCCGCAATTTCCAACTCATCGCGTTAATGATGCTTCGTCTGATCTGGAATATCACAAAATTTTCGCCGTAGGCCCGAACCGTCTCCCGGCGAAACGAAATTGGAATTTTCGGCCAGGCGATAGCGTCATCTCAGTTGAAAATGCTCTCTTTTATGAACGTTATGCAGTATAGATGAATCCATGATTCGAAAAGTATTCCTGGTTACAGCCCTCTTCGTCCTTGCGACAAGCTATTCTGCAGTCCTTGTCAAAACCCAGACTCGGGCCCCAGCCGCCGCTGTGCTGTATGAAGCAGCGCGGTTCATTCCCGGTGATGGCAGCCAACCCATTACGAACGGCGCGATGCTTGTGGAAAACGGCACGATCACCAAGATTGGCCCCAAAGGCCGTGTGGATGTCCCGCGTGGCGCCGTGCGCGTCGACCTTGGTGGTAAGACCGTCATGCCGTCGCTCATCAACACGCACGGTCACCCTGGCTTCCAGCGCGGCCTCACTTACCGTGCGGATAATTTCACGCGCGACACCATTATGGAAGACATGAATCGCGCGCTCTACTTCGGAATTGCAGCTGTGCAGTCCCAAGGAATCGAAAAAGGAGAGGTGATGTACCAGATTCGCGCCGACCAGGAAGCCGGAAATCTGGGCGGGGCGCGTCTCCGCATTGCCGGACGCGGCATCGGCGCGCCCAATGCCGGACCGGGCGGCGCAACCTACGCCGGCATCGCGTACGAAGTGACCACGGAGGATCAGATCCGAAGGGCGGTTCAGGAACTCGCTTCAAAGAAGGTAAACCTTATCAAGATTTGGGTCGACGACCGAAACGGCCGGGCGCCACGACTGCCGCCGAATCTCTACCGCGCGGCCATCGACGAGGGTCACCGGCACGGGTTTCGGGTGAATGCGCATGTGTTCTATCACACGGATGCTGTCGGCCTCGTCAACGCCGGCATTGACGGGTTTGCGCATCTGGTCCGCGACAAGGAAATGGATGATGAGCTTATCACTTCCATTGTGCAGCACAACGTGTACGTCATGCCTAATCTCGCCCCCGAGTGGAATACCTACGCGGATCTCCCGCACTGGCTAAAAGAAGGTGACCCATTGATGTCGTTACTGAGCGAGTCGGTATCGCCTCCGGTCATCGAACGAATAAGGAAAGGATACGAAAACCGGGACCCCGCCGCGGTCCAGCGGACGCGTACACAGTATGCGATCCTCCAGCGCAGCCTCACAAAGCTCGCTAGGGCCAACGCGAAGATTATTCTCGGCTGCGATACGGGACTTGAAGACCACCTTTTCGGCATGTCCGAACAACATGAACTGGAGAGTATGGTGAACGCAGGTATGACACCGATGCAGGTGATTGTCGCGTCCACGAGCCGCGCTGCCGAGTACTTGAAGCTCGATAAGATGGGAGTGCTCGCACCCGGCAAAGAAGCCGATTTTCTCGTCCTCGACGCCAATCCGCTGGACAACATCACAAACACCGAGCGGATCTCCGGGATCTACATCAAAGGTACTGAGGTCGATCGCGGCGGGCTGCGAACGTCATTGACGAGAATACCAACGAACTGAGAAACAATGCGCAAGCATAAGGTTGGCAGATTGTGACGAGTTGCACTTACTCATGCGGTCGGCGCAGCGGATTTTGCATCCGGACGATTTATGTGGGATATGGTTTTCTACTGGTGTGTCGCCGAGCGAGGGGCGCCGGCATAACGCCGGCGCCGACATTGATGTTTACTTGAAGTTGCCGCCGTCGATGCAGCCCTTTTGGCCGTTAAGGTTCCGATATCCTCTCAGTGGGTCGTTGTAAGCCTGGTTCGACCAGTTGCCTTGAATCTTCCATTGGGAGTTCGAGAAGGTCAGCAACGGAGTGCCGAAAGACCACGCGCACTTGTCTGCGTTCTCGCTTCCAGATCTGTCCATCCAAGCATTGAGACGAGGATCGGTGCGGGCCTCGGAGATCTCGTGACCCGAAACATTTGCCAGAGCCGCCAATCCCTCAGAATGCAGTCCCGACCCGTCTCCAGGATCGCATCCCGGGTCGCCATCGAGGTTAAAGAAAAACGCGAATTGTACCGGAACTCCTCCGCAAAAACCGGCGCTGTGCCACGCGCAGTATCCCGCACTGCCGCGAGGGCGATCGACGTAAACCGGGTAATATCCATTTCGGACCGGATTTGTAATTTCTTTACACACCTCATTGAGGATCGGCGACGTCTGGCTCCCGCTTGCCGCAGTGGTAAGGTCCACGAAGTGACCACTGTAAGTAATAGTCGGTGTCACACAGTTAGATGGTGAGTCACAGTATTCGTCGGCGGTGTTCGCGTAATCGGAGGATCCGATACCAAGGTAGAAAGTGTCGAGACCTGTGATCTTGTCTCCCGGGTTGCTACTCCAGTTCGGACCCCAGAAAATAGCCTGTACCTGAGCGGTCGGCATGATGTTCCCCCCAAACCACAGCAGATTTGGCGAAGAATTGTTCGTTCTCGCTCTAGCGGGCCGCTGCCCTTTGGCCCAAAAAACTTCCGCCCCCGGCACGGGCTTTCCCTGATCTCCTTGGCTGTTTTGGCCCTGGCTGTCCCCGCCCTGACCGTTTTGACCCTGACCGTTTTGGCCAAACGCAAGACACTCAAATGACAAAAAGGCACATGTTAATAACAAGATAACGATCCGGTTCCTCATTCAATCCTCCTGGACAACGTCCGAAAAAAATTGAGCGGGTATTATCGCCACGGGGCCTAGACTTATGTCAACCGCATCGGAGAAAAATCCAGGTCCGCCGCGCGAAGTGACGCAAGAAAGACGCGGAAGAAACGATTAGGGATGCTGATCGGCGCTCAATCCCTCCGCCACTTCCCGCGGGGTACGAAGTACTCCGCAAAGTAGACGATTGGCTCGAGAATGCCGCCGAAGTAAAATTCTCAGGTGCCGACTTGGCGGTCTTATCTTCCCTGAGTTCCTCAATCGCCGTCAGATATGGATGACTTATTCGAAACTTCCGTCCGAATCTGTCGCGCTTAGTCTTTCCAGGGTACGCCGATCGGCGCGCTTCCGCTGTGTAGGAGAGGCCAAACCCCAATTAGGAATCGGCTTTTCCTGATGAGGGGAAGGCAAACCCGAATAAGGAATGACCTATTCCTCATTGGGCAAAGACCACTCCCAGTGAGCCGTGGCCTATTCCTGGTGTAGGGGAAACAAAACGCAATGGGGAATGGGCCATCCCTCATTGGGCAAAGACCACTCCCAATGAGCCGTGGCCTATTCCTGGTGTGGGGGAAACAAAACGCAATGGGGAATGGGCTATCCCTCATCAGGCAAAGACCATTCCTAATGAGGGATGGTCCATTCCTGAATGGGAGTAACCAAACGCGAATCAGGAATGGGCTATCCCTCATCAGGCAAAGACCATTTCTAATGACGAATGGCCCATTCCTGAATGGGAGTAACCAAACCCCAATCAGGAATGGGTTATCCCTCATCGGGGGGAGCCCGCCCGAAATGAGGAATGCGTCCTTCCTGATTGCGGGAAGCTCACTCCAAATCAGGAACGAACTGTTCCTCATTGGAGGAAGCTCACTCCAAACCAGGGATGGGCTGTTCCTCCTTAGGGAAAGTGAGACCCAAATGAGGAATGGGCTATGTCCTGATCGGGGGAAGCTCACTCCAAATCAGGAATTCGCTATTCCTCATTGGGGGAGCCAAAATCAAATGAGGAATGAGCTATTCCTCATGCGGCAAAACCTTTTGTTAGGCTTCCGCGCGAAAAACCCCAAACCCGCGAAACAGAGGAACTATGTGGAGGTGGTGTATGAGGTCTGGTTTATGGTTCTGAGCGTCGCTGGATCGGAAAAAATTCGGAGGGACCCCCAAAACGACTAGGCCGACTGATGACCTCACCGTAAGCTCCCCGTATGAAAGAGCTTCTAGTAATGATTGCATTGATCGTCATGAGTGCGCCCGGTGTTTCCGCCCAAAAGAGAAGCCAAGCCGGCAAGGGCAACGGGTTCGCTGTTGCGTTTTTGGACGAGGAGCGCCTGGCCACTCCTGCCGGACGGTCAGCCATGGAGGATTTTGAGTACTTCTTCAAGCTGATTCAGGAAATCGTCAAGCGCGATTTTCCGAACGTTGAATTGAAAGTCTTACGGCGAGGTGAACTGCTTCGTCTGCACGATGGGACGGCGCTTAACGTTCAAAACATGAATCCAGAGATTGGTTACGTATTATCCGCTCCAGGCAAGAAGCGCCGCCTGCTGGCTGGACTACAATCAGATGCGGACTTTGCTTGTGCTGCAGCCGCCTTCTTTCAGCGAACTTCGTCGGCTTGTCCTAAATAGATGATCGCTTTGCAGTGGGTCTTCACATTGCTGCAGTACCTGCATCCTCTCGGACCTTTCGTCGTGAGTGCCGTCTCGAGTGACCGTATGAATTGGATGAAAATGCTGCTGGCGATACTCTTAGGGAATGTCATCTACGTTCTTATTGCTCCGCATCTGCCGAATGCCCTCGCGCACGACATTTTCCAGCTTGATGCGGGATTGCTCTTTGATTTCGGAATCTGCGCTGGGCTTTACTTCTTGATCCGCAAAGTCGCCTAACCCCTGCATTTGTCCGGAAAGTAAACGCGCTACGCGAGTTCGAGTTCGGCGTATTTGGCGATCATTTTCTTCAGACCGTGGGAGATGAAGCTCACGGTGAGTTTCAAATTGTCTCCCGAACCTTCGGTGCGAAGGATCGTGCCATACCCATATTTCGGGTGTTTAACCCGAGTGCCTAATACCCAGGCGCCGGCGGGTTTCTTCCTGGGTTCGGGTTGGACGCTGGGCGCTGGCTTCTTTTCTGCTCCGCCGAGGACTTTCATGACGGCGTCGACCGTATCATAGCTGGTGCCTTCGAATTTCACTGCGGGTTTCCGGCGGCGCTCGCCAACCTCTTCGACGAGTTCTTCGGGAATTTCCGAAAGAAAACGTGAAGGTTCCGAGATCTGCTGATCCATATTGCCGAAATAACGCCTGAAACGCGTTGAAGTGAGATACAACTTGTGTTCGGCGCGCGTCATTCCCACATAGAAGAGGCGGCGCTCTTCTTCAAGCTGCGGAGCTTCCATAATGGAACGGCTGTGCGGAAAGAGGCCGTCTTCGAGTCCGGTGATCATCACCACCGGAAACTCCAGGCCCTTCGCCGTGTGCAGGGTCATTAGAGAAATCGGGGAGCGTTCATCGTACGCGTCTTGATCGGAAACCAGTGCCGCATGATCGAGGAACTCACGGAGTTTCTCACCGCGCTCATGGCTTTCTTCTGCCGCCGTAAGTAGTTCGCGGATGTTCTCAATCCGGTTTTCGGATTCTTCTGTTCCTTCCTCCTCGAGCATTTCGATGTATTTCGTTCCGGTAATGATCTTTTCGAGCAGCGCGGAATTGGAAAGCTCCTCCGCAGCTTGAACGAATTCCACCATCAATACATGAAAGGCTTCAAGCGCGCGGATCGTGCGCATGGGCAGCCGCGCTTGCTCGATAGCGATTTGGATAGCGCCCCAAATGGAAGTGCCGCGCTCGACGGCAAGCTCTTCCAGCATGTCGGTTGTGGTTTTCCCGATGCCTCGCGGAGGCACATTGATCACGCGGAGCAGGTGAACCGAATCATCCGGATTGAGCGACACGGTGAGATAGCTGATCAGGTCCTTGATTTCGGCGCGTTCGTAAAAGCTGAAACCGCCGATGATCCGATACTTCATGTTGTACCGGCGTAGTTTCTCTTCAAGAACACGCGAGAGAAAGTTCGTCCGGTAGAGGACGGCTATGCGCACGCTCGGGTCCGCCTTCTGGTGAAAGAGGATGCGGTCGGCAACGTACATCGCTTCTTCTTCCGCATCGGTCGCTTCCATATAAGTGATCAGATGCCCCGAAGGATTCTGCGTCCATAGCGTCTTGCCCTTCCGCATTTCGTTATGCGCCACCACAGCGCTCGCCGCCGCCAGAATGTTCTTCGTCGATCGGTAATTCTGCTCCAGCTTAATAATTCGAACGCGCGGAAAGTCCTTCTCGAACGACAAGATGTTTTGGATGTCGGCCCCGCGCCAACTGTAGATGGACTGGTCCTCATCGCCGACGACGCAAACGTTATCGTGCACGCGCGTCAGATGACGCACTAGCCGGTATTGCATCTGGTTCGTGTCCTGATACTCATCGACCATGAGGTAGGGAAAGCGCGTGCTGTATTTTTCGGCGGCGGGTGGAAATTTGTCGAACAACTCGACGGCTTTGATCAGGAGATCGTCAAAATCCAGAGCATTCGATTTCTTGAGCCGCTTCTCGTATTCGTTAAAGACATTTGCTGTGTACTCCCACGACGGTTCCCATGAATCATCCAGAAGATTTTGCGGCGTCTTGCCGTGATTCTTGGCGTGGCTGATGCGAGCCAAAATCGTCTTTGGTGTGATGAGGCGCTCGTCAACCTTCAAATCCTTCGATACTGCTTTCACCACCTGAAGCTGGTCGGCTTCGTCGTAAATCGTAAAGTCTCGTGTGTAGTTCAACGCTTCGATTTCGCGGCGGAGCAGGCGAACGCAAAACGAATGAAATGTCGAAATCAGTGGATCACCCGAACGCGCCGCACGAAGAAGATTGCGAACGCGAAACTTCATCTGATCGGCGGCTTTATTGGTGAATGTAACGGCGAGAATCTGCTCCGGCCGTACGTTGCGATTTTCAATCAGGTGCGCCACGCGATACGTGATGACTCGGGTCTTGCCGCTGCCTGCGCCGGCGAGAATCAGCACGGGACCTTCTGTTGCTTCAACGGCTTTGAGTTGTTCGGGATTGAGAAGTTTCGCGAGATCCATACGCTTTATGGAGCCACAAAGAGGCACAAAAGACACAAAAGTTTTTGTGAATTTTGTGCCCCTTGCGGCTATTCCACTGTAACACTCTTCGCGAGATTGCGAGGCTGGTCGATATCGCAGCCGCGGCGCACAGCGCAGTGATAGGCGAGCAACTGAAGCGGTATCACTTCGAGGATCGGAAGCAAATATTCATTCGCAGGCGAAATTGAAATCAGATGGTCTGCGCTCTCGGCCAGATCCGCATCGCCCTCGTTTCCAAGTGCGACGATGATCCCGTCGCGCGATTTCACTTCCTTGATGTTGTTCAGGACTTTCTCATATCGCTGATGCGACTCGGAGGAATCCGGATCGTATGCCGCGAGAAAAACGACCGGCAGGTTTTCGTCGATCAGCGCATTGGGTCCGTGTTTCATTTCTCCCGCGGGATAGCCTTCGGCGTGGATGTAGGAAAGTTCTTTGAGCTTCAGCGCTCCTTCCAGCGCAATGGGGAAATGAATGCCTCGCGCCAGGAACAGGAAGTCATGTTGGCGGAAAAGCCCTTTGGAAATTTCTTCGATTCGTTTGGAATTCTCGAGAATGAGTTCCATCTTGTGCGGCAATTCCGTCAGATCCGTCAAAGCTTTGCGCATCTCCGAATCCGACAGCGTCTTGTGAAGCTTAGCCAGATGCAGCGCGATAAGATATAGACACGCAAGCTGTGTCGTGAAGGCTTTCGTCGATGCAACGCCAATCTCGGGTCCGGCCCGCGTGTATAAAACCGCATCGGCAACCCGAGTAGTCATGGATCCCACGACGTTGGTGATCGTCAGGGTCTTTCCCGCGGCTCGCACCTGCCGCTGAGCGGCAATGGTGTCCAGGGTTTCTCCGGATTGAGTGATGAAAATGAAAAGCGTGTCGGGCAAAACTACAGGGTTGCGATAGCGGTACTCGCTTGCATAATCCACTTCCACCGGCAGCCGGGCCAACGACTCGATCATGTGTTTGCCGGCTAGAGCGGCGTGCCAGCTCGTACCGCAGGCGAGAATCCGAATATGTTTAAATCCCTGCCAGACATCATTCGTAAACGCAACGTCTTCGAGATGAACGGTGTTGGTGTCGAGCGAAAAGCGTCCAAGTATCGTGTTCTCGATCGCTACCGGCTGCTCATAAATTTCCTTGAGCATGAAATGCTTGTAGCCGCCCTTTTCCGCCATGATCGGGTCCCACGCGATGTGCTGGAACTGCGGCTTCCGTCTGTTTCCGGCCGTATCCAGCAAGCGTATGCCGTCACGTGCGACGACAGCCACCTCGTGATCGTCGAGAAACAAGATGGAGCGCGTATAGGGAAGCATCGCCGGCACATCCGAGGCGACGAATCCTTCGCCGTCCACCGCCCCGACGATCAGCGGATTTCCTTCACGGACCGCGACGATCTTCTGTGGGTCGTCGACAGAGACGCACGTAAACGCGTATAAACCCTTCATCTCGGCGAGGGTCTGAACCACAGCATCTTCAAGATTCCCTTGGAAATGCTTTTCGAGGAGATGCGCTATAACCTCGGTGTCGGTTTCGGTGGTGAACTTGTGGCCCTCTTCGATGAGCTTCCGCTTCAAAGCGAGATAATTCTCGATGATCCCGTTATGCGCAACAACGATGCGCCCTCTGCAATCGCGATGGGGATGAGCATTCTCTTCCGTTGGACGTCCGTGGGTGGCCCAGCGCGTATGCCCGAGCCCGAATTGCCCCGTTACGGGCTGATCCCGGAGCAGCTCCTCGAGATTTTTCAGTTTGCCGGAACACCGCCGGATCCGGAGCTGCTGGCCTTCGATGATTGCGATTCCCGCAGAGTCGTACCCGCGGTACTCCAGCGATCGAAGCCCTCCCATGATGACCGGAACAGGATCACGTGGCCCGATGTAGCCGAAAATCCCACACATCTAGGCAGAATAACACGATTGACGTGGAACTGTTGTAGCGGCGTGTCAAGGAATTGAAAGGCGCACGGCCTATTTCTTTTTCCGGTTTTTTACCCAACCCTCTTTGACGGCCTGACGACCGCGGGCGATAGCGAGAGCTTCCGGAGGGACATCATCCGTGATGGACGACCCGGCAGCGATGTACGCATCCCTGCCGATGCGCACCGGCGCGATGAGTTGTGAATCGGTGCCGATAAAGGCACCGTCCTCGATCACTGTAGGATATTTGCTCACACCATCGTAATTGCAGGTAATAACGCCGGCTCCGATGTTCACGTTACAGCCGATAGTGGCATCGCCCAAATAAGCCAAATGCATCGACTTCGTGCCGCTACCGAGCGTGGACTTCTTGATCTCGACGAAATTCCCGACGCGCGCTTTGCCGGCAATCATCGAACCCATGCGCAGATGCGCATAGGGACCGATCGCTACGTCTTCGCCCAGCGCGCTATCAACAACAACGCAGCCCTCGAGCACGGTTGATCGCGGGCCGACCGTTGAATTGGAAATGCGGCTGAACGAGTGGATAGTCACGTCGTCGCCGATAACCGTATCTCCATAGATCTGAACCGACGGATAAAGGACCGAATCGGCGCCAATCCGCACGTCTTCGTCGATGAACGTGCTGCGCGGATCGACGATTGTCACGCCTTCGGCCATCAGCGATTCGCATTTCCGGCGCCGCATCAAGAGATCGATCACCGCCAGTTCCTGCCGCGTATTGATTCCGAGAATCTCCGCAGCCGACCGAACCTTGTACGCGCCGACTCTTTCCCGCTGCGATACCAATATCCCGATCACGTCCGGCAGGTAATACTCGCGTTGTGCATTGTCGTTCCGAATTTTAGTTAGTGACTTGAACAGCGCCGGCGCATCGAAAACATAGATCCCGGAATTGATTTCCCGGATTTTCAAGATTTCCGGAGTCGCGTCGCGCTGTTCGACGATGGCATCCACGTCGCTCTCGTTCCGTCGAACGATTCGGCCGTACCCAGTAGGATCGTCCGCATCGGCTGTAATAACGGACGCGCGATACCCCTCCTTGCGGTGAAAGTCGACGAACGCCTTGAGAGTGTCTGGCGCGATCAAGGGAACGTCGCCCGACAACACCAGCAGGTCACCTGTGTATTCCGCAAATTGATCGCGGGCAGTCATGACGGCGTGTCCGCTTCCAAGCTGCTCGCGCTGATCAACGAACTTCACCTCCGGGATCGATGCTTTCACTTTATCGGACGTATGGCCAACAACAACCCAGATATCCCCTGAAATGGAACGCGCGCTCCGTAAGACGTGCTCGATCAGCATGCGGCCCCCGACACGCTGGAGAACCTTTGCGTATTTCGATTTCATGCGCGTGCTCTTGCCCGCAGCGAGAATCAGAATTCGGAGATTTTCCATAGACTATTCCAGACCTGCGATCTGAAGTACTGCCTGCGCAAGGCGATCCGGGTCGTGGCGGATCACCCCTTCCTCAGCCAGCAAATCCCGTTCCACCAAGTTTAATCCGAGGGCATAGAGGCGGTCGCGATCAATTTCAACAAGACCCGCATGTTCCGCGTCGTACTTTTTCAAGATCTCCGGCGAAGGCTTTCCATTATTGAGGAGGACGTTGGAGAACAGTATTCCGCCGCAGTGCTGGGCCAGCGCTTCGACGTGGTCGGCGGCCGAGTACATCTCGGTCTCGCCGGGCTGCGTCATGATGTTTTGGATATAGATCTTGACGGCGCTTGAAGCCCGGACAGCGCTGATAACTTCGTTGACGAGCATATTGGGGATCAGACTTGTGTAAAGCGAACCCGGTCCTATCGTGATCAAATCGGCAGCATCAATCGCATCCAGCGCATCCGGCAATGGATGGGCATCGGATGGAGCAAGTTGTATGCGCCGGATCCGTTTTTTGGAGGCAGTGATGCGCGTCTCGCCTTCAACCCAGGATCCGTCCTCGAATTCCGCGCGAAGGCCGACGTTGGAAGTGGTCGATGGATAAATAATACCTTTAATAGCAAGAACTTCGGATGTGAGCCGCACGGCTTCTGCAAAATCGCCCGTGATGCCTGCCATCGCCGTCAAAAACAAGTTTCCGAAACTGTGATCGTGCAGCCCACCTTCGCTACTGAACCGGAATCGAAACAGCCGCGACATGAGATGCTCGTCTTCCGAGAGAGCGATCATGCAATTTCGAATGTCGCCGGGCGGCAGAACGTTTAGCTCTTCGCGCAGACGGCCGGAACTGCCGCCGTCGTCGGTGACTGTTACGATGACCGATATATCCCCTCGGAATTTTTTTAATCCGCGCAGAAGAGTGGAGAGGCCGGTGCCGCCACCGATTGAAACGATCTTAGGCTGCGGGTCTTCTTTTTTTCCAACGCTCACTACTTTTCCGTAGCAGCGACCAATTGTTTGAAATCCGGATCTTGCTGTAGCGATTCGAAATCGCTATCTCGCGCCGCAAGAAAACGATTTTCCGGCCGAAAATGAATGGCTTGTTTCAAGTGCTGAAAGGCGTTTTCGCGATCGCCTTGAATCGCCCTTGCCGCCGCCAGAGCGTAGAGCACGTGGTCGGCTTTGGGGTTGAGCCTGAGCGCATGCTCCAAATGCTGGATCGCCGATGCCATCTCGCGCCGATTCAGTTCGGCGATGCCGACATTATAGTGATCGTCAGCAGACCGGAGCACTGTCCTTTCGCTTTCGTGAAGCTTCTTTTCACAAGCGTGCATAAGGACCTTCGCCCGTTCCTGAATCTCCGGCTCTTCGGAATGCTCCGCAATCAGCTCTTCGAAAGAACGGATAGCTCTTCCAAAGTCTTCCGCGTGCATCAACTTAAGGGCGGCCTCGTATGCTTGGACGGCGTTGGCGAAACGCTTTGACCGGGGTCGCGGAGGAGCAGTCGAACGAGGCCCAGCGATCGCTGATGCCACCGAAGTTCTGTCCGATTCCACTTTTGCCGTCCGCTTTGGAACCCGGGCTTTCGGCGACTTGCCGCCGGAACGGGATCCGTTCCGGGAAGCAAACCTCTCCGCTTTTGCCTTCAGTCCAATAGACTTACGCGCGGCAGCAGATCTTTTCGCGGCTTTCTTCACCGCTTTGGGCTTCGCTTTCGCCTTCATTGCCATGCGCCGTCCGGAACTGTAAGTGGATCACGCTGAAAAGTCAAGGTGGCCACTCTCCCTATGAAGAGGCCGGTGGGAACCGCCGATTGAGGGTCGCGCGAAGCGCGAGCCCGATAGGGCGAAGCCTCAAAAGAAGTCTAATCAAATTTTGAGATCCTCACCTGGCCCCCAAGGGAGGGGGCTACTGCAGAGCGGTACGCGAGTTGCTACTCCTTCGTCGGCCACCGTCGCTTCCCGATGCCGACCGCGGCGGGAAGGCCCTGGAGAGGTGAAGCTGCGTTAGGAATTTCAGCAACCCGGTCGGTTCTTTCAGGAACCGGAGAAGTCTTCAGATTCGTATGAATCCGGATCTCCTTAGGCGCTTTGATTCCAAACCGAACCCGATTCCGACTCAAGTCCAAAATCGTAATTTCGATGTTGCCGTTGATGAGGAGCTTTTGCAGTCTGTTACGAGTAATGATTAACATTCACGCTTACCCCTCTACTAAGTGCTGTTCTCGCAACAGGAAAATACAAAAGGTACAAAAAAAATTCACGGCCTTCACCTTTGTTCATATTTTTGGCACAATAGGCGGGCCTTTGACATGATGAAGCATCTCCTGTTGCTTACTTCTTTGATTCTTTTGTTGTTTGGGCCTATTCGGGCACAAGAAGCCCACATACCAGGCACCCCAAATCCTGACTTTCGGCCAGCCGTCGTACTGGCGGCATCCGGAACCAACTACCTCAATCGGCTTGCCCTGCGAGGATTTAGTCTCGACTCACAAGGTGTGTTGATCGAGTCCTTGGACGGGCGAACGGTATATGCCGATCTAAACAGCAGTGTCGGATTCAATCCGGCGTCGGTTATCAAGGTCGCTACGTCGTTCGCTGCCCTGTCAAAATTCGGACCCGAATACCACTTCGAAACAGGTTTCTATGCGGACGGCGAGCTCAATAAAAAAACACGAACGCTGGACGGCGATCTGATCTTCGCCTCGACGGGAGATCCGGTGCTGACCACGATCGATGTGGCGCGTCTCGTCCGCGACGTGGTCCGCAGCGGAATCGCGCATGTTACGGGAAACCTGGTCGTTACAGGTCCATTCAGTTATGGGATGTTCTACACAACGGATCGCTCGACGAAGGCGCTGGCGCAAATGCTGCGCCGTACGGGCGTGCGGTTTGAAGACGTAGTGCACGGCGGGACCGTTCGGGGAACGAGCATTGCGAGCCATGTCTCAGAGAGCTTGCGCGACATTCTCTTTTACCAAAATGCCCACAGCACCAACTCGATCGCAGACCGCCTCGGAGAGGCATTAGGCGGTCCCAGAGCGGTGGAGGAGTTTCTTGTCAAAGATGTCGGAATTCCCCAGAGTGACGTCTACATCAGTCACACTTCCGGGCTCGACTTAAATCGGATTACGCCGCGGGCCACCGTCCAACTGTTTCGTGAACTCGTGCTCTGGCTGAACTTGAGTAACCTGCAACCTCAGGACCTGCTTCCGGTCGCCGGCAGTGATGCCGGCACGCTTCGGAGGCGATTTGTTGGAGAAGAGTTCCGAGGCGCAGTCATCGGCAAAACCGGAACCCTTCCTGGTACCGACGGAGGTGTGAGCACACTGGCCGGTATCGCGTACACACGCAACCGTGGTCCCGTTCTTTTTGCGATCTTCAACACGATGGGATCGGTCGCGACCTACCGCAAACTTCAGGATGACTTTTTGAAAGGCTTTATTCTCGAAAGCGGCGGCATTCCTGAAACCAATGCGTCATTGCACAGGCTGAATAATTAGTCAAAAATCGAATAAGAGGCCGCCGGCGTGACGCTCCTGGATCGAGCTATTGCTCGTACTCTACCAGCAGTCCCGAGAGGAATTGTTCGAAGAGTCGCCAATAGGTATATCGCAGGAGAAACCGTCGACGACGCGCTGCGGATCGTTGCCGGTCTCAACGAACGCGGATTCCGCGCCACACTCGACATCCTTGGCGAACATATCCACAACCTCGATCAGGCACGCCGCGCCGCCGCCGGATACGTCGGAGTGCTCGACGCCATCGATAGCCGGAAGCTCGATAGCAATATTTCCATAAAACTGACGCAGCTCGGATTGAAAGTCGATCTTGCGGCGTGTTTTGATCTGACGAAGCGGCTCGTCGAGCATGCAGGCGAGCTGAAGAATTTCGTCCGGATCGATATGGAGGATTCCTCCTGCACAACCGATACTTTGCAGATTTATCGTCAACTCCGCAAGGACCATTCCAATGTGGGTGTCGTCGTTCAGGCTTACCTCAGGAGAACTGCCAACGATATCTGCGCGCTCGAGCAATTGCGTCCAAATTACCGGCTCTGCAAAGGCGTCTATGTCGAGCCGCGGGAGATCTCTTATCATGACATGCGGGTGATCAATCGCAATTACGCTTACCTTCTCGAGAAAATGCTGCGGAACGGCTCCTATGTTGGCATCGCCACGCATGATGAGCTGATGGTGTGGGAGGCATTCCGAATCATTCGCGATTTGAAAATTCCACCCACGGCTTATGAGTTCCAAATGCTGCTTGGTGTCGATGAGCAACTCCGGGATATCATCCGAGCGGCGGGACATCCTCTGCGCGTGTATATTCCATTCGGGCGGGACTGGTACGCCTATTCCGTACGCCGCTTGAGGGAAAATCCCCGGCTGGCAGGGTACGTCTTCAAAGCGATGTTCAAGTGAGGATAGTTCTACTAGGAACCAGCTCGGCGGTGCCCACGCTGACCCGAGGTCTGTCGGCGACGGCACTCGTCCGGGAAGGCGATGTCTTCCTGTTCGACTGCGGCGAGGGCACCCAATTGCAACTTATGCGATCGAGCGTGAAGCGGAGCCGCATTCACTCGATCTTCATCGGACATCTTCATGGCGATCACCTGTACGGCATCGCGGGGTTGCTAAGCACGCTGCATCTGGATGGCCGCGAGACCCCGCTGAATGTCTTCGGCCCTGAAGGCCTCCGCGTTTTTTTGAATGCCGCGTTTCGAACGTCGGACCTTCAGTTCGAATTCAAGCTTACGCTGCGTGAATTTCCGCGCGGCTTCCGCGGCCGCGTTCTGGACGAGGAAGACTTCTATGTAGAAGCGCTTCCACTTGATCACTCCATCTTTTGCCTCGGCTGGCGATTTCAAGAGAAAGACAAACCGGGCGTCTTCAACGTCGAAAGAGCGGAAGAGTTGGGAATCCCTCGCGGGCCGTTGTGCGGGCGTCTGCAGCACGGTGAAAACATCACGCTTTCAGATGGCCGAATCATTACGCCGGATATGGTCCTGGGGGCGCCACGACCCGGTAAATCCGTCGTGTATTGCCTGGATACACAGTTTTCCGAACGCTCGATTCGGCTTGCGGACAAATGCACCACGCTGATCCATGAAACGACGTTTGGTCCGGAAGCAATCGATATGGCTCGCGAGCGAAAACACTCCACGATGGAAGACGCCGCCCGCGTGGCAAAAGAGGCGGGTGCGCAAACGTTAATTGCGACGCACTTCAGCAGTCGCTACGATGGACGGCAGATTGCACAAATCGGTGATGATGCCCGCGAGGTGTTTGAACCCATCACGATCGCACGAGACCTGCTGGAAGTTGAAATTTAATACCGGGCGAGGGACGAATCGATCTGCTCCGCCCAGGCATCGATCCCACCGCGCATGCTCTTCGCATTCACAAAGCCGTGGCCGCGAAGATATGCGGCGGCATCGAGGCTGCGCACGCCGTGATGGCACATCGTAACGATGAGCGTGTCCTTGGACCAGGCCTGCATGATCTCTTGCGCCAGCGCCTGACTGAACAAAACGCTGCCGGCCACATTCGCGATTGCGTACTCCTCTGGGCTCCGCACATCGAGCAATTTGATTCTGCCCTGCTTCAACAGTTCGGCCGTTTCCTTCGGCGTGATCTCGAGGTCTTTTTCCATGTCCTGGCTTTTCTTAATATGGTCTATGACCTCATTCACCTCCAGGCCGTGATTGAGGGCGACCGTTGAGAGGGTGTCGGTCGGCTGGAAACCGCAACTGCTGCAACCTCCAATGTGATATTTCTGGAAAAGAGCACGCTGCGCCGATGGAAAAACCGTCGTCACCTGTTCCATCGTCCAGGCGCCCGATAAATCTTTCGGATCTGTACTCACCGGCGCCTTCCATTCCATTAACGGTTTTAGCGAGCGGGTGTCCAGTTCGTTATTGTCGATCTGGACAGGTGCCGTCTCGACAGTCTTCTTCCCGAAAATTCTCGATAGCAACGTTGCCATTGTAGACTTCTCCTTCCAGTGTCGCCCTTTGCGCGTTCGTGATCCGAACGGGTACTTGTTCACCTTGAACGATATTGCTTAAAGCGGCGCCGTGTGCTTGTGCTTCGCGCCGAACATGTACTTTATAGTTTGTGCGCGTCCTGCCGACTCCACCCTCCTCGATCAGCACATCCTGAATCGTTCCAACTAAGTCCAACCGCTTCTTAAGTGCGATTCGATCTACCAGTTCCAGACAGCGCTGATGCCTCTCTTCAATGAGCTGTTGCGGCAGACATTCCAGTCCCGCAGCCGGAGTGCCTTCTCGCGCTGAATACTTGAAAATGAATCCCCAGTCGAACTGTACCTCTTCTACTAATGAAAGCGTTTGCCGGAAATCCTCTTCCGTCTCGCCGGGAAAACCGACGATGATGTCTGTGCTCAACGTCATGTCCGGCACGGCTTGACGCATCTTCCCGGCGAGCTCTATGTAATGCTCGCGCGTGTAATTCCGCATCATGAATTTCAGCATTGTATTTGAACCGGATTGGACCGGCAGATGCACCGACTCGCATACCTGAGGAACAGTCGCCATAGTTTCAATCACGCGATCCGTCATGTAATAAGGATGGGGGCTGATGAAACGGATACGCTCGACGCCGTCGATGCCGGCAACGGCCCGCAGCAGATCGGCGAATCGATGCTGCCCGTCCCGATAAGAATTCACCGTTTGTCCCAGCAACGTGATCTCGCGCGCGCCTTCGGAAACTCGATCACGAACTTCGGCAAGGATCTGATCGATCGAATGATAGATTTCGCGCCCGCGAACATAGGGGACGATGCAGTAGCTGCAAGAATAATTGCAGCCGCGCATGATGGTGACAAACGCGGCAACCTTATCATCGACCGCAGGAACTGCGTAATCGAGGTCCTCGTCCGTCGCTCGGCGATCGAGCAGCCGCCCGGCTATTTCGTTGAAGTTCTCGATGGACTTGGCACCCACGACCAGATCGATAAACGGAAACCTGTCTTCGAGATATTCCTTTGTCCGCTCCGCGGCGCAGCCGCTGACGACGACTTTGCGGCCGCGTCTTTTCGCTTTCCAACGTTTAAGTCGCCCGATTTCAGAAAACGCGCGATCTTCGGCGTGCTGGCGGACCGTACACGTGTTCACCAAATAAATGGAGGCGTCTTCCGGATCCTGCGTTTCGACGAGACCTCTAGCTTTCAAATGCCGCCCCATCTCGTTGGAATCCGCGACATTCATCTGGCACCCATAAGTGCGGATGTAAAACTTCACAAGCTCACGATTATATACTGTAGCGGACGCGGGCGGTCCGCGAAGCGCAAGCGCGATAGCGCGCAGCCTCAAGAGACAGACCGCCCCTACAGTCATGCACGAGGTTCCGATCGAAGACTTCATCGATCTGCACACTTTCCAGCCACGGGAAATCCGGATTGTGATCGAAGAGTACTTGTATCAGGCGATTAGGCGAGGCTTTCGTGAGGTCCGGCTCATCCACGGCCGCGGCATCGGCGTGCAGCGCGAAATCGTGCACTCGATGTTGAAGGAGCACCGCGCGGTGATTTCGTTCCGCGATGCTGCCGACCGCGGGTCTACATACGTTCTGCTTAGACCCGGCCCTCCTCCCGAAGCTTCTCCAGATGCGCCATAACGGACCGCTCCGCCAGAGCATGCATCGCGGGCTGGACATCCGTGTAGACTTCCTTCACGATGGCACCCGGCTCTCGATGTCCGCGCTCCCAGGCTGCAAGTATTTTCGCCTCCCGCTCCATTCGATGATCGAGATACTGCTGAATTTTTGCCTTTGCGTCCGCCATCACCGGACCGTGAGCTGGGAACAATGCGGTAACGGGCAGCGCCTGCATTCGTTTCAGCGAATCGAAATACGTCGCCATGTGTCCTTCCGGCGGATCAATCACAATGGTTCCCAAACCCGCCATCAGATCACCCGTGATGAGCGATCCGTTCTTCTCCTCGAATATGCAGACATGTCCCCGCGCGTGTCCAGGTGTATGCAGTACGCGAAGATTCCATCCGGGCTTACCTCGAAGCTCAAGCCGTTCGCCGTCGGCGAAAGCGCGGTCGACCTTCACCACACCTTCCAGATCGCGTGCCGTGATCGGATGGGCAGCAATTTTGATGCCGCGCTGTTCCTTTAGATGATTGGCGCCACTGACATGATCGCGGTGTAAATGCGTGAGCCAGATTTCTCGTATGTTCTGGTTCTCGAGAATGCGATCGAGTAAGGCCTGTTCTTCTTGATACGGAGACGCCGGATCGATCACAACGACCTCATCGCCGCCGACCACATAGCAGTTCGTATGTGTGGCGGGCGGCAGCGTGGGCGTGCGCAACGGAACCAGGACGATTCCCGGCCGCATGTCGATGGCCGGGATGGGCTCACCATTCGCCCAGGGCACGGCCGTCATTCGGGTTTCCACACCGTCCAGTCCCTCGGCGAGGCATCGCAAGGCATGCAAGACCGGCGGGGCTGATAGAATCTGCCCTTCCATCCATTTCGCGACCGCATCCCCCGGCCCGATCCATTCCCCAAAATCGTGCTCGGCAGTGACGAGACGCGGCTCTTCTCCCGGAGGACACTTTGTCAGAAAAAAACGTGTATCGAAGCGCCGGGGCGAGAATGCAGGCGTCACCCAACGGCCCACTTCAACAAGAGTGGTGGGATCAATCCGAACACCAATCTCCTCGAAAAGCTCACGCGCCGCGCAGACTCTCGCGTCTTCCTCAGGATCAAGCTGCCCGCCAGGGAACGCGTAAAAGCCGCCTTGAAAGATCATTTGGGGCGCTCTCCGGACCCAAAACACTTCGATCGCCTCCGCCTCTCCCACTGGTAGAGGCCGGCGCGTAGCGCCGGGTGAGGGTCTTACTAAGATCACCGCCGCTGCAGATCGTGGACTCGCCATGAAAGTCAGTATATTCTTTCGGACAACCCAGGAGGTTGCCATGTTCAAGCGTTTGATTCTCATCCTTCTTGTCGCGGTGCCGCTTCGCGCCGAAGTGGTCCGGATTGAAGTGAATTCACGTGCGGATGTTCTCGCTGGCAAGTCGTTCGGTACAGCCGGTCCATATGAGAAGCTTTCCGGCAGGATCTACTTTGCAGTTGACCCTCGAAACAGCGCGAACCAAGTCGTTACCGATATCGACAAAGCGCCGAAAAATGCCTCAGGCAGGGTGGAGTTCTCTTCGGATTTCTTCATCATCAAGCCGAAAGACCTGGCTCGCGGCAATGGCTCCCTGCTCTACGAAGTGTCGAATCGCGGCAACAAAGGTATGCTGGGGTTCTTCGATTTCGCTTCCGCAAGTACCGATCCGCAGAACGCGCAGGATTTCGGCGACGGATTCCTCCTTGAACAGGGCTTCACGCTCCTCTGGGTTGGATGGCAATTCGACGTTCCAAATCGTGACAATGCCCTTCGCGCCTACTTGCCGGTTGCGCGCGAACCCGATGGGCGTCCGATTCGCGGATTGGTGCGCAGCGATTTCGAACCGGTCGATAAGATCTTCGAAGCGTCTTTGGCTGATCGCGGACACATGGCCTATGCCGTCGCCGACCCGAAGGACCTCGCGAACGTCTTGACCGTACGCGATTCCGCCGATGGGCCTCGCCGCACAATTCCTCGAAATCAGTGGGAATTCACCGGAGACGGACGTGGCGTTCGCATGGGCTCCGGCTTCGAGCCGAAGAAGATTTATGAAGTCGTGTTCAAATCCCAGGATCCTCCGATCGCAGGACTTGGTTTGGCGGGCGTTCGGGACACGATTTCGCAACTGAAATACGGCTCTGCTGCGGAGCTTTCGATTTCGTCTGGTACCCTGAAACGTGCGATCGCATTTGGCGCGTCTCAAAGCGCGCGGTTCCTTCGAACCTATCTTTATGATGGGTTCAACGAAGACGAATCGCATCGAAAAGTTTTTGACGGAATGATGATCGAGCGCGCGTCCGCAGCGCGCGGGAGCTTCAACATCCGGTTTGCGCAACCGTCCCGGGATGGCGACCCCTGGGCGAATTTCCTGTATCCCGTCAACGTCTTTCCTTTTAGCGATACCGTACAACTGGACCCGGAAACGGGGCGCCGCGACGGTCTGTTGACGCACCGGATGAAGGAACAATTCTGGCCAAAGATCATGTACACGAATTCGTCATATGAATATTGGGGCCGGGTCGCTTCTCCCCTGCACACGACAATCGACGGCAAGGAAGATCTTTCGCTTCCGCCGAACGTCCGCGCCTATCTCTTTGCCGGCGCGCAACACGGTCCCTCACCGTTTCCTCCGCCGCGCACGGTTGGTCAACAAATGAGCAATCCTCTGGAGTATCGATGGTCCATGCGAAAGCTCCTGGTCTCAATGAACCGGTGGATTGCCGATGGAACCGAACCCCCGCCCAGCGCTCTTCCTCGCATCAGTGACGGCACGCTGATCGCCCGGGACAAGTTGACGTTCCCAAAGATTCCAAACGTCTCTGTACCCGCAGCGCCTCAGACGGCGAAACGCGCTGATTACGGTCCGGATTTTGTGAAGAAAGGGATCGTCACAATCGAGCCGCCAAAGCTCAGCTCCACGTTTCCGGCCTTGATCCCACAAGCTGACCCTGATGGCAACGACATTCCCGGCATCCGCATGCCCGAGCTTCTCGTACCTTTGGCGACGTTCACAGGTTGGAATTTGTACAACGACCGGTCAGGCCCAACGAATGTCATGGCCACCACGACCGGCTCTTTCATCCCGTTCGCCCGCACGCGCGCCGAACGCGAACGCATGGGGGATCCGCGGTCTTCCATCGAAGAACGGTACAAGAACAAGGAGGATTACCTCGACCGCATCACGAAATCGGCCAATGATCTCGCGTCGAAAGGCTATCTACTCTCGCAAGACATCCCGCGCATCGTCCAACAGGCTGCGACACGCTGGGATTGGATCATGAGTCAATCCGGAGTGGCGGGAGTGGCGAACGCCCATTGACCCGGCGTTTCCGCCTTTGCTACGCTCTGTGGGTCACGCCGGCGAAAATTGTTGCCGTCCGTACCATTGCTCCTCAGTAGCTCAATGGCAGAGCATCCGGCTGTTAACCGGAGGGTTGTAGGTTCGAGTCCTACCTGAGGAGCCTTTTCAATGGGTTACAGACCACAAAAGGTTCAAAAATGTGACTTGAAGCATAAAATGGCAGCAGCTGCCACTTTATGCTTCCCACACTCCCGCCCGGTGTCCGATCGTTGGTTTGTTAGGTTGGGTCTGCCGCCGCCCGTTTCATGGGTTTTGTAGTGGCGGCCGGCTGCTGCTAAGGAATGCTGTTAAACCGGATCAACTGCTCAGGCGCACGATTGCACGCGATTGGATATCCTGCTCACGCTCCACTCCGGTGCTCATTCGGTTTCGATTGTTTGTCTGGCGGCTTTCACTGCGGTTGTTAGCGTTTTCCATTCCCTCAAGGCGGTCGTTGGCAACAGGGACATCACCCGCTTGACGGTTGGGCACTTTCCCTCATTGTGAAGCTGGCGGACCGCGTCGCGGACCTGTTGAAACAAGTCCGTTTTCCGTCGTTCGGAGGACTCGTGTCGCCAGCGAACATACCGAGATCCTAGAGCGGCGCATTCCCGGGGACAAAGCTCCTTGAGGTAGAGGCACGAGAAACCCGTGCGCTGGCTGGCGATCCGGAGTGAAACAGCGGGAACCTCCAACAGTAAGTCTTGAAGCGTTCTCTTGACCTCTGCGATTCTCTCGTGGCGCACTTCCCGGCGGCGCGCCAGAATCTGTTGGCATAGCCGAGGAAAATGGAGCTGAAGGCAGGTGGAGCTGGAGTATCCCAACCGTCTCCCGAGATCATGCAGTGTCGGGGCGGGATCCTCCTTCAAAGCTTCTGTGAGATACCGTTCCATGTTGGCAAGCCGCTCTGCCTCTTGCGCCGCGATCTTCTTTGCAATCGCGCGGCACAGATCCGGAAACTTGAGCCGCAGGTATCCATCGTTGGCGTATCCGAGGCTGGCAGCGATCCGATGGGGCGAAACTGGCCACTCCTGAGCCAAGGACTCCTCCAAGAGCCTTCGAAGATTGACGCACTCACAGATCCTTTCTGCGTTGGGCTTCTTCCACAAATGGCTACGGCCTGATTTCCGGTACTTTGCGGCGATCTGTTTGCAGAGATCCCGATCCACTTGGTAGAGGCGCTCGCTTCCCTTGTAACCTAAGCGCCGAGCGATCTCGGAAAGACACGGAACCGGTTCCTCTTGGGCCGCTCTCGAAAGTACCAGGCGAACTTGTTCGGCCGTTCTGCGAGCAGGAATGTTTCGGTCATGTTGAACGGCCTTTCGTGCTTGTCTCCAATATGGCTCTGCACGACGCGGATCGCTTTCCAGGAACAAGGTGATTGGAATGTCGAGCCGGTAGCATATTCGCAACATAACGTCGATCGTGGGCACGCTGCTTCCGATGAGATGAGACTGCAATCGAGACCGGGCGACGTGGCAACTGCGGGCGAATGCATCCACATTCCCGCCCGTCACGATGTCCACGCACGCTCTCAGATTCGCGGTGAGTACGCTGTGCAACGAGCAACCTTCCAATCGTGGGACAATCGCGAGCAGTTCGCCAATCGCTTCCGCACGACACAGCGCCGCGTCTGGCCCTTTTGCGGCATCAGGCCCACCTTCTGCCGAAGGTGCGGGAGATTCGCCAAGCCAGTGCTGGCAATGCGAGCAGTGGCCGGGGCGGGAGTACACGGCAAGAGGTTTGGACGGACGACGGCAGTGTGGACATTCTCCGGCCAGAGATACGAGATGACGCGTACACAGCACGACAAGATCGATGCTCCACAGCAAGGGCTCATATATGATCGCACCGCGCGTTCGCCACTCGTCGTAACACTTGGGGCACCACGCCCGACTGTGACGAGTCGCGCCTTGCCGTGAGAAAACACCGTCGAACAGCGACAACGTCAGAAACCGAAGGTCTTTCTGGAGAGTGGCCATTTCGAGTGCGTCAATCCATCTTTTGGAACTTTCTCCGAAGCCGTTGATCGCATGCGCCCGTGCGTGAAAACGATGAGAATTGACTCTGCGCTGTTTCGTGAACTGCCCGAACGAAGTCAAAGGCTTCGATTTGGAAGACGAAAGCTCCCGGCCTACTAAGTCGCCCACTGAGACAGCATGCGCCTCCGCGAGCCGTGCGATATAGCCCGAGAGGCTTTCCACAAACGGTGTTCCGATTCCGATTGGCTCGAGCGCATACAGCCGACTCCGAGGCGTCAAGACCGGCGGCGTGCAGTCCCATGACTCAAAGGCTTGCATGCGCATCCGTTGAACTGGACATGCCGACTGCATCGCGAGCAGCCCTTCGTTGTCCTGGCTTGAGCACATTCCTGTTTGGCGATGCGATCTTGACGGACGAGTCCGTCGTATCCTCGCTGTGTTCCTCCGCGCTCAGACCGAGGCGGGTTCTCAAACGGCTTCGTTCTTCGGCACTCTCGAGCAACCGGACCTCGCCCTCCGCCGCTTCAGAAAGCATCTTGTCGCATTGGGCAACACTGGGCGCATGCGCTTCCAGGTCTTTGCGGGTCAGCGAACCTGCATTGCGCCTGGATACAGAAACCAGCGCCCTCACAAGCCAGTCTTTCAGGACACCGATGCAACCGATACTCCGCTCGTAGAGGTATTCCCAATCCTTCACCAAGTCCGGAGGCTCCGATAGTGGAAGCTGCTGCTCGAACGATTTCAAAATCGTCCGGAATATCTTCAAGTCGTCGGCGTCATCGGCTTTATAGCGCGGAAAGTGGATATCGATACTGCGTCGGCTTAATTGCGCGCTCAGATTGCGAAACGCGAGCAGTTCATAAGTGCCGATCAGAACGTGAACAGTGTTCGTGCGGTTAGCCAAGGACTTGATGACATCCAACTGGTCCGACAGCCTCCGGCCGGAACTCATCTTGGACAGATGCTGCGCTTCGTCGATCAGGACGGCGACGGGACGCCGATAGGCAAGCGCCCGCTCGACAGCGTGATGGTATTCGGCTCCGACTGCTCGGGCACTCGGCATGAATCGCACAACGTTGTCCACGATACGGACTGGCGCCGCAGTGTTGATCTTATAGTCGACCAACGGTTCATCCATCTGAAGCAAAAGGCGTCGAAAGTGATCGCGCCAACTGAAGCTGCCCGATTCCGGAGCGATACATTCGACGCTGACGACGGGCAGACGGCCGCGGTCGGTTTCGAGCACGGGCAGCAGTTCCGCGGCGATAAGTTGCTCGATTTTCGCGCGTAACGTGGTTTTGCCAACTCCGGTGGGACCAAAGACCAGAATCAGCGAGTTGGCCGGCACCTCGTGAATCGCATTCAGTAGAGCTTCACGCGTGGCGACCAGCCGCGGGTGCGCCATCGTGTACGCGCGAAAATGGTGGATGCGAGCACTCCACGGCTGGCTCAGCAGGTCCAGTGGAAACCCAACCTGTGTGACCGCCATTAAAACTCTCCGTAGAGTTCGCCCACCGCTATATCCACGGCGGCATCGTCGTGAGGTGGCGCCGGCGCATGCTCAACGACGGCATCTCGATTCTCGCCGCCGGCGGCAAACCCCAAACGGATGGTTAAGCTTTCGCGATCACGGAGCCGCTGCGTCAGCAATACCTCCTCGGCTTCGACCGATTCCAGGAACTCCGCCAGACGTTGCGCTGTGATGTGAAAGCTGGAGCTATGGTTGCGTCGCCGGCGGTGCAGTTCCGTCGTGGCCAACATGATCTCCCGCTCCGAGCGACCCTTGAACGCACCGAAGTACTCGGAGTGACACCGCAACCACTGTTTTCCCACAAATGCATGCGCCGTCCCTGCATCGAACGGATCGTAGCGGACGGGGACGAGCTCACCTTCGACTTGACGAAAAGCATCGCACCAGTAATAGATGTGGTTGATTTTCACGCCTCTTGAAACCATCACCTTTGCCGATCCTTTTGCGGTGGTGGGTAGCGTCAGCATCATGAACTCCTCGTTGTAGGCGACCATTCGGTGAAGACGCGCGCCGCCGCCGGCCAAACCGATTCGAAACGCTTCACGCGAACTCTGCCCCAGCACAGGATGCAGGAGCATGTCGTGAACCTCGTATAGATACTCCGACAACTTTCCATGCAAGTCTGGCAGCGGCCATGTCGCGAGTGCCTTCGGGTCCACAGACTTGGTGACCTGCCGGACATTACGCGTGATCTGCGTATTGCCTTTCAGGTTGTGAATGAACTGGGTGTTCGTCGTTCCAAACAACCGTTCGCACGTCGATCCGAACCGCGGCTGGGCCGGAGGTCTTGTCTTCTTTGTGCATTCGTACCGCGCCAACAGCGTCTCGAAATAAGTGCTCTCAAACTCGCGGCCCCCGTCTACAACCAAAATCTGCGGAAATCGTCCGAATCGACGGATGCATTCCCGCAAGGTCATCATGCAGGATCGATAGCTCGGCGGATCGAACGTCAGGTAGAAGGCAAGCGTCCGGCGCGAGAATGCGTCGGTGAGCAGCGTCAGCCATGGCCGTCCCAACCGATGGCCCGCGCTGGCTATACACTCAACGTCCAACTCAGTGTGATCGATATGCGCAATCTCCAATGGCCGGTCGCCGTGTCTCGGGGTCTGGAGGTCGAGGTCCCAGTAAAACGCCGCTACCTGATAGCCGGCTCTGCGGCCCTTGCGCTTCAGCGTTTGATCGAAGACGGATCGTTTCGCTACGGCAAGACAAAAGGTCTTGTAGCTTGGAACAGGCTCGGTTCGTGCTTCGCAAATCCGTTTCAGCCGGACCCACGACGCATACTTCGTTTTCTGCTTTAGCGTCTCGTAGTCTGACTCGATGCTTTCCTGCATGAGCCGCTTGGATGTTTCCGGCAGCTTGGCTTTGTGATTGCCGCGGCCCGACGACTGCGGCAGCAGTCCCACAAATCCGCTGCCGTAGGCCGCTTCGGCTTTCCGATACTGGGCCAGCCAACGGAAAAATGTTCGCGCCGGAACAACGGCGCTTCCAGGCAAGGCGCCGGTCTTCAGATACTGGCTGATCAACCCTGAGCGATGCGTGGCCGCCTGCAGGTCAGCTTTGCTCGCTCGTGACAGGCGCTCACGTACTGCTCTGTCCGTATCACGATCCACCGGAAGCATCTGCGCCCGATTCTCCCGAATCAACGTTTCAAACGCAGCGAGGGGCACTTCTGCCAGTTTTTCATCGGATAGCAGACCGACGGTCGTTTCGCCGACGTTCACGACGTCCCAATTGCGACCATCCCAACTGATCCGGCTGCCAGAACGAAGACTGTCAGTCGAAGGACACAGTGTGTTGGAAATCCCATTCGAAGGTGCCCGGAGCGTGGTTGCCGGCGCGGCGAAGACCTTCACCTTCGACGGCTCGGCTAAAACCGCCGCACGTAAATCCACGTACAGGACTCCGGACGCGATCATCGTAAAGATGAAGTCCGGCGCGATTACGCCTTCGCTCAATCGCAGCAAGTCTGCCAAAGACATGCCCGGCGTTGCGGATACAAGTGCGACAGCGCTCTCGCGAATGGCTGGCAAGATCTCGGTTGAGCCCGCCCGGAAATAATCCTCAAGAAACTGGATATTGCGTTGGAAAATCCTGTCGATGTCTGCCGATGATCGAACGCGGTAATAAAGACCGAGCGGCTCGGCGTAGGCCTCTCCCGGTGGGCAACTCCAACGGCCGCCATCGTCCGCGCAATAGCGATTCAGATTCCGCTCGCTTAGACGCTGGAGCTCTTCCTCGGTTTTCCACTCCTCCCATCCGGCTTCCGTTTCCCGCATGACGAAGAAGTCCGGGGTGTGCCGCACGCCCATCCGCCTTCCGTTGGGACTTCCGTATTCCAATTGGATTGACGGCGGCTGGTCAAAATACTCCAGAACTCCGGCATCGTGTTCCATCTCGTAGATGCCGGCGAGTTCGACATGATGGCTTTCGAACTGGATCGTCACTCCCATTTTCTTGCTGGGATACCGGCCGCTGACGTTCGATCTTCCGCCGCCCACCCGGCGAGACGGAGGCGAGGAACGAATGTACTGGATGATTCGACGTGTTGGCTCTCGAATATCGACTCGCTCGAACCACGAGATCAAACCGTCAGAAGAAAGCATCCGTGTGGCCCCTAAATCACTTCAAACATCGGCGGCAGTGACTGCGAATACTCATCTAACTCGGATGCCGGCGCTTCTCATCTTTTCGTGCACGTACGTATCGAAGGCCGGCTTCTTTGACCAACTCCTGAAGCAGCCGCCCATTCTCGACTGCTTTTTCAATGTCCCGCACCAACTCCTCGGGCACGTAAATGGAAAAGCGCTCGTCTCCTCGATAGCCCGACAGTGCATAGCTGCTATGGCCTATGCCAGATTCACAGGCGGAGCAGTTGTCCCGAATGCAGGGACTCTTTCGCAGCGATATTGAGCCCAAAGCAACCGGCCAGAGCCGCTGAATCGCCTTTGAAAACCAACGCTGGACGTCTTCCGGTGTTTCATGCTTCGGCATAGTCATATGTGTTATATAACACCTATACATAACCGGCAATATCTTTCTCTCGCTACATGTGTGGAGATCTTCCGCACAGATCGGATGCGTCGATCGGTTACACTGGCTTAGGGAAAACCAGTAATACGAGTCTCGTGCTTAGAACAGGCGAGGCCGCTAAAGGAGTGAGGTGGTCCGTGAGTTTCCTGCTCGGCGTATTGGTTCTCTTACAGGGCTGGCAAATACCGGTGACGTTACAGCCGGTCTTCAAAGAGTTTTCTGTTAAGGAAATGTTTCGGGGAAAGCCGGCGGCTGTAGTTTTTGCGCAGCCTGAAGAACGGCGCTTTCGGACAATGATTCGATCCGGAGCAGAGAGCGGGCCGAACTTTGCCGGACATTACACGGTTGTGGAGTGGGGATGCGGAACCGAATGTTTCCAGGCGGCGATCGTGGACGCGAAGACCGGCAGAATCTACATGCCGCCGACCTTTGATAAGAACAGCGCCTACTCTTTCGAATCGAGTTGGCTTCACTTTCGGCGCGATAGCAACCTGATGATTGCCTGCGTCGATTGCCGAAAATGGGCCGATCGAGAATGCCGGCAGCGCTACTTCGTTTGGGAAGGCGACCACTTCACAGAGATCAGTCGACAGCCACGGCAAGATCCGCACAATCACCTTAGCCGCGATTGAATCACTCGCGCCACAGACCTCGCCGAATACAAAGCGGCCCACCCGGTGATTCCGATCGTCACATCAATCAAAAGAGCCGACCATTGCCAGTCTGGAAAAGGCAGCACACCATCGTAGGGGAAAGGAAAGCCGCGGCGGGCTTGGCCCATGAATCGAATGTCGGACTGCGAACCAATCCAGGTTACAGGCAATCCTCCAATCCAATAATCGATGTTCAGCCAAACAAAGGTGAGGGTGAAACCCACGAGCAGAACCGCGTGCGTTTTTTCGACAGCCGCACCGCAACGGTGAAGCCATCGCAGAACGACGACGAGCACGGCGGCAGGAATCAGTAGGTCGCCGGCGAGAGCGAGCCAGTGAAACTCCCGCCATGACGCTGGCGAGGGATTGAGGATGAAAACCCAATCTTCGAATGGAAAGGGATAGCCGCGCCAGATGCCGAGCCGCACGATATGGAACGGTCCGCCGCCACCGCGGAAACGGCAGGTTGCCCAGGTCCATGCCAGCGCGATGCTGCTCAGCAAAATGTAACGTGGTAAGGTCATCCGTGCCATGAACGGCGCTAGCGAGTGGACGTATCGTTCCACGGGCAACAGGACCAGCGCAAGCCAGACGGCGGCCGCCACGAGACGATCTACGCGGGAGCCAAGCTGGAGGACCAAGACGGCGGCTGTGAACACAGTCCAGATGATGAGGGAGCGGCTTCGGCGGAGGCGGTTCCAATCCACACAGGCAGAGACACCGGAAATGATGCCGGGTTCCATTTTAGGCGCCTGACCGACCTAAACAAGTCACCGGCCGGCCGCGGAATCGGGGAGCGAAAGCCGCGTGCGGCGACTGGTGCAGGCCATGATCGCCGACAGCGCCGTGCACCCGCTGCCAGCTTATGCTTCCTTTTTGCACTTGCCGCCACTTTATGCTTCTGGCCCGCCGGGTGGAGGCGGGCCGCGATCATCGCTTCTCAGGCATTTTTGAGCCCGCAGTGCCACTTTATGCTTCCGCTTACTGCCACTTTATGGGTAAAGGCACAAAAAAGGCTCCTTAGGTTCACTTTGCCGTTTTCTTGCCGTTTAGAAGCCGCGAACGTTGCGACGAAGTTCGGGCGATGCACCGTACTGGACGAATGAATTCTTACCTTCTTTTTCAGGGCCGCTTATTTCCTGTCGGTCTTTTGCGGCTAATTTTCCAGGTGAGAAGTGTGAGTTAGAGGAGCGGCGGTGAGGACGTCGGCAGGGATTCGAACCCTGATCTCCCTTCGTATTTCCCGAGCAGTAGAAACTTGTGACGGCTTCCATGCCCGGGAAATCGGGTGTTTTTCCAAATTAAACTACCTTCGACCCGAAAGAAATTTTACTCCTCTGTATTTGTGACATCAACTGTGCCGTTTCTGTCGTTTCTTTCGTCGGAAATACGGTTGCCATACTTGCGCGGCTTGAAATGTTCGCCAGTGAAAGGATCAACAATCCAGTAGTCCGTATTCTCATATTCAAACAACGGCCGTCCGAACAAAGTGTCTTCATCTTTCCAGCGAACACAAAGTGGACGTGTGTTCATGTGTTGTGTAACGCGAATGAGCTGAGGTGGTCCACCGATGGTGCCGTTCGGATCTGCGTCCTGCAACTCCTCTGCGAGGAGTCGCAGCGGTTCGAGATATACATGGCCCTCACCCTCGCTTAGTTTCCGATTCAACTTTCCCCTGAATTTTCTAGCCCAGTCTCCGATGAAAGCCACTTTTTGCAGTCGCTCATGAAATGTTAATGCTTCCCTTGCCTGAAAACGTTCACCCTCGCCGTAGTGGATAGTCCAGAGCCTAAATTCCTTTGTTAGCCATGAATAACCGCCAAATAAGAACTGCACGTCCTGTGGCGTGAAGGGTTCGGGTAATTCTTCGAATCGGCCAATCAAATCTGAGAGGACGCAGAGAAGATAGTATTTTCAACTTAGAGATGTCCAAGCTCCGTTGCCGAGCAGGTTCATGCGCTGCGATAGCCTGCGCAACTTGAAGCATCAGCGGATACGCGGCCGCCGTTGCTCCAGCAAAGCAAATCGCACAATCAGAACGGGGAAGTGTCAGGATTTTAGGACAAGCATCAAGACGATGCCCGCCCCGCACTCGGCTATCGGATGCGAAAAACAGGTGTTCTCTGCCATCCCTGCGGGTACCGACCCATGAAAAGCCAATCGTCATTTTGATTCACGCCTTAGGTCTTCTTTCCGACCAGGAAGACCTTGGAATGAAGAAGAATACAGCTCGAAGGAGGTTTGTATCAATCTGCCTGACAAGATGCATTTACAAGCATCAAGACGTTTGCTTTTCGTTCGATAACACTCAAGAGTGGCTCCGGTTGGAAAGAGCAAAAAATCGACGCTCGGAAGTTATGAGAAGAAACGAGAGGCGTGACCGGGATTGAACCGATGACCGCTGCTGTGTCTTATTGATTTGTCGATCACTCAAGGAACCGGGTCTCCATATAACAATTTTGAGCCTGTAGCGCGTTCGAACTCTGTCTCCACATTGGACCAGGGAATTGCGAATCCAATATCGCTGTTGGATATGTGGGCGAATAACAAAGCTCCAACGCGATTGTCCTCGCTGATGACGAGCGAACCGCTAAATCCGGCAATGTCCGGCAGTTGTAGCTCGATGACATCGATGAAGCGGTACGACCTACTTGGATAATCGGCAGGCGACGCAACTAGCATTGTGCCTTGGATTCCGTGGATTGTTCCTCTAATCTTCGCCCCGTCGGAGCGCACCAATACTTTGAAAGGACGCCCTTGCTGGATAAAACGAGCGACGAAATCATCGGTTCCGCTTATCAGGGGCTCGTCTAGGGAAATCTTGGACAGAGTGTCTGGTATTGGACGGCACCATGCCAGGTCCACCTTGTTGTCTCCTTGCGCTAACGGGATGCTACCGCCAAGTGTTGCGATCACTTTTCCAGTTGTCGCGTGAAATATTTCGTGACCCGGCCGGTATTGATCGGAATTCGCAAGGATGTGGCTATTTGAGATTCCAACAATCTCGCCCCGTGCTTGTGCGAAACCAGCCGCCAAGTTTTCCTATCGCATTTGAACCCCGAGCAATGACGGAAATACCCGCATTCAGGTGCACGACTTCGGTGTCGGATGCGATGTAGCCTGCAATCGGAGTAAGCAGCATTATGCGAGGCGGTACTGATGTGCTGAAACACTCGAAAAGTGTGTCGTATGGGATCAAGTGACAGCCATTCGGCAGTAGTTGGTCGATTTGTCCTGGCAGCGTAGTCTGTTGGAGTTTGGAGGCGATCTCCGCGGATTGTCCCATGATGACGAATGCATGAATTCGATTGCCGATGAACATTGCACATTCCTGGGCCGACGAATGTTGTTTGAATACATTCTGCGAATACACCGTCGCCTGGCGTATAGCCGTGTGGGCGTCGCGCGTCAGATCAATGATTCCCTTGCGTGGTAGCGTGAGAACGGGTGTACTGGGTCGTTTTATCTCGATTGCACCATACAGAAGGCTTGAGCTCCCACGTTGAGGGTAGAAAATGAAATCCGGTTCCGCCTTGCCGGGGCGACCGCGGGGCAAAATGTCATAAACTTCAAGCCGCAACGGAAGGGACCGCGAAAACACAAATGGAAATTCGGAGAAAAAGTACTGCCAATCTGTCTCTAGTGTTTTTACGTTGGCAAGCAGCTCGGCAAAGCGCTCCCGTGCCCTTCGTAGATCCGCATCTGTAACCTGAATAATGCTCATGTCTTTACATCAAATTACTGCGCCGGCGAAGATCCTGGTAGTTTTCCGAGGCTTACTCACTTTTTGTACACGCTGTTGTGCCACCATAAAGCTCGGACAATGCTGAACACTTGCCAACTCGCATCAGCTGTACTCATCGCTTTTTCACCGCATGTTTCGGGTGAGCGGTATCCTACGTTGCTGAGGCGCAACAGGGCAATATCTATGGCGCGCGGTCTGCAGCGAGGTCTTTATGGCTCGTGGATCTCTTCCCGATTTGGTCCCGCCCTTTATGTTGCGGATTCGACTCGGATTCCCTCAATTCGGGGAATGCCTCACTTCGCGGAACTGTGCTCGCGTGAATATTTTCGATGTTTGAATGAGCTGTTCCCGCTTCTGCCAGAGGTCCCGTTGGGTTTGGAATAGCCGCGGTGTTGTTGAAGACATGAGGATTTCGCGATGACCCGATTCCAATGACGCCTACACGAATGCGTTCGGTTGAGCCGGAAATCTCAGACGACAAGCAACCTGTGAAGTCGGGATTTTTGACCCAATAACTCAACCAGTTCGAACATCGTGTCGCCGAAAGCATTGGCGGCAGCAAAACGAGCACGGCGTGTTGCTGGGTCTTTGAAGCGTTCGAGAAGTTCGGCCTCGCTTTCATCGGTGCCCATGAGGAATTCTCCGTATTGCTTCAGAAGCTCATTCGTTTTGTCGTGCCCTTGAGAGAGATGACGCAGTTGAAGTATCCACTCCAATCTCTCAGTCGGACTGAGTTTGACCATTGCCCCGGCGTCGTCCGGACTGACGGTACCATTCCCATGAAAAACGCCAAGGAAATAGAGGAGCGCGGAATAGCATGTCAGCAAGCGACTGTATTTCAGCTTGTAGTTCTTAAGCCGTCGCTTATTTCTCTTCCCCTCCGGTTCTCTCGCAGTTCTTGCTTCGTAATTGACACAGAAAGTGCGCCACAGCCTCAAAATATCATTCGCTAAGAATCCCGGGACGAATTCGTTCTTGTGATCCTCATAATCGCCCCAATACTTTGAGATCACTTCATTGATCGCATCGGTGTAAACATTCTGGCCGATCAAAGCGCGGCTTTCGAGCAGTAGCAGCAAACGTGCCGTGAAGGTATTGTTGAGGTCGTCCTCGGGCTTGCCTGTCGTCTTTACAATCTCGTCAATGGTGTAGTGAATCAAATATTCTCCGTCTCCTGAGAATTCCGGGATTCCAAGCTGACGCGTGGCATCGATCAATTCGGCTTTGAGACAGATTTCTTTGAGATTCTTAAGTTCACGTTGCTCTTCAGTGCCCCGGCCCACTATGAACAAATCCAAGTCGCTATGCCAGCTTGCCTCGCTGCGACCAAAGGAACCCGTTGCGTATACGCATGCCTTGTCCCCGGCGATTTCTTCAGCTCGATTGAGTTTGCTGACAAACTCCTTGAGACGTTCTTGGCTCTGAGTTCTTCTAGCGGTGAGGATCTCTTCCACGTACACCTTCCCATTGGAAGATCTTTGCGAAGATTTCCGCTTGTTCGATGGCATCATCCAGGGCGTTGTGCGTATGCTTTCGCCTCGAACGAAGTTCGGGAATGAGGTTGCTCTTGCCTGCTTGAGCTATTGGAAGGCCGGCTTTCACGGCAAAAGCAGTCTTCAGGTCAAAACATCGAGAATGCGAAAAAGGCGAACCTTCTTTCGAAAATCGCCTGAAGTACCAGTATAACCACGCCCAATCGAAGCTTAATGGATATGCAACGAGAACTGGACGCTCATTTCCGGCGGCCTGTTTTATCCAGCGACTGGCCGCTGTCATTGCCTCTTCCGGATCTTCTCCTTCACGGCAAAGACGATCCCGATCAAGTCCGTTAACTTGCAAAGCTTGCGGTTCAAAATTTGTGGAAATTGGTTTGAGTTCTCTATAAAACGTCCGGTCGAAGGCGTCAGGACGCGTGAAATGTATGCCATCAAAGCGGCCTGCATAAACTAATGCAAAGGAGAGCATCGAAAAAGGGCCGGGAATCGGTCCGTCCGTTTCAACGTCCGCGGAAAAGTAGACATCGAACGGTAGCAGATCCGCGTCGTGAGATTCAGCTTCTGACGATTTAGGCTGTTCTTTGTTCCCGAGCCGCATAAACAATATCCATGTTATCAGTGCCTCAACGATTCACTTACGAGATACCGCAGTGCAAAATCTTAACAACTTCGGAAAAAAACGAATCACCTGTCATGGAATAGCCTTTTCAGGTTTGGCCAGTCACCCATGCAACGAACCGTCAGGCCCCGTCGGCAGATTCGTGAATTCCTACATTGAATATTCCCCCACGGCTCGATGCTGCTGATTAAGAGACTTTCCATGTCGGCAAGAAGCTCTGGTGAGAATCTGCAATTCAGCGGCAAAAGTGGCTCACCCACGATCACCTGATGACCGAAAATGCCGCGCTGGATTTCCAGGTCACGCCAAAAACACGATTTGTCCGTTGCATCCCACCGCTGTGCAACGGTCGTTGTGAGCGCTTTTCCAACGTACAGTACTTCACGTAAGTCTGGAGTGGTGTACGCGTAAAGGACGCGGCACAACCGCCAGAGGTTATCGGTATTTGGTCGAATGCGGGTCCACTGAAGTTGCACGGTCATATATTTTTTCTTATCCAAGCACAATTCTTGAATCGACTTTCACTCGTTGAGGACGGTGCGTCGAAAATTCGCGACGAGATCCTCGGAGATCCGCGCGCCTGCTGTGATCATGTTGTCTAGAAGCGCAACAGCCTCTTTGCCCGACAGTTTTCCAGTCTCGCAGCAACACTCCAAAACACCGATCCCACCAGAATAGGCGACGCCGACTGTCTCCGCCATCTGTCGTGCGGGCTTGTCATTGGTCAACAACGTCGCGTTACGAAACCGTGCAACCGTAAGGGCGCCGAGTTCTCCGGCGCCCAAGCCTGGCTTCGCTTTTCGGAGGTCATTGAAAAAGTTCCATTGTTCATCGCTGTCGAGCTTTACCACTTCGAAGTCGGACAATTTGATTCCTGTCGATGCAAGCTCAGCCTGCACGAAGTCGGAGAGGAGCATTCGACCGGCGAATACGTCCAGAAGAAGATCAAGTCGATCAGTAGCGCTGAAATCCAAGATGACGCTGGTGTCCAGACTGACATCACCTGAACTAAGCCTGTGCAAAGCTGACTTCCTTCTGCCACTCCTGAATCTTTTTTCTCATTTCCACCACGTTCAGGCCTAGCCACTGCGCGAGTTTCCCCAAGGACACGAGCTCATCCAAAGCCGCCTTCCGCGCAAGATGCCAGAATCTACTCAGCTCCTCCCAAGCCTCGACAGGCTCCGATGACATTGGTGCGAGTTCTTTGGTTTCATCGACTCTGCGTTTGTTGACTTCTTCCAATAAATGGTTGTAGTCAGCTTGAGAGATCAGACGCAGATCTTTCAGCCGGCGCAGCATCATGTCCACGCTCACCCGGAAATAGCGTTTCAAGAAGACGATGTCCTCGATTCCGATGGTGTTTTCTCCGACATCTCTCATAAACACTTCCCGAAGGCCTAGTTCCGGGACCAAGAGATTTGCCGCGAACGTCTGAGCCATTTCTTCCATCTCGTGATTTTTGTCGAGACCTGCGAACGGTTTTCGCGCCTGGTAAAAAGAGCGGTGCATCAATAGGTGACCGTACTCGTGCGCAAGCGAGAAGGTTTGTCGCTCCAACGTGTTTGCTTGATTCACGAACACACACAGACCATATCGAGGTGAGAACGCAGATAGCCCATACACCTCATGGTTCGGCATCCCTTGGCGAAAGATCCGCACTCCCTGTTCGTCGAGCAACTTGAAGATGTTCTCAATTGGATCACGCTGGCCAAGGCCCAGTCGTTCCCGTTCAGAAGCAGCGACCTGCGAAGCAAATTGTTGGGGCCTGGAATGAACCTCAGGGAAATACGAATATTCGGGAGCGGGCAGGAGGGCGTCCTGCACCCCCACTATCTCTTCGAGTTCGCGATAGGCCTTGCAGAATCTTTCGAAAGAACGCTGCGTATCGACAGGGGCAACCGCATCCTCGGCGGCGCGGTACAGTAGTGCAAGGGCCTCCGCCTTCTCCTCGAAAAAGTCAGAAACCGGCCGACCTAGGATTTGCGCAATTTGAAGCAATTTCGAGCTGTCGATCGCGACGTGTCCGTTCTCGATAGCGCTGAGAGTGGCTCTTGAAACATCAAGTTTTTCCGCAAAAGCTTCTTGGGATATCCCGGCTATTTCTCGCATTTTCTTGATGTTATTGCCGATTACCTCCTTCACGTTTGCCTCCTTTGTCTAGAATTATTGACATAATTATGGCATACATGTATGATTCTGTCAAAATAATCCAACAGCCTCACTCGAGGAGAAAGGTACACATATGAGCAGAAATGATTCTCAAATCAACAAGCAGGATCAATCCCAACCGGGAACTCACGGTCATACCACCGAGTTTTTCGTCGATGGCGAACCGCAGTTCACGACCGAGCACACTCTCACCGTGGCGCAAATCTTGAATTTGGTCGGCCTCGATCCAGCGACTCATTACTTAGTCGAACTGCGCGGGAACCATCAAATCGAACACCGTATTTCTGTTTGCCCAAGCGTGATGAAGGCCTCCAATCGGCCTTGACCACAAATGAGGTCGTAACACTTTCCGTCAGTGTCCTCTTGTCGAGGCGCAACTGTGATTGGTCTTTTCAATCCGAGGTTGGAGATATTGGAAACTACATTGTCGAATATCTTCTTGTTGCGGCTGCGTGGATTGAGAATCCTAATCTGACTGATCGGAATCATTTGAACTGCCTGAATGTCAGCGCTCATACGGCCTCCTGGGCTTTCACCCTCTTGATCATTCCGAAAAAGAAGTCGAGAGAGCTGAATCGGTAAGTGTCGAAGCAAAAGCTATTTCGTTCGCGCAGCATTATGTTTTTATCGGCTATATCGATGCGCGGCAGAAGATAGTAGTCGCGTTGGTTCTCGATTGTCCTGATCCATTCTGACGGTAATGGTTACGTCCGCTTTGAGACGTGCGTCTACAGGGATAAACCAGTGGTGCGTTTGCAACCGCATCCAGCGGCGACAACGAGCGATCACGACCGACGCCGTAAACTCGTTATTAACCGTCAGGAGGTCAGTTCCCTGCTCTCGTGTGACAGTTCCGCCTAACTGGTGAATCTGTTCGATGATATGCGCAACAACTGTGGACTTCCTCCGCTCGAGTTCCTGATCTATCTCAATGTATCGATAGTCCTGGCGGGGAAAATATCCGATCAGCCTGAAGGCGTTAACCAAGCTCTTGAACCGGTAGTGATAGACCCAGCTGCAAGGCATCCCTTCGGTTTTATCGATCAGACGGCCGGAGACTCGTCCCTCACGTTCCAGAACCTTGCGCAACTTATCCAACATTTCCTCATCCATAATTCTGCGCGCTCTTTCAGCCATGATTGCTTGCGCTTTGTTGAAAAGATCTGGCGAGATGATCGGCTCAAACGCGCCAGGCTTTTTGATCCACATATCGGGCGGATTACGCACGAATCTCGCCTTGAGCCTGAACGAGGTCTTGTAATAGACGTTACAGCCCATGTACTTCTCGCTCGTCAGAACGTCATGGACGATTACATGATTCCAACGATGCCCCCACTCCGTTTTTGCGCCGCTATCGTTCAGAATCTGTGAAATATGGGTCTTGTACCGGTTTTCTTCTACATACATTCGAAAAATGGAGCGGACGATTTCGACTTCCTGCGGCGGGCCGGGAACAAGGATTATGCGGTCGGTGTCTATGCTCTTCTGTTCGCCCCGACTCAACAAACCCTTGTGAGCTCCATGCGCGTCCACCAGCATCCGTCGCAGTCCAATTCCAGGGGCGCCACCTTGACGATAGCCGTGCTCGATAAGCCGGCACATTCCAATGAATGTCTTGCTCGACAATTCTCGGCTGTACTCGCCGGCCATAGCGCGCTTGACGCTCTTGAAGATGGTCGCAATAGGACTGCCGTCATTTTCGAAGGGTTCCGCACAATAATGGACTTGGATGTTCGCCCGCCGGCAGATGTATTCGTAATACGCGCTCTCGTCTGCATCCTGAAAACGACCCCATCGGCTGACGTCGTAAACTAGAATTACAGTGAAGTCCACCTGACGATTCTCCACATCCTTGATGAGTTGTTTTAAAGCGTTCCGTCCCTCAATTCGCAATCCACTCTTGCCAGCGTCTTCGTAGCTACGCGTGACGACCATTCCCCGCCGTTGCGCATATTGTCGAATAATGTCCCTTTGATTTTCCGTTGAGTATTGCTGGTGCTCGGTAGACATGCGGACGTATTCGGCAGCGCGTATTTGAGGCACAGCCGGAGCCGAAGAAGATATTCGCGGTCCATCACTGTTGGCGCTTTCCATTCCTGAGCTGCTCCGAGCAAGTTCTTTCTTTATAAGGTTGATCTCTAAAGAGTTTCAAAGAGATGTTCTTTCGGCCTTGTCGTTCAGCACTGCATACAGGGTGCCTTGCAGCGCAACGAGTTTCGCGTGGGCAAAGATGTTCTCTTCTGGACCTTCGCTTCGTGGGTAAATCAGCCAAATCGCCGCCGTCAAAGGTCTTAGATTGAGAGCTAAGTTGTTCTCGTTCAGGCCGAGCAATTGATGTTCGCGAACAAGTTTCGAGATCGCTGACTCGAACATTTTCTTGATGCGCCGCTTCGAGCGATACCGATCTATATTCGCGCGATTTCGCTCCCGCCATTTTCTTTGGCTATCGAGGCACTGCTCGCGATACACGGCGTCGTTTTCGAGTTTCTTTCGATGATAGTCGGTGCGGCGCCGGCGTTGACAATCCTTCGAGCTACAGACTTGCTGATCGGGATGGTAACGCGAGCGCTCAAATTCCTTTTGGCAATACGTGCAGATCTTTACGCTGCTGCCCTTGCCGGCTAATTAGCCTCCCGCTTGGTGAAGACCAAGCAATGCTCGATCCGCACGATCTCCAGCACGCGGTCGAGGTCGAATCCCGCCGGCTCGATCTCGGCGCGGATTTGTTCCTCGGTCATTCGCTCGGCTTTGTCTAGCGGGCCGAAGGGTTGGCCTTCGGCAAATTCGACCACGACGAGACGCCCGCCCGGCTTCAGGGACTGCTTTACGGCCAGGATGACGGCCCCGGGACTCGAAAACTCATGATAGGCATGCGCGATAAAAACCAAATCAAGCGCTCCCGAGGGAAGGCGCGGGCTGGTCTCATCACCCAACACCAGTTCGGTGTTGTTGAGTTGATGCTTTCTAACCGTTTCAGCGGTGCGGTCCAGCATCGCTTGTTGTACATCAACCGCGACGACTTTACCGCCAGGTCCAACCGCTCGCGCAAGGCGCCAGGTGTAATAGCCCGTGCCCGATCCGAGGTCCGCGACCGTCCCACCAGCAGGAATTTCCAGGGCGGTGATTAGCGTATCGGGACGCTCATCCGCATCCCTGCCGATGCGGTCCAGAAACTCGATGCTCGAATAGGCATGATGAGGCTGACGCGTTCGTGGGCCAATCTTGGGAGGGGGTCCTCGCAGAGTACGAAGATAACTGACCAAATCGCCGATCTCCGCGGCCGTCAAACGGCCCGCATAAGAAGGCATGATGGAGCGCCGTTCCCGGCGTACGCTCTTCAGGTCGTCCTTCAAAAACGAACGCGGATTTCCATCGCTGTCGCGAATTTGAATCGAAAGGTCGTCCTCGTTCAGCGCGATGCCACGAAGCGTCTGTCCGCCCTTGGTAACGGCGACGACCGTGAAGTACTCTGGGGCAATCTCAGCGTCGGGATTCACGAGCGCCAGACGGAGAGACTCAGGCGATCGTATAACCCCGATTTTGCTTAGCTCCGGCCCCAGGCTCCCGCCGCGCTCCCCGATCGCATGACAAGCCAGGCAGGCGCCCTTACCTTCGAATATTGCACGGCCGGAAGTTGCACTACCCGCCGCTGGCAGGCACAGGGCGAGGAGGATCGCGAACGGTTTGACACTACTCCCCAGCGCCGGGAGTCTAATCCAGCCCGAACGTGACAATCAAATCACCCGCCGGAATGGAAATCAATTGTTTGCCATTGGCCGTATAGCTGATCGGCGATGCGAACACAGGTCCATTGGAGGAGAAGGTCCAGAGGCGTTCCCCCGTGGTGGCGTTCAGCGCAAATATCATTCCCTCCAGCGTTCCGCCGAAAACCAAATTACCCGCGGTGGCCATCACGCCGCCCCATGGGGGAGTAAGAACCCTGTGCTCCCACTTTATGTTTCCCGTTCCCGGATCGACGGCGATCACCTTGCCCCAGCTTTCC
>Ga0209376_1000395_pt1 | contig 48552 bp, 46 predicted proteins | sample GraSoiAngelo_134_FD_185891 | JGI IMG/M metagenome (GOLD analysis project Ga0209376, IMG submission 185891) | Grasslands soil microbial communities from the Angelo Coastal Reserve, California, USA - 14_0929_05_30cm (SPAdes) (version 2) | ecosystem: Environmental > Terrestrial > Soil > Grasslands ...
GCACTGGTTGTGGCCGTTCAGCACCGACGTCTTCGGGTCGCGCCCCATCCGCGCGGTTCCCATTTCGTGGATCGTGAGGCCCGGCGGATTGTCGTCGGTGAACGGGTGGATGTCGCGCGCCCCGGCGGCCTCGAGCATCTCCGCTCCGGTGACCGACATGTCGTGCAGCAGCTTGCGCTCGTTGTCGCTCCATTCACAGTGGATTCGCAGCGCCGGAACCCCCCAGGCGTCGACCTGCGCCGCGTCGATCTCCACGTAGTTGGTCGGGCGCGGCAGGCATTCCCCGAAGCCGTAGAACGAGAAGTGCCACGGCCCGGGGGTGTGCAGCCCGCGCTTCAGCTCGACGCCGAACCCGGGCTGCGACGCCAAGCGGCCCCATCCGGCGCGATCGGCGCCCCCTTGAAACCCGTAGCCGCGCAGCAGGTCCGGGTGCGGCGTCTTCACGTTGCGGAACCGGGGCACGTAGATGCCGTTGGGGCGGTGCCCGCGGACGGCGCGGTCTTCCATGCCCGGGATCGTCCCGCCCGCCCCGCCGCCCATGATGTGGTCCATGAGGTTCTTACCGACTTCGCCGCTCGAGTTCGCGAGGCCGGTAGGGAAGCGCGGGGTCTTCGAGTTGAGAAGGATACGGGTCGACTCGAGCGTCGAGGCGCACAGGAAGACGACGCGCGCGCGGAACTCGAGCGCCTGGTGGGTCTGGGCGTCGATGACGCGCACCCCGGCGGCGCGGTCGCGCCGCTCGTCGTACAGCACGCTCTCGACCACGCTGTAGGGGCGCAGCGTGAGCCGGCCGGTGGCGCGCGCCGCCGGGAGCGTCACGCCGATGCTGTTGAAGTACGAGTGCGTGATGCAGCCGCGCTCGCACGGCCCGCAGTAGTGGCACGCCGCGCGCCCGCCGTGCGGCGCCGTGAGGATCGCGACGCGCCCGATCGTCACGACCCGCTCCGGGCCGAAGCGCTTCGCGACGCCCTCGCGCACCACCTGCTCGGCGCAGTTGAGCGCCATCGGCGGGAGGAACTTGCCGTCGGGGAGCTGGGGGAGACCGAGCGCTTCGCCCGAGATCCCGATGAACTCCTCGACGTGGTCGTACCACGGCGCGATGTCGGCGTAGCGGATCGGCCAGTCCACGCCGAAGCCGTCGCGCGCGTTCGCCTCGAAGTCGAGATCGCTCCAGCGGTATACCTGCCGTCCCCACATGATGGACCGGCCACCGACCTGGCGACCGCGGATCCAGTGGAACGGCTTGTCGGCATCGAAGCTGTACGGGTTCTCCCGGTCGTTCACGAAGAACTTGCCGCTGTACTCGTTGCAGGCGTAGCAGTGGCGCTGGATGAACTGATCGCGCTCGAGTGCTTTGCGGTCGCCGAAGCCGCGGAACTTCATCGCCCACGGCGGCACGTGCTCCACGTAGTCGCGGGCGGGATCGATCGGCCGGCCGGCCTCGAGCACGAGCGTCTTGAGCCCGCGCTCACACAGCTCTTTCGCGGCCCATCCACCGGAGATCCCGGAGCCGACGACGATGGCGTCGAAGCTGGGCGCGGCCATCAGAAGTCCCCGGGGCCGGCGCTCGAGCGCCCCAGCTCCGTGCACCCGTCGTACGATCCTGGGATCACCTCGTAGTGCAGCTCGGCCGTGGCGCCGACTTCCGACGTGCAGTACCCATACACGGTGACCCACTTCATCAAATGAAAGAACGGCGGCGGCCCGCGCTCGCCGCCGCGCTGCGCCTCCGCGTCGAGCTGCGTCAGAATGGTGCCGCGCTGGGCGTCGGTCGCAGACAGGAAATCGCCGCCGAAAGCGGTCCGGGCGCGCGCGTCCACGTCGGCGAGCCCCTTGAGGAACTGGGCCCGCTCGTCGTCCGAGGCCCATTCGGCGAGCAGCAGATCGATGAAGCGGTGGACCTGAGCCGCCCGCGCGCCGGGTGTGTCGGTCGTCGGGATGATCATCTCGGCGATCGTGGCGACGGTCTCGCTCTGGTGCGGATCGAGCACCTGGAGCCCGCGCCCGCGGGCGGCGGCATGCACCCGGCGGCCGGCCACGCCCAGGCGCCTGGCGGAACGGCCCGGCAGCGCCGGCAGGAAGGCGCTGGCGCCGAGCACGCTGAGTAATTCTCGCCGGTTCATCGGGACCAAAAAGATCGGCGCGCCACGGCGCGGGCGCTAGGCTCGGGGGTCGTTGACAGCCGCCCCGCGTCGTGTATGTTTATGCATCCGACTGCATAAACACACGAGGAGCGCGACATGGGGCCGTTGGTGGTGCTGGCGTATTCGGGCGGGCTCGACACGTCTGCGATCGTACCCTGGCTGCGCGAGCAGTACGGCGCCCGGGTGATGTGCTTCGCCGCCGACGTGGGACAGGGGGCGGGCGAGCTCAAGGGACTGGTCGAGAAAGCCAAGCGCTCCGGCGCGACGGACTGTGTGATCGAAGACCTCCGCGAGGAGTTCGTGCGGGACTTCGTGTTCCGCACGCTCCGTGCCGGGGCGGTGTACGCGCGCACGTATCTCCTCGGTACCGCCATGGCGCGCCCGGTGACCGCGGCCCACCAGGTCGCCCTGGCGCAGCGAATCGGCGCCCAGGCAGTCGCCCACGGCTGCACCGGCAAGGGTAACGATCAAGTCCGCTTCGAGTTGACCTACGCCGCCCTCGCGCCCGAGCTGCAGGTCATCGCGCCGTGGCGGGAATGGACCTTCCGGGGTCGCGAGGACCTGATCGCCTACGTCAAGGCGAAAGGCATTCCGGTCCAGGCCACGCTCGAGCAGCCGTACTCGACCGACCGGAACCTGTGGCACTGTTCCCACGAAGGCGGCATCCTCGAAGACCCATCGCAGGAAGCACCCGAGCACATCTTCCTCATGACCAAGAACCCGCTCGACGCGCCGGGGAAGCCCGCGGTCGTGCAGATCGGCTTCGAGGAAGGGACGCCGGTCTCCGTGGATCACGTCCCGCTCGGCCCCGTGGAGCTGCTCGAGACCTTGAACGACGTCGCCGCGGAGCACGGCGTGGGCCGCGCCGACGTCGTGGAAGATCGGCTCGTGGGCATGAAGTCCCGCGGCGTGTACGAGACGCCCGGCGGGACGCTGCTCCACGCCGCGCACCGCGAGCTCGAGCAGCTGGTGCTCGACCGGCGCACCCTGCGCTTGAAGGACGAGGTCGCTCTCCGCTATGCCGACGTGGTGTACGACGGCCGCTGGTGGACGCCCGAGCGCGAGGCCCTCGACGCCCTGGTGACGAGCACGCAGCAGCGCGTGACGGGGACCGTGGGGCTCAAGCTCTATAAAGGGAGTGTGACCGTGGCGGGCCGGGAAAGCCCGCACGCGTTGTATCAGCCGTCGTATGCCACCTTCGGAAAGGACAACGTTTACAACCAGAAGGACGCCGAGGGCTTCATCCACCTGTACGGTCTCGCCATCAAGATCGGGGCAGGTCTCGAAGCGGTGCGCCGGGAGCAGGACGCCGTCGCCGCGGCCGACTGATGACCCGTCACCCCATCGAAACCCCTGCGTCCACGCCGCCCGCGCCCCACCAGATGTGGGGGGGGCGCTTCAGCCTGGGACCGAGCGAGGCGCTCGACGCGTTGAATCGCAGCCTGCCGGTGGATCACCGCTTGTGGCCGCAGGACGTCACGGCCAGTAAGGCGTGGGTGCACGCCCTGGGTCGGGTGGGCGTGCTGACATCGGCCGAAGAGTCGCAGCTCTTGGACGGATTGGATCGCGTGGCCGAGCGGCTGGCGGACGGCGCCGCGGTCGGCGCCCCCGATGAGGACGTTCACACGCTGGTCGAGCGGCTGCTCTACGAAGAGGTCGGCGCCGTGGCGGGGAAGCTCCACACCGGCCGCTCGCGCAACGACCAGGTGGCGACGGACCTCCGTCTCTGGACCCTCGGCGCGATCGACCAGCTCGACGCGGACCTGGCGGCGCTCGGCCGCACCCTCGTGGCGCGTGCGCGGGAGGGTATCGACGCGATCCTCCCGGGCTACACCCACGGCCAGCGGGCGCAGCCGGTGCGCTGGGCGTACGTCCTCGTCGCCCACGCCTGGCCGCTGGTGCGCGACCGCCAGCGGCTCGCCGACGCGCGGCGCCGCGTGGCCGAGCTGCCGCTCGGCTCGGGGGCGATCGCCGGATCGGGCTTCGTCGTCGACCGCGTGCTGCTGAAGGAAGCCCTCGGATTCCGCGCCGTGTCCGCCAACGCGCTGGACGTCACGGGCGACCGCGACTTCGTGGCCGAAGTACTGTTCGACATCGCGTTGGTCGGCACGCACCTCTCGCGCCTCGGCGCGGAGCTGGTTCAGTACGCGAGTTCGGAGTACGGGTTCGTGCGGCTTGCCGACGACTTCAGCACTGGGTCGAGCCTGATGCCCCAGAAGCGCAACCCTGACGTGTTCGAGCTCGCCCGGGCCAAGTCGGGCCGGCTGCTCGGCGACCTCGTGGCGCTGCTCACGACGCTCAAGGGCATCCCCGCGGGTTACTCGAAGGATCTCCAGGAGGACAAGGCGTTGCTGTTCGACGCCTTCGACACCCTCGCAGTGCTGTTGCCCGCCGTCACGGGCGCGCTCGCGTCGCTCGGCGTCGACGCGGAGCGCATGCGTGCCGCGCTCGATGCGTCGCTCCGCGCGACCGACCTGGCCGATTTGCTGGTCGAGGCCGGCGTGCCGTTCCGCGAGAGCCACGCCCTCGTGGGGAAACTGGTCCGTGAAGCCGAGCGTGCCGGTGTGCCGCTCGACCGCGTGCCGCAGGCCGTCGCCGGGGGGATTCATCCGGCGTTGGGCGCCGCGCTGGCCCAGCTCGGCAGCTGGGAGGACAGCGTCGAAGGACGCGCCACGCCGGGCGGGGCATCGCGTAAGTCCGTGGAGCATCAGCTGGAGGAGCTGCGCAAGGTGTTCGGCGCGGGGGCGGGGACTTAACCCTCGCTCTTGCCGCGCGTTAGGCGGTTGTGTAGCATACGGGGCCGTCCCGCTGGTTTCACGGCGAGACGGCCGCTTTTTCGCCTGGAGAAAACGCTGTGCGCTGCCTTGCGCTGAACGCCTCGTTCGAGCCCCTCACCATGGTGCCCGTGCGACGGGCGTTGCGCCTCGTGATCGATCGGAAGGCGGAGATCGTCGAGGCCGACGGGTCCGTCGTGCGCAGCGAGCGCCTGCAAATCCCCCGGCCGGCGGTCATCCGCCTCGTGAAATTCGTCCACGTCCCCCGTCGCTTCCGCCGCCAGGTGACCAACACATTCCTCTTCGCCCGCGACAACTACCGCTGCCAGTTCTGCGGGCGCAGCCAGCAGGAGCTGCGGCACCGGGAGTGCCTGACCCGCGACCATCTGGTGCCCCTGTCGCGGGGGGGGACCAACGCCTGGACGAACGTCTTGACCGCGTGCAGTAGCTGTAACACGCGGAAGGGGAACCTGCTGCCCGAGGAGGCGGGAATGCACCCGCTGCGGCCCCCGTTCGAGCCGCACTTCGTGCATCTTGCGTGGGCGGTGCGCCGGCTCACGTCGATCCAGTCCAAGTACATCCGGCTGTTCTACGGCGGCGAGGTCCTCGCGACCCTCGAAGCGCTGTAAGTATCGTCAATTCCGGGTGAACGTCTCCGACCGTGCCTCCACGGTCTGCCGCGGGAGCCCGGCGATCCGCACCAGGATGCGCTGCGCGCCCCGCACCAGTGCGCCACCCACGTTCCCTTCGCCCGACACTGCCGGACTGACGTCCCCTTTGAGCCAGCGCGTCAACTCTTCCAGATCGGTGTCGTTGAGCGTCGTGATGTCGAGGCGGCAGAGGAAGTAGAACCGGCCCGGCCCTTTCGGCGCGAGTCGCACGCGGTAGGGGATCTCGAGCGCCCGCTCGAGACTGTCGGCGGTCGTGTAACGCGACACCGCGCCGCCCGTGCGGATCAAGACGAAATCATCGGCGATCGGATCGTGGTGCGCCACCGCGTCCCACGACCCGTCGCTCACGAACTGATCGAACCAGCCCGAGCGCGCCCGCCACAGCTCGAGGCGATAGTGCAGCCGCAGCGGAAACCCCGACCGCATGAGGCCGACGAACTTACCGTCGGCGAGCAGCGCGGTCGCCTGGACGCGGGGCTCGCCGCCCTGCACGAGCACCGTCAGCGAAGGCTGTTGCGCGCCGGCCCGGGGTGAGGGAGCCGCCGCCGCGCACGCGAGCAGGGCCAGGAGACGGAGCCCCGCCCTCACCTCAGAAGCGATGGTCGAGTCGCAGCGTGAATCGCAAGGGCTCGCCCGCCGTCACCGCCTTCGCCACGTACAGGCCGAACCCGCCCCAGTCGACTCCCAATCCCAGATCCCCGAGCCAGCTCCCCAGCGTCGGCAGCCGATCGCTCGGCACCCTCCCCGGCCCGTTGCCGACGAGCCATGCCTGGCCGGCGTCGCCCAGCACCACGAGATCGGGGCCGCGCAGCGCGAGCAGCGACTTGGATTCCTCGTCCTCCGGGCGCGAGGAGTTGTATGCCCAGTGGAGCGAGATGTGACCCCGATACTCGGCCTGCACCATGAGCACGCGGTCGCACGCCGCGACCAGCGTGCCGGTAAACGCCGCGTCGGTGATGTCGCGGTTGCACGCAGTGTGGCGGAAGGCGTACCCCGCCAGCGGATCGGCGCCCCCGATCGAGAGGCGTCGCTGCAGCGGCAGGGGGTCGCCGCCCAGCCACCCGCCGGCCAGCATTCGGAGGTTCACCCGCCCCGACGGGCTGACGCGGGTGTAACGGCGCAAGTCGACGAACACGCGCGTGAACTTGTAGGACCCGTCCGTCGGGAGGGGGCGGCGCACGGTTGTCGGCACGCCGGTCTGCGGACTCACGTCCGTGCTGCGCGAGCTCTCGAGCTGCGCCGACATGAACCACCCCGCCGTCGGGTCGGTGCGATCGTTGCGGGTGTCCAAGGTGACCGTGCCGCTCAGCGTGGTGTAGTGTCCCGCATCGATCGGCGGGTTCGGCCGCCACGGCTGATCGTGGCGGAACAGAGTCCACGGGTCGCGCGCCGCAACGCTGGTCTGCCAGTCACGCCGCCATTCGACGCCGAGTCGGAGCAGGCGTGCGGGCCGCACGAACACTCGGCCTCCCAGTCCTTTGCTCAGGTAGTAGTCACGGTAGTCGCGCTGGAACAGGAACGCGGCCCAGCCGATCTCCGCGTTGTGCAGCCCCCAGTCCTCGACCGGCACCACGGCGTCATACGCACGCAGCTCCGCGCCGTACGCGGGGACTTCGCCCGAGCGCAGCTCCGTGCGCAGCAGGTAGCCCAGGTCGCTGCGCCGGTCCGTCAGGTCCCCCGCCGTGCGAAACACGCCCAGGGCATCGAGCCGGAACCGCACGTTCTCCTGGAGCTTCCAGTCGAACATCGGGCCGAACACGACCGGCAGGCCTTCAACGCGGTTGAAAGTGCCGCCCGTCGCGAGCGTGAGCGACGAGCGTGACTCGGCGGTGCCCCACGACTTTTCCAAGCCGAGATTGCGGAGCCAGCGGCGCGGGTTCACGCGCGCCAGGGCGATCTCTTCGCCTTGCGTGCGATATCCCAGCGGGGCGCGGTACACGCGCACCTCGCCTCCCACCGCGGCGCCGGGCGCCTGTGTCGCGATCCCGCCGATCACGATCAGATCTCCGGAGATCACGGCGCCCGAGTCGACGCTTGCGTCCCCGTTGACCACCAGCAGCGTGCCCTGGATGCGGCCGCCCACCGAGACCGCGCCGTTGCGCACGGCCACGTCGCCGCGCCACTCGTTTCCGTGCGGGAGCCGCGAGCGACCTACCAGGCGGGTCGTCGTCGCGGCGTTGTAGAAACGGATCGCTTCTTCCGCGACGAGGCGCGGCAGCTCGCCCGGTTGCGGGGCGACGCTGACGCTTTCGGGATTGATGACGATGGCCGTGTCCTGGGCTCGGGCGACTGCCGGGACGAGGCAGACGAGGATCAGGACGGTGGCACGCATGAGCGGGGCCTTGGTTGGGGGCGCGAACGGCACGTGCATGGGCCGTGCCGCCCCCCAGTCGTGCTCGGCGGCCGGCCGCCGGGGCGGGAAGCGTGTCATCCCGCCACGTTGCGGGGAGGCTCGAGGCCGAGCCGTCGCATCCGCCGGTACAGGTTCGCGCGATCGGTGGCCAGCCGGCGCGCGGCTTCCGCCACGTTGCCGCGCGCGGCGGACAAGGCGCGCGCGATCAGGGTGCGCTCGAAGCTGTCCAGCGCTTCTGCCAGCGCCACGTCCACCCAGTCGCCCGCCCCGCCGCTTGGCTGCGGGGTGCCGTCCTGCGGCACGACGCGCGCCACATCGTCGGCGGTGATCGTCGCGCCCGTCGCCAGGATCGCGAGACGCTCCACGAGGTTCGCCAGCTCGCGCACGTTGCCGGGCCAGGCGTACGCCGTCAGCAACTGCACGGCACCGGCGTCCAGTCGCACCGGCCGCCCCAGGCGGGCGGATTGGCGGGCCGCGAAATGCTGTACCAGCGGGGGCACGTCTTCCGCCCGCTCCCGCAGCGGGGGAATGGGCAGCGGCAGCACGTTGAGCCGGAACAGCAGGTCCTCGCGGAATTGCCCCTGCTGGGCCGCTTTGGCCAGGTCCTTATTGGTGGCCGCGATGACCCGCACGTCCACCGTGACCGGTCGCTCGCCGCCGAGCCGCTCGATCACGCCGGTCTCGAGCACGCGCAGCAGCTTCGCCTGCGCCTCGAGGCTCAGATCGCCGACCTCATCCAAGAACAAGGTCCCGCCATCCGCCAGCTCGAAGCGGCCCACGCGCCGCTCGGTGGCGCCCGTGAAGGCGCCCCGCTCGTGCCCGAACATCTCGGATTCCACGAGATCCTTCGGGATGGCGGCGCTGTTCACGCATACGAACCGCTGGGCCGCACGCCCGCTCTGGCGGTGGATGGCTGATGCCACGAGCTCCTTGCCCGTCCCCGACTCGCCGGTGATCAGCACGCGTGCCTCGGTGGGGGCCACCCGGGCGATCAGGGCGCGCAGCTCCTCCATCGCGGGGCTCACGCCCACGAGCGGATCGGCATGCCCCAGCGCCTCGTGCAGACGGCGGTTCTCGGCGAGCGTGCGCGACAGCTCGAGCGCGGCCCGCAGGGTCGTGAGCACGCCCTCGGGGGTGAGCGGCTTCTCGAGGAATTGGAACGCGCCCAGCTTGGTGGCGCGCACGGCGTCGGTGAGGTTCGCCTTGCCGCTCATCATGACCACAGGGAGGTCCGGTGCGCTGCGCTTGAGCTGCTCGAGCGTTTGCAGGCCGTCGGGCCCGCCCGGCATCATCAGGTCGAGCAACACCGCGTCGGGCGTCTCGCGCTCGACCGCCGCGATCGCGGCGGTCCCATTGGCGGCCTCGGCGGTCTCGAAGCCCTCCGATTGCAGCAGCGCCCCCACCATCTTGCGGATGTTGGTCTCGTCGTCCACGAGCAGGATGCGCGGGCTCATGGGGTCGCCAGCACGATGGCGAACGTGGCCCCGCCGCCCGTCGTCTCCGAGACCCGGATCGTGCCGTTGTGGGACTCGATCGTCTGCCGCACCAGCGCCAGCCCCAGGCCCGTGCCGTCCTGCTTGGTCGTGAAATACGGCTCGAACACCCGCGGCCGCAGCTCCTCCGGGATGCCGGGACCGTGGTCGGCGATCGTGACGACGAGGCCCTGACCGTCCCTCGCCACCTCGACGTCGATCGGGCCGCGGCCTCCCATCGCCTCCGCGGCGTTGCGGAGCAGGTTCGCGAAAGCGCGCCGCAGTGGGTCGTACTGGCCGAGGATCGTGCACGGGGCGCCGTTGGCGCGGACCGTCACCGCGATTTCAGGGGGCACCGCGCTCTTGCCCAGGTCGACCAGTAGGTCCACCATGTCCACCTCGCTCTTCGGCCCCTCGGGCAAGCGGCCGAACTCAGCGAACTCCTTCGCCAGGCGGTCGAGGCGGTCGGTCTCGGCGGAGAGCACGTCCACGGCCACGGCCGTCTGCGCGCCCGAGCGGCGCACCTGATCGACCGCAATCCGCATCGCCGTCAGCGGATTCTTGATCTCGTGCGCCACGCGCCGCGCCACTTCGCGGAACGCGCGCAGCCGCTCCGCCTCGAGCTCCTTGTCGCGCGCCTGGTCGAGCGCCGTCGCCAGCTCGCGTAACGCCTGGCGCAGCGCCTCGAATTCAGGGGCCCCGTGAGTGGGAGGCCCGGCCGGGAGCGGCATGCGGCGGCGGATCAGCCGCGTCCAGCCGACCAGCTCGTCGATCGGCCGCGACAACTGGCGTGACAGGTGCCCGGCGAGCCGCACGCCCGCGAATACGACCACCGCGCCCAGCACCACCACCACCCCGGCGAACGCGCCGGTGTAGTAGCGCAGGTACGTTTCGGCGCGGCGCGACAGCGTCACCTCGGTCGACACTTGCTCCAGCAGTCGCCGCACCGCCGCCCGCTCGCGCGGCGCCAGTCGCGTCGTGTCGATCCGGTCAGCCATGTCGCGCGCCGCGGCCGCCACTTCTTCCCACCCGGCGCGCGTTCCGGCCGACGGGCCTACCGTGCGCACCGCCAGCGCCCACCCTACCACCGCCAGCGCGGTGGGCACGGCCGTGAGCGCCACGAGAATGAGGAAGATCCGCTGGCGGAACGGGAGCGCCATATTTGACGGGGCAATCTAGGCGTTCGGCGTGCGTGTGACAAATCGACACGGGGCAATTCTCGGGGGATTTGATGAAAGCTCAGACGCACTACCTCTGGTTCAACACGAAATCCCGCCAGGAGATCATCGACGTCACCGACGAGGTGGTCGAACAGGTGCGCGCGAGCGGCGTGCAGGAGGGATTGGTACTCGTGAGCGCGATGCACATCACGGCGTCCGTGTTCGTGAACGATCACGAGTCGGGGCTCTGGGCGGACATCTTGCAGTGGTTGGAGCAGACGATCGCCCCGTGGGAACCGGGGCGCTACCGGCACAACGAGACGGGCGAGGACAACGCGGCGGCCCACCTCCGGAGCCTGACGATCGGACACGAAGTGATCGTGCCGATCACGGCGGGCAAGCTCGATCTCGGTCCCTGGCAGCGGGTGTTCTACGGCGAGTGGGACGGCCAGCGCAAGAAGCGGGTGATCATCAAGGTGCTGGGAGAGTGATCAGGGCGACGCCAAAGCGGCACGGATTCATGCGGCAGGTCTCCATCACGACCTTCACACGGTACGACGCCGTCTGGTGGGGCACGAGGCGCACCATTGGTGTGTTTTCGCTGGCGCGGTCGGCCGCCAGGTCGTGGCTCGAAAGGTCGGACAGCACGAGACCGAGCCGCTCACAATCCTCGTCGCAGGTACCGACGACGATGTAGGAAACCCCCGCCTGAAGCGCGACGGTGAACGACGCCGACTCGTCGGTGTCGAGCGTGCCGATGCGTGTCACGAGGGACCGCACGGCTCGCTTCGCACCGAGTGATGTCACAGCCCGCTCGAGCTGCCGGTGCACCTGCCGCTCCCACCGATCCGCCTGCGCGCCGGCCGGCGACGCCACGGGCCACGCGAGCGCGAATGCGATGACTGCGGTCAGTCGAGGGTTCATCCGACTTGACGGCGGGTCGCGCCGACCGCGACCACGATAACGGCCGCCCCGCCAAGCAACAGGCCCAGCACGGTCGCGCTGAGCGGTGCCGCCGGCCCGAGCGGGAGCCGCGGCACGAAGCGGCGTTGCCAGCGAGCGGTCCACTCGCCCACCGGCAGCTTGAGCGCGGTGGCGAGGGCGGTGTCTACCGGGTCCGGCGAATTCCAGAACCGCAGGAACCGGTCGTGGCCCACCTCGCGCGCCACGTCCGCCAGATAACGATCGCTGTAGAGGAGGCGTTGCCCCCGCCACCACCCTCGGGGATCACTTTGGAGGAATCGGGGCAGGGAGTCTCCGGTCCATTCTGCGGCACCGGAGAGCACAGCGGCCCGGCAACTCGATGTGCGGCCGGCCATGCAGCCGATGGCGGTGACCGGAAACTGGTACACGCTCCGCCACCACCAGCGTGCCCCGTCCTCGTACATCACGAAGGAGTACTGAGGTCGCGCGGGCTGCTCTCGGTCCCACAGGGGGACGCGGGCCAGGTCGTAGCCCCGCTGGGCCAGCCAGTGCCGCACGCCTCTGCCCGGTGTTCCGTACGCGGCGTAGAAGGCGCAGGGCCCGAGGCCGGTCCGGAGCCAGTCTTCCATGCGCGCCGGCGCTATGCCCGCGGGCGTGCGTGTCCACTGCCAAGCAGGGATCAGAGCCAGGCACGTCGTCCGATCGCTCGAATCGGGAAACAGGTAGGCCGGAGACGCAAAGTCCTGGCTCGGCGTTTCGGCGGCCGTGGCGGACACGTAGCGCCGCGGGTCGACCACCAGACCCACCGAGATTTTCGTCACGCCCAGTCCCAACTGGCGTGAGACCGTATCCAGAACGGCTCTCACCCGTTCGCGGACGAATGGTGCGAGGACGTCTGATGCCTCGACTAGCAGCGCCGGACCCGGCTCATCTCGCTCGCGGCGTCGCAGCAACTCCGGCTGGAGCCGCTTGCGATACTCAGGGAGCCGCAGTGCCAGGCTTGCCGCGCGCCATTGGGCGGCGAGTGCTTGCGCGCGCTGGCGTGCCGGAGTCTGTCGGAACGGCTCGTCGCGCAACCTGCTCTTCCCCCCCGCACCGCGCGGCGGCAGGTACGCCAGCGCGACGGCGCCGCAGGCGAGCAGCGCGGCCGCCACCCACCACCTCAGCTCACGCGCCATCGCGAGCTCCGTAAGGCGCAAACCGCGAAGACGGCCGTCCATCCGAGCGCAGCCCAGGGACCCCAGGGCGGAAGCGTGACAGGGGTCGGTCGGGCGGTGAGGATCTCCGATCGCCACTGCGCGACGAGGCTATCGACGCTCACACCGGCGGCGCCGGCAAGGCGGTCCGCGATCGGTGCACCCGGCGTTGCGACCAGGCGGTGATACGCTTCGCGGCCCCCGAGCCGCAACGCGATGTGCACCAGTGCCGCGTGGGCGTCGTAGGTCAGCGGTCGTGGGAGGACTCCCGGGGGGAGCGACCGCAGCAGCTCGGTGCACGCCGAATCGCTGCCCGCCCCGCACAACTGCAGCGTCGGCTTGCGCGCGCCGTGATCGGAATAGCCGAAGTATTCCGCGAATGACCGAAACACCAAGGCTCGTCGCTCGCCGGCGCTCGGATACCACTGTTGCAGCGGGTCGGGCGACTCGCCTAACGCGAGCGCGTTGCGGCAGTCGCGGATCACGCCAAGGAAACAGCTTCGGGCTGCCTGGGAGGGAGCGGTCACGAGTTGCACATAGACCGCCGCGCGCGCCTGCACCGGATGAATGATCGGAACCACCGATCCCCCCAGCCAGTTTTGCAACGCCGCGTCGGGCCGACCGATCGGCACGGTGGTCAGGAGGAGCATGGCGAGCGACGCGACGTCTTTGTCCCAGGGCACTTGGATCGCACCGCGCCGCATCGGCTTCGGGCTGGTGGTGTCGGGGTCGTACGGAGCGATGAGATAGGGGTGCTGCTCGAGCTGCCGCGCCTCGCTGCCGTACAGGCTGTCGATCACCGGCCATGCGCGGGCGGCGGCTTCCCGCAGCCGAGCAGGGGATGGGTTCGTGACGATCCGCAGCGCGCCCACGCTGATCGTGTCCGTGCCCCCCGCCGCCCGCGCGTGGTTGAGGCTGTCCACCATGTCCGCCACGGCGCTGGCGCGGCGCCACTCGCGGAGCAGACTGTCCGCGCGGGCTTGCAGCCGGGGTACGTCCTGCGCCGAGAGCGTCCCGACCGAAGCGGCAAGGAGCGCGAGCGCCCAGCGCCCGCTACACATCGATCAGCATCCAGCGGCCGCTGAAGATGGCGAGCGGCCCAGGCCAGTTGAGGACCACGACCTGCAACCGGCCGAACAGATCGAGATCGATATTCGCGACCCCGGCAATGATCTGCACGAGAATGACGCCGCCGATGAGCATGAGAATGATCCCGGCGGTGCGTGCCGTGCCCGCCGAGACCGCGAAGAACACGGCGTAGGCGACGAGGACGGCGAGCGCGAAGCGGATGGCCAGCGCGCCGGGGTATCCCTGCAGTCCCGCCGGGATCGTGGCGCTCCACGTGGCGAGCAGCGCACCCACCGACACCGCGATGACGGGTGCGGCGAGCAGTGCCGCCCCGGCGCCGAACCGCAGCAACACATAGCGCCAGCGCGGCAGCGGGAGCGACAACGCGTGCACGTGCCGCCCGCGATGATCGGGCGCCCAGGTGGCGATCGCAACGAGCAGCCCGAGGGCGGCGGCGAGCACGGGGTAGAGCGTTCCCCAGGATTGCACGGCCTGCAGCAGCTCGCCCGCCTGCAACGGGCTCGCGTCGGCGCGCGCCGCCCCCTGTACGGAGACGATCGGCAGCGCGAACGCCGCTATGCTGCCGAGCGCGACGATCAGCCGGGTCCACTTCCATTGACTGTACAGCATGACGTGGAACATGGCGGCCTCCTTAACTGGAGCTGGGTGGGTCTCGGAAGGTGCGCAGCAGCTCCACGAACCCTTCCTCGAGATCCAGGTCGATCACGTCGTTCAAGGCGGCACCGATCGTCGCGAAATACGCCGCCATTTCCGGCTCCCAATCGCGCACCACCCACGTTTCCGCGCCGCCGTTGGCGCGCTCGCGAGCAAGGACCGTGAACGGCGCACCAGCGGTGGTCGGGGGCGCGCCCGCGACCCGCAGCCGCTTGATCCCGTTCTTGAAACGCTCCATCGGCACCTCGGTGATGAGGCGGCCGTTGTCCATGACGCCGACCCAGTCGCAGATGCGCTCCAGCTCGTGGACCAAATGACTGGAGATGAAGACCGTCGCTCGCCGTTGTGAGACGTAATCGAGCAAGGCCGACAGCACGTCCCGCCGCACTACCGGATCGAGCCCGTCGGTCGGCTCGTCCAGCACGAGTAAGTCCGGTCGTTGCGCCAGCGCGAGCAGAGTCATCAGTTTGCCTTTTTGCCCCTTCGACAACCGACCGAAGGTCGCCCGCTCATCCAGCTCGAACTGGCGCCGCAGCCGTTCGCCGCATGGCCAGTCCCAGTTCGGGTAGAACGCGGCTTGAAAGCGCAGCGTCTCTCGGACGGTGAGCGTGGGGTCCAGGTGCGGCTGCTCCGGCACGTACCCCACGCGGGCCAGGACGCGCGGCGCGGCGTCCGGGATGGCGTCGCCCAGCACGGTGATGCGGCCCGCCAGCGGCCGCAGCAGGCCCAGCACGAGCCGGATCGTGGTGGTCTTGCCGGACCCGTTGGGCCCGAGGAATCCGTAGATGGCCCCGGACGGGACGTTCAAGTCCAGCTGTTTGAGCTCGAACGCCCTGCCGGCGCGATAGTGCAGCTGTCGAATCTCGATGGCGTTGGTCATGGTGTTCCCACTCCGATCTGTTCCGCGATTGCCGCCTGTAGCTCGGCCAGGGACACGCCCAGGCGTCCGGCTTCGCCTAGCAGCTGGCGGACGAGCGTGGTAGCCTGGCGGGCGCGCTCGCGCGCCCGGCCTTCGGGCGGGACCTCGCGCACGAACGTTCCCGCGCCCTGGCGCATTTCGACGAACCCGTCGCTCTCCAGGTCGCGATAGGCTTGCACGACCGTGGCCGGGTTCACGCGCAGCTCTGCGGCGAGGTGCCGCACCGAAGGGAGCGCCGCACCGGGGCGCAGCTCGCCCGCTGCGATCGCGACGCGCAAGCGGTTCGCGATTTGGGCGTACAGCGGGTTGGGACTGCGAGGATCGAGCTGTTCGAACACGGGGCCGTATGTGTACTATTGTTACGATACAGTGATACAAACAGCTGGCCCTGTCAACCCTGTACGGTCGCAGGCCAGTGGCCCTTACTCCGCAAGTTGTTTATTTTCAAAGACTCTGAACGTTATGGGGGAAGTGGTAGACGTGGCGACAGATCATCTGGCCGCGCTCTTCGCCGAGCACGCGAAGACGCCCCCACCGAGAGTGCCACCTCGTTGAGCACACACGAGCTCAAGTACTATCCACGCGAGCTGGAGGACCTCCTCCGGACGCACCCTGCCGTGGGCGACGCCTGCGTCGTGCCCAGGGAGGGATACTACAAAGTGCCGGACCTGGTGCGCTTCTTCGACGCCTTCCCGCTGACCGGCAGCGGCAAGGTAAAGCGACGGGAGCTCACGCAGGTCGTCGGCCTGGAACTGAGTGCAACCACATGACACCGCAGCCGCAAGCCCACTTACCACGACCGGTTCACCACGAACCGCCCGCCCACGCGCCCAACGCCGCTCTGCTGATCGACTTCGACAACGTGACGATGGCGATCCGCTCGGACCTGCAGACGGAGCTCAAGCGGCTCCTCCAGTCCGACATCATCCGCGGGAAAGTGGCTGTGCAGCGCGCCTACGCCGACTGGCGGCGCTACCAGCAGTACGTCGTGCCGCTGGCGGAGTCCTCAATCGACCTCATCTTCGCGCCGGCCTACGGCTCCAACAAGAAGAACGCGACCGACATCCGGCTGGCGATCGACGCGCTGGAGCTCGTCTTCACGCGCCCCGAGATCGGGACCTTCATCCTCCTGTCCGGGGACTCGGACTTCTCGGCCCTGGTGCTGAAGCTCAAGGAGTACGGCAAGTACGTGATCGGCGTTGGGATCCGCGAGTCGTCGAGCGATCTGCTGATTCAGAATTGCGACGAGTACTACTCGTACAACGAGCTCGCCGGATTCACCAAGGAGAGCGACGTCACGTATGTGCGCCGCGATCCCTGGGAGCTGGTCGTCGAAGCGGTGAAGCAGATGACGGCGCACAATGACGTCATGCGCTCCGACCGCCTGAAGCAGGTTATGCAGGAGATCGACCCCACGTTCGACGAGAAGGACGCAGGGTTCTCGCGCTTCTCGAAGTTCGTGGTAGAGGCGGCCCACAAAGGACTCATCAACCTCAACAAGCTGGACAACGGGCAGTACGAGATCGCGCTCGGCGCGGGTGTCCCCGGCGCTGCGGCGCAGCCCGCCGGCGTATTCAGCGCCCCACCGCACGAGCGCGAGGAGCGTTCCCGCGGTCGAGAGCGACGGCCAGAGGCGGGCCGAGGGCGACGTGGCGGCGGAAGTGCGGGCGGGGGTGATGGTGGGGGTGGGGGCAGGTTCTCGATCGGCGAAGCGTACGACTTGCTCAAGCAGGCGCTCGCCCGGCTCGGCGGGGGTGCGAAGCCCGTGAGCGCGGACGAGCTGCGCGACACGATGATTGAACTCAAGGGCGCGGAGGCCGAGCCGCTCGACCCGGAGCGGTTCCCCAAGCTGCTGCAACAGGCGCAGGACGCGGAGATCATCCATCTCTCGCTGGAGGGGGACGGCGCGTATGCCGTGAAGTTGCGGGAGGAGGCGCCGGGCGCGCCGGCTCCCGAGCCCGTGGGCGCGCCGGACCTGGATGAGGCGAACGACCCGCCGATGCCGGCGTCGTCGGCGCCGCCGTCGATGCGACCGGTGCAGCCGCCCGTGGGAGGAGGCGTCCCAGCGCGCGGCGCCCGGTTCCGCCGCGGCTCCCGCGGCGGGGGGCACCGCGCGGCGCCCCCGGAGCTCCCGAAGATCGGCGTCGTGGAAGTGGACCCGAACTTCAAGCCCCGCGTCGAGCTGATCCCGACGCGCCCGCCCGTCATTGAGCCCTCCCCGCCCTCGGGAGCCGAGCCACCCAAGGCCCCGATGGAGGAGAATCGGCGTGAGCGTGGCGGCCGCGGCCGCGGGGAGGGAGGTCGCGGTCGGCGAGGCGGTGGGGGCGGCGGCCCGCGAGGCGACGACGCCAACCGGGCAGACCGGGAGCGCGGCGGTCGCGGCCGCCGAGGCGGTCGCGGCCGCGGCGGACGAGAGCGCGCGCCGGCGGAAGAGCGTGGTGGTGACGAGCAACCGGCCGCATTCCGGGCGCCTGCCCCTCCTCCGCGCCCGCCCGCGCCGGCCCCGTCCACCTCCCCGGAACCGCCCGCCGCCGAGCCTGAAGGCGAGGGCGAGTCGTTCTGGTCGAAGGTGAAACGCGGACTCACCGGCGGCGCGTGACGGGTGCGGCGCTCCCGGCGGCGTTCTACGCGCGACCCACGTCCGAGGTCGCGCGTAGGCTTTTGGGCCACGTTCTCGTGAGCCGGGTCCGAGGCCGCCGGGTGGCGGGCCGCATCGTCGAGACCGAAGCGTACGTGGGCCCCGACGACCCGGCCTGCCACGGCTATCGCGCCCGTCGCACCCGCCGCAACGCGAGTCTGTTCGGCCCGCCCGGCACGGCCTACGTCTACTTCACCTACGGCATGCACTGGTGCCTGAACGCCGTGACGGAAGCCGTAGGGTTTCCGGCCGCCGTCTTGATCCGCGCGCTCGAGCCGCTGGCCGGACTCGCCACGATGCGCCGCCGGCGCGGTGGCGTGCCCGACCGCGAGCTGTGCTCGGGGCCCGCCAGGTTGTGCGCTGCGTTGGGCGTGACCGGCCGGCTGGACGGCGTCTCGCTCCAACGCGGCGTGCTCCGGATCGTGCGAAACCCCTCACGACAGTCACGCGGCATCATCGCGACACCCCGCATCGGCATCTCGCGGGCAGCGGACTGGCCGCTGCGGTTCCTGATCGAGGGCTCGCCATGGGTCTCCCGGTAGGTCTGCTCCTCGTGCTCCAGCAGCCCATCATCCTCGACGGCCACATCGACACGGCGCAGCGGATGCTCGACATGAAAGCCGACATCTCGGCGCGGCTGCCGGACGGTCACGTCGACCTCCCGCGGATGCAGGAAGGCGGCCTCTCGGCCGCGTTTTTTTCGATCTGGGTGGATGCGCGGTACGGGCCGGGGACCGCGTTCCGGCGCGCGCTGGCGTTGATCGACGCAGTGCAGGCGCTGGTGGATACGCAACCCATCGCCGAGCTCGCGACCGACGCCGACGAAGTGCGGGGGGCCGTGGCTCGGGGTCACATCGCCGTGCTGCTGGGCGTGGAAGGCGGCCACGCCATCGAGAACTCGCTCGCGAACCTCGACTCGTTGTATCGCCGGGGCGTGCGCTACATGACGCTCACGTGGAACAACGGCAACGACTGGGCCGGCTCAGCCACCGACGAGCGACGCCACGGTGGTCTGACCGACCTGGGCAAGCGCGTCGTGCGGCACATGAACCAGCTGGGTATGCTGGTGGACGTATCGCACGTCTCGGACTCGACCTTCTGGGACGTGTTGGCGACGACCTCGCGGCCCGTGATCGCGTCGCACTCGTCCTGCCGGGCGATCGCGCGTCACCCGCGGAACCTGTCGGACGCGCAGCTGCGCGCCATCGCGAAGAACGGCGGCGTTGTGGGCATCAACTTCTATCCGGTGTTTCTCGACGATCACTTCCGGGCGCAGTATGAAGAGTTGCGGCGCCGCCTGCGGCCGGAGACCGACTCGATCCACGCCCGCTACCGCGGGCGCCCGGGTGAGTCGGCCTTCGAGATCGACAAGTTCGTGGGCGAGCAGGCCGAGAGCCTCGGTGTGCCCGGGCTCGATCGGCTGGTGGACCACATCGACCACGCGGTCCAGATGATGGGGATCGAGCACGTGGGGCTGGGGAGCGACTTCGACGGCACCAGCATCCTGCCTGCCCCCATGAAAGACGCGACGTCGCTGCCCTTGGTGGTCGCGGCCCTGCGGGCGCGCGGCTACTCGGACGGCGACGTCGCGAAGATCCTGGGAGAGAACTTCCTCCGCCTGCTCAGTGCCCTTCGCTGACCCCTTCCTTGGCGGTGCCCATACTGTAGCGGATGCCGCCTTGGAACGTGTGGGTGGTGCCTTGGATGAGGAAGCCCCGGGCCGACGACGTCAGAATGTAATGGCCGTACAGCGCGAGCCTCCCCTGTTTGATGTCGACCCCCCCCATCCACCAGAAGAACGCCTTGCTCGCCGCTGCGTCGGCTTGGTCCTGCATCTGGGAGAACTGTGACAGATTCTGGCAGCTCGAGCACGTCACCTGGGGGTTCAGGAGCTGCATGATCGCGAACCCGCCGCCGCCGAACGGCTCGACCCGCTTCTGCGCCGGGAAGGCCAGTACACCCACCATGATGCGGCGCATGTCGTGGAATGCCACGTTTCCCGGCTCGATCGTCCCGCCGGGCTCGACCATCGTCGTGTGCCGGTCCGACAGGAAGAACGACTGCTCGTACGAGACGTACAGCGCCGTCCGTTTGCCCGTCACCAGCCAATGCCCGCCGAAGGTCGGCTCGAAGGCGTAGCTGTCGTAGTTGGTCCTGAAGACAAACAGACCACCTTGCGCGCCCCAATACCACTTGTGGGCCCAGTCGCTGGTGCGCTGCTCGTAGGTCGGCCCCGCGCGCGTCGGTCGTGGAGCTTCGGGCGGCTTGCCCCCCGCAGCGATGATGGAATCGCGCTTTGGTTTGGGAATCGGCGGCGGCAGCTCCTCATGCGGGCCGCCGCCGCCGATGAAGAACGAGAGGCCCGCCGAGCCGAGCACGTGACCCACCCACGTCGAGCTCAGACAGCAGCTCTTCGGGGCATAGTAGGCGCGCGCCTCGAGCCGGAGCGCCAGGCGGTCGGTGAGGAAGACCCGGTCGCCCAGCCCACCGTGCGCCGCGTGCAAGGCAAAGTTGTAGGGTGGATTGACGCCCATGTCGAGGCGGGAATAGCCCGCCAGCACATAGAGAACGTTGTGCGTCCCCCCCCCGTTGATGACGAGGCTGGCGCTGCCGTAGCGTACCTGCGTGTGCCGCCCGCCTGACTTCGGGAAAGGGTAGGCGACGTTGCCGTCGACTTCGAGCCCCAGATAGTCGTTGAAGTAGAACGCGAGCCGGCCGCCACCACCGAACTGATTATCGAGCTGGAACTGCTTGTCATAGTGGCTGTAACTGCCGAAGCCGCCGATCTCGAGCTGATGGGCATGCTGGGCCCTCAGGGTCCCGGCCCCGGCCGCCAACAGCACCCCGATGACAGTCACTGCTCGCATGGACGACTCCCCGGTGGTCGAAAAAGCGACCCCCAAAATAGGGGTTTCGGTCGGAAAACGCGATACCCCTTCGCTTTAAGCCTCGAAACCTTGAAAGTACTTGAGGTCAGGGCGTGTGGCGCAGCCGGCAAACACCGAACAAATGCCGAAAACCGGGCGTCAGATCAAGCGCAGCTGGGTGCCCACGCGTTTGAATGCCTGTAGCGCGAAATCGAGGTCCTGGCCGGTGTGGGCGGCCGATAACTGGCAGCGGACTCGGGCGTGGCCCTGCGGAACGACGGGATAGCCGAACCCCGTGACAAACACCCCCTGCTCGAGCAGCAGCTCACTCATCTGAATGGCCTTGGCGGTCTCGCCCACGATGACCGGGATGATAGGGGTCTCACCCGGCAGGGGTTTGAACCCGAGCGCGGTCAATTGCCCGCGGAAGTAGCTCGCGTTCTCGTGCAGGCGGCGCACTAGCTCCGGGTGCCGCTCCACGTAGCGCACCGCCGCGAGGGCGCTGCCGGCGACCGTAGGGGGGAGCGCGTTACTGAACAGCTGTGGGCGGGAGCGCTGGGTGAGGTAATCGGCGAGCGCCGCCGGGCCGGCGGTAAAACCGCCGGCGGCTCCGCCGAGCGCCTTGCCGAGCGTGGAGGTGATGATGTCCACGTCGCCCAACATGCCGTAGTGCTCGGCCGTGCCGCGGCCGTTCTTGCCGAGCACGCCGGTAGCGTGCGAGTCGTCCACGGCCACGACCGCCCCGTATTGGCGTGCCAGCGCGACGATGTCGGGGAGCTTCGCGATGTCGCCCTCCATTGAGAACACGCCGTCGGTGAAGATCAGCTTGAGCCGAGCGTCCCGCGCGCGTTGCAGGGTCTGCTCGAGGTCGGCCATGTCGGCGTGCCTATAGACGGCGGTCTGGCACTTGGTGATGGCCTTCGCCAGGCGGATCGAGTCGATGATGGAGGCGTGGTTCAGCTGGTCCGAGATGACGATGTCCTGCTCGCCCAGCAGGGTGGGACCGAGCCCCTCGTTGGCATTCCAGCAGCTGACATACGTGAGTGAGGACTCACACCCGACGAATCGGGCGAGAGCGGTCTCGAGCTCCCGGTGGATCGTAAAGGTGCCGCAGATGAAGCGGACCGAGCCCGTGCCGGCACCGAACTCATCGAGCGCCCGATGGCCGGCGGCCACGACCTCGGGCTCGTTGCAGAGCCCCAGGTAGTTGTTCGACGAGAGAATCACGATCTCTCCGCGCCCTTGCATCCTGGCTCTCGCGGCTTGCGGCGACTCCAGGTAGTTGAGCCGCTTGTACACGCCGTCGCGCTTGAACTGCTCCAGCTCGGTCACGAGCCTGGTTCCCAGCGTCATGCGATCTCCAGGATGATCTTGCCGGCGTCGCCCGCGCGGATCGCGGCCAGCGCCTCGTCGACCTTGGCGAGCGGAAACTGGTGCGTGATGACCGGGCGCGGGTCGAGCAGACCGGCCGTGAGATAGCGCCGCATCTGATGCCACGTGTCGTACATCCTCCGGCCGATGACACCGTACACCGTGATCCCCTTGAAGATGATCTCGGTGGCGAAGTCCACCGGCACCTCGCCCTTGGGGATGCCGAGCAGCTGCACGCGGCCGCCCATACGGACGGCGGCGAACGCCTGGTGCAGGGCGGAGGGCACGCCCGACATCTCGCACACCACATCGGCCCCCTCACCGCCCGTCTCCTGCAAGACCGTGCGCACCACGTCGTCCCGCGTCGCGTTGATGATGACGTGCGCACCCATGGTCCGAGCGAGCTCGAGGCGCTTGGGGTTCACGTCGGACGCGATGACCTTCGCCGCCCCCGCGGCCCGGGCGACGCCGACCGCGAAGCAGCCGATCGGTCCACACCCCACGATGAACACGGTGCTGCCGGACACGTCCGCCGTGAGCACGGCGTGGAAGGCATTACCCAGCGGGTCCATCACGGCTCCGACGGCGGTGGGAATGCCGTTCAGGGGCAGCACGTTGGTGGCGGGCATCGCGATGTACTCGGCGAACGCCCCGTCCAGGTCCACGCCGATGATGCGCGTGTTGCGGCAGATGTGCCCGTTTCCGGTGCGACACTGCACACAGTGCCCGCACACGATGTGGCCCTCGGCGGTCACCGGCTGCCCCACCTTGAGCTCGCCGACGCCGTCGCCGACCGCGACGATCTCGCCGGCGAACTCGTGACCGACCACGAGCGGCGGCTTGAGGCGCCCCTGCGCCCACGCGTCCCAGTCGGCGATGTGCAGGTCGGTGCCGCACACGCCCGCATGTCGCACGGCGATGAGCACCTCCCCGGGACCGGCGGACGGTTTCGCGACGGTCGTGACCTTCAAACCAGGGGCGCGTTTCTCCTTGACGATCGCCTGCATCACACGGGAAAGGGGAAAGGGGAAACCCTAAAGGACTCCCTGACGGTCGAGCGCCAGGTCAGAATATGGATCGCGTGAAGCCCCCATCTACCTGTAGCACGGCGCCGGTAATATAGCTGGCTCGCTCCGAGGCCAGGAACGCGACCGCCGCCGCGAGCTCGTCGGTGCGTCCCATGCGTCCCAGCGGAATCGCCGCCACCAGGTCGCGCATCACTTCCTGCGAGCCGCGATGTTCCCGCTTGGCGCGGCTTTCGGTCAGCTCGGTGATGCGCTCCGTGGCGATGAACCCGGGACAGATCACGTTCACCGTGATCCCCTCGGGCGCCACTTCGTCCGCCAAGGCCTTGGCGAAGCCCAGGACGCCGGCGCGCGCCGTGGTGGACAGGATGAGCCCGGGGAGCGGCTGTTTGGCGGCGACGGAGGCGAGGCAAATCACCCGGCCCCACTGGAGCTTCCGCATGATCGGCACGGCGGCGCGGGCCAGGTGTACGGCGGAGAGCAGGTTCAACTCGACGGCGCGGTGAAACGCGTCCCCCGTCTGCTGGCTGAACGGCGCCGCCGGCGGGCCGCTCGCATTGCAGAACAGCACGTCCAGCCGGCCCAGCTCGCGGTGCACCCGCTCCACCAGCCCCTCGGCCTGCGCCGGGACGCCGACGTCCGCCACGCCGGGAGTCACGTCCTCCCCCGTCTCGGCGCGGAGCAGGGCGGCGGCCCGCTCGACCGATTCCTGGTGGCGGCCGTTCACGACCACGCGCGCGCCTTCCTGCGCCAGCGCCTTCGCTACGGCGCGGCCCAGCCCCTTGGTGCTGCCGCACACCAGGGCGACGCGGCCCGCAAGACCGAGATCCATATGGGGCGGGAATCTAAGTGCGGAGTGCGGAGTGCGGAGTTTCTCGACGCGCGTCGTGCGGCACGACCCCAACACTTCAATTCCGCATTCCGCACTCCGCATTCCGCACTGGATCAGTCCGCCGGCACTCCGACCTGAACCGCCTCCACCCGCACGGCGCAGCACTTCAGCTCGGCCATCTTCGCGTAGGGATCGAGCACCGGGTTGGTGAGCAGGTTCGCGGCGGCCTCGCGGAAATGGAACGGCACGAACACCTGCCCGGGCGCCACGCGGTCTGAAATCCGGCAGGAGATGAGGAGTGCGTTGCGCCGGGACGTCACGCGCGCCAGATCCCCGTCCTCCAAGCCGAGCGCCGCGGCGTCGGCCGGGTTGATCTCCATGATGGCGGTCGGCTCGCGCTGGTCGAGCCCCGTCGCGCGACGGGTCATGGTACCGGTGTGCCAGTGGTACAACTGGCGGCCCGTGTTCATCACGAACGGGTACGCGGCATCCGGGAGCTCGACGGGCGGTCCGTACTCGACGGGCACGAAGCTCGCTTTGCCGTCCGCCGTGGGAAACCGCTGGTCGAACAGGAAAGCCGTGCCAGGATGGTCGGGGGTCGGCACGGGATACTGCAGGCCCGCGCCCTCCAGACGCTCGTAGGTCACGCCCGCCCAGCTCGGGGTTACGCGCACGATCTCGCGCATCACATCCTGCGCCGTCGTATGGGACGTCTTGAGGCCCAGCCGGTTCGACAGCTCGATCAGGATCTCCAAGTCGTGGCGCGCGTCGCCCGGCGGGCCCGCCGCCTGCCGGGCGAGCTGGATGCGCCGCTCGGTGTTCACGAAGGTGCCGGTCTTCTCGGCGAAGCTCGAGCCTGGTAGGACGACGTCCGCGTAGCGCGCGGTCTCGGTCAGGAACAAGTCGTGCACCGCGAGGAATTCCAGCTCGCGGAACCAGTGCTCGGCGTGGGCAATGTCGGGGTCGGAGATGATCGGGTTCTCGCCCATGATGTACATGCCGCGGACCCCGCTCTCCTCCTTCACGATCTCAGTGACCATCAGCCCCTCGTTGAGCGAGAGGGACTCCGCGGGCACCCCCCAAACCTGGGCGTAGTCCGCGCGGATCGTCGAGTCTTTAACCGACCGATAGTCGGTGTACACGAACGGGATCGCGCCCACGTCGGAGGCGCCTTGCACGTTGTTCTGGCCACGCACCGGCATCATCGCCGCACCCCAGCGGCCGATCATGCCGCAGGCGAGCATGAGATTGAGGAGTGACGCGACCAGGTCGGTGCCGTTGGCGTGCTGTGTGAGTCCCATCGCCCACAGCGTGCTGGTCTCCGGGCCCTTCGCGTAGATCTCCGCCGCCCGCCGGATCAGATCCGCAGGAACCCCGGTGATCTTCGCCGCGACCTCCGGCGTCAGGGCCCGCACGGACTGCCGCACCGCGTCAAACCCGTTCGTACGCGCCGCAATGAACGCCTTGTCTTCGAGTCCCCGGGCGACGATGTGATTGAGCATCGCGCTGAACAGCGCCACGTCCGTGCCGGGCTGCATCTGGAGATGGATATCGGCTCGCCCGGCGAGCTCGGTGCGGCGGGGATCGGCGACGACCAGCGTGGCGCCGCGTACGTGCGCGCGCTTGATCGCCGCGCCAAACACGGGGTGCGATTCGGTCGTGTTGGCGCCGGCGATGAAGATGACGTCCGCGGCGTGCTCCACCTCGCGCATCGAGCCGGAGGCCGCCGACGTGTTGAGCGCCCGCTGCATCGCCGCGACCGAGGTCGAATGGCACAGCCGGGTGCAGTGGTCGATGTTGTTGGTGCCGAGCGCTCCGCGGAACAGCCGCATGAGGAGGTAGTTCTCTTCATTGGAGCACTTGGCCGAGGAGAAGCAGGCGAGCGCGTCGCCGCCGCGCGCGCCTTTGATGCGCAGCAACTCTTGCGTGGTGAGCTCGAGGGCCTCGTCCCAGGTCGCCTCGCGGAACGGCTCGTACCACGACGCCGGCGTAGCCGCGCGGTCGCGGATGTCCAGGTCGAGCCGCTCGAGCAGCGACAGCTCGCGCAGCGACTTGCCGACCGAGCGCGGCGGGCCCGCCGGCTTCGCGGTTTGGCCCTCACCCTCGATCGTCTGCCACGGCCCGCCGCGGCGTTCCCGGCCCGTCGGCCCGCGCCACGCCCAGCGACCGCCCTCCTTTACCCACCCCTTCCGAATCAGCGGCTTGGTGAGCCGGTCGCGATGCTGCGGGAAGTCGTAGCCGAACCGTCCCTTCACGCACGTCGAGCCCTGATTCGGAGTGTCCAGCTCGATATCGGGCGACGTGACCCGGAGGACCTGGTTGTCGGCCACGTGCAGGTCGACCTGACACCCGACACCGCAGTAGGGGCACACGGACCGGACCACGCTGTCCGGACGGCGGATGCGCTCCGGCGCAAAGCGCTGCTGCGGCATTACCTCGAAGATCGCACCGGTGGGGCAGACGCGTACGCACTCGCCGCACCAGGTGCAGCCGGCCTTGTCCGGGTCGCCGTCGGCGCCGACGATGATCTCGGTGTGCTCTCCCCGCTGGGCCACGTCCAGCACTCCCACGACCTGAATGTCTTCGCACGCGCGTACACACCGCGTGCACAGCACGCAGGTGCTCATGTCGTGGCGAATCATCGAGTCGCCGGGCCGTTCGTCACCGTGGCGCAGCGGCAGGTCGCGCCCGCCCGGCGGCGTCGGCACGACACCGTAGCGCACGACGTACCGCTCGAACTCGTTGCGGGGCTGGGCGCGCCCGCCGTTGATCAGATGGTCGCCCGGATAGCGCTCGAGCAACAGCCGCAGCACGCCCCGCCGGTTCTCCACCGCCGCGTGGGACTCGGTGTGGACCACCATCCCGTCTGCCACCTTCGTGGCGCATGCCGGCAGCAGCTTCGCCTGTCCCTCGACCGAGACCAAACAAATGCGGCAGTTTCCGACGATGGGGAGCTTGGGATACCAGCACAACGTGGGGATGTCGTCGATTCCGGCAGCCCGGGCGGCGTCGAGGATCGTCTGGTCGGGTTGGGCGGCGACGCTACGGCCGTTGATGACGAGGCTGGACATGCGGTGAAGATTAACCCCGGCGCGGTGCGCGGCAACCCTAAGTGCTTGCCGCACCGCGCGGTATGGACGTGCCTGAAACGCGACCGGGCCGGCCGAGGGCCGGCCCGATGTTTCCTCAGTCGATATGCTCGGGCAAGTGGCGGTGGGTGTGGTCGTCCGCCTCACCCTCGTCGGTGAACCAGCAGTACGCCCAGATCTTCGCGGGACGCAGCATCTGGCGCCCCACGCGAAGAATGATGCCGATGGGCTCGTCGTCGAGGACTAGGGGCAGACTTGTCATTTTGGACCCGTTGCACGTTGCAGGTTGCCCGTTGCCCGAAGCAAGGTGTCTGCCACGAGCAGCGTCGGGTAACTTGCCGTCCTGCAACGTGTACCGTGCGGGGTAGGGCGGGCGAGTGGTCAGTCAGACACGTTCGCCGCCGTGTCCGCCTGACGCTCCGGCTTGGTCGCCGTGAACCCCGCGCCCGCTTTGGTGCGGCGCCGGCGGGTGACGTGCCAATCACCGTACAGCGCTTGCAGCGCCTCCGGGGCGAGCGGGATCACCTCTCGCGGGGCGGGCGCGCTCGCGAGTACGATGTGCACGCCGCCCGGGCGGGTGCGCGCCTGCAGGTCCGCGATCACCGCGTTGCGGTCCCGGGGCCTCGCCGGGACCAGGGCCGTCGGGTCGAGGACCACCAAGCTCGGCGCCACGTCGGGCAGCCAACTGCCCCAGTGGATTACCAGGGCCTGGAAGCGGCCCGCGAGCTGTTCGGTGACGGCGCGGCCCTCGGCAGCTTCGATCGCTCCCAGGTCCTGATCGAGCAGGAACACCTCGGCGTCGTGGGCCGCCAGAAACAACGCCGCAGGCAGCGCCGCCGCGCCCATGACGAGGGCGACGTCGCCCGGCTCGAGCCGGCGGGCGCAGTTCACCAGCGGGCCGTCGGGCTCGAGGCCCCAGTGAGTGGGCTCGCGTTGCGCCGCGCGCAGGACGCGGTGCTTCATCCGCCAGCGCGGGAACGCGGGCAGCCGCAGCCGCCGGGCGATGATGCGGTCGACGTGCTCGAGCAGCAGCACCTCGGTCAGGAGATACTGGCCGGCTGAGCTCTCTTCCAACTCGCGCACCGCCTCGTCGCCGATCTCCAGCAGCTCCTCCCGGGACAGGGTGTTCTTGTACTCCTCGATACGCTGCAGCAAGAACTCCTGGTACTCCTGCTTGAGCGAGCGCGGCGGCCGGCGCGCGATGCGCGAACGCTGGTCGTCGTTGAGGGCGTTCAGCATGGCTCGACGTGGACCGTGACTTCGTGGAGCTGCAGGTCCTGTTTGAGTCGTTCCTCCACCTGGTCCGCGATCGCGTGCGCCGCGGCGACGTCCGCCTTGGGATCGACGGCGATGGTGACTTCAGCGTAGCGCAGGTCCGACGGCCCGCGCGAGCGGATGCCGTAGGCGCTCTTCACCCCGGGCACGGTTTCCGCGGTCTGCCTGATCTCGCCGGTCGGCAGCGCGCGCTGGTCCACGAGCACCGGGACGGTGCGCACCAGGATCCGGTAGGCCACCTGCACGATCACGAGCGCCACCGCGATGGCGACGACGGGATCGATCCACCACCACCCCTGCCGGGCGAACAGCACGCCGGCCAGGACGCCGACCGTGATGAGTACATCCGCCCGCGTGTGCGCCGCGTCGGCGATCAGCAGCTCGCTCCTGAGCTCGCGGCCGCGGCGGTTCTCGTACCAGGCGATCACGACGTTGACCCCGAGCGTGAGGACGAGCACGGCGAGCTGCGAATCGGTGACGCCGACCGGGTGCGCTCCCTGGAGCAGCTCGTTCACCGCCCCGCGGATCAGCTCGAAGCAGGTGATCGAGAGAAACCCGACGATGGCGAGGGCGCCGAGCGTCTCGAACTTGCCGTGGCCGTAGGGGTGGTCCTCGTCGGGCTCCTTCGCGGCCACCCGGACGACGATCAGGGCGAGGACGTTGTTCAGGGCGTCGACGGACGAGTCCAGGGCGCTGCCGAGGATGGCGAGCGATCCGGCGCGGAGACCCACGAACGACTTGGCCGCCACGACTGCCAGGTTGGCGACCAGGAGGCCGATGAAGACTCGGCGGACGAGGGCGGTCTCGGGGCGCCCCTCGGGCCGGGAAAGCGGCATGGGATGCAAGCTTGTAAGGGAGGCCTGTTTAGTCAACGGCTCGGAGCAGCGCGCCCTTCAGATATCCGGTCTCAGGGACGTTGAGGAGCTCCGGGTGATCCCGGCCGGCGCCGCTCTGCGCGAGCAGCTCGAGCCGCCGGCCGGCGTCGCGCGCGGCGTCCACCAGCATGGCCCCGAACACCGCCCGGCCGACGTGGTAAGAGCACGAGCAGGTGAACAGCACGCCGCCGGGCGCGAGCAGGCGCATGGCGCGGAGATTGATCTCCTTGTAACCCGCGAGCGCGCGAGGCACGCTCTCCTTCGTCTTGGCGAACGCGGGAGGGTCGAGCACGATCGTGTCGAAGCTCTCGTCCCGCCGGTCGAGCTCGCGCAGCAGATCGAACGCGTTCGCCTCCCGCCAGGTGATGTTGGTCAGCCCGTTGAGGGCCGCGTTGTCCGCTCCCCGCGCCAGGGCATCCCCGCTCGAATCGACTGCGGTCACCGTGGCGGCGCGGCGCGCCAGATGCAGCGCGAACGAGCCGTGGTAGGTGAACAGGTCGAGCGCCGAGCCGGCCCCGGCGTGAGCGGCGACGAGCCTGCGGTTCTCGCGCTGGTCGAGGAACGCGCCGGTCTTCTGGCCCGTCCACGGCGCGGCGAGATACTTCACTCCGTCCTCCATCACCTCCACGACCTCCGGTACCTCGCCGGAGGCGAGCGTCACCTCGAGCGGCAGACCCTCGTGCCGGCGAATCGCGACGTCGTTGCGGAGCAGGACGCCGGCGGGCGCGAGGGCGGATCGGATGCCCGCGACCACGTCGTCCCGCCGTTGCTCGACTCCCGCCGACAAGAGCTGCGCCACGACGTACGGACCGTAGCGATCCACCACCAGCGACGGCAGGCCGTCTCCCTCGGCGTGTACCACGCGGAACGCCGTGGCGGCCAGACCCGCGCGTCGCCCGGCGGCAGCGGCGATGCGCTCGCCCCACCACCCCGCGTTGACCGGCTCGCGGCCGCGCGTGAGCAGCCGCAGCCGGATCTCGGACCGGGGTGAGTACAGGGCCTGCCCCAGGTGCCGGCTGCGCCGATCGGTGACCGCGACGATGCCGGGCTCGTCACGCGGCTCGTCGTAGATGTCCGTGCGGTAGATCCAGGGGTGGCCTGCTTGCCAGCGGGCGCCGCCCCGGGCGGACACGACGACCGTGCGGGACGCCGCGATGGTCGTCACCGTCCGCCACGATCCGGCCGCAGCTTCGCCGCCTCACGCAAGTACATATGTTTCAGCCGGCGCTGCGGCTTCGTGGTGTAGAAGTGCAGCAGCACGCGGATGCAGCGCGGCAGCCCATCCGGCACCGCGAGCTCAGCGGCACCGAGCAAGGGGACGTCGAGCCAGCCGAGCCGGCGTGCGGCGCGCGCCGGATACTCGGCGGTCAGGTCCGGGGACGACGTGAAGATGGCGCTCTCCACGTCCTCCGGCTCAAAGCCGTTCGCGTCCCGCAGCGCCCGCAGCAGCTCGTCGGCTGCTTCGAGGATCGCCTCGCGGGTGTTCGCCGTCGCGGTGGTCGCGCCGCGCAGTCCACGCAGGATCTTGGCCATGGCTCTGGTCGATCGGGTGCGCTTGATGGTGATCACGGATGCGGCGCTTCTCAAGGGGCGCGATCCGGTGACGGCGTGCCGCGGGGCGGTGGCCGGCGGCGCGACCATGATCCAGGTGCGCCTGAAGGACGCGGCGGCGCGGGAGGTGCTCGCCCTTGCCCGGGCGCTGGTCGGCGCCCTGAGCGTCCCCGTGATCGTCAACGATCGGGTGGACGTCGCCATCGCCGCCGCCGCCGCCGGCGCCCACCTCGGCCAGGAAGACCCGCCGCTCGACCAGCTGCGGCCCCACGTGCCACCCGGCTTCCTGCTGGGCTGCTCGGTCGGCTCGACCGCCGAAGCCGAGCGGGCGCGGGCCGTGCCGGCGGACTATTGGAGCGTCGGACCGTGCTTCGCTACCGCCACCAAGCTTGACGCAGGACCGCCGCTCGGCCCCGTCGGGTTCGCGGCCGTGGCGCGGCTCGCCCCCGCAGGCGTCCCGGTCATCGGCGTCGGCGGCATCACCGCCGCCACCGCCGGGTCGCTCGCCCGCGCCGGCGCCGCCGGAGTCGCGGTGGTCGCGGCCGTGTGGCGCGCTACCGACCCGTCCGTTGCGACCCGCGCGCTGCGCGCCGCATTTCCTTGACCCGCCGGATGGCGGCCAGGTGCTCGGGGTAGGTGGTCGAGAAGATGTGCTTCCCGTCGCTCTGCGCCACGAAATACAGGAACGGCACGTTCGCCGGGTAGAGGGCCGCGGCGAGACTGGCCCGGCCGGGTTGGGCGATCGGGCCCGGTGGGAGCCCGGCGTGGAGATACGTGTTATAGGACGAGCGTACCGCGAGGTTCTTCTCCCACACCCGCTTCAGCCGGCGCCCGTAGGCGTAGCTCACGGTCGGGTCGGCCTCGAGCCGCATCCCGCGGCGCAGCCGGTTGTGGTAGACGGCGGAGATGAACGGCCGGTCGGGATCGTATCGCACCTCGGACTCGATGATCGAGGCGAGCGTGACGAGCTCGTGCCGCGAGAAGTGCAACGAATCGAGCCGGGCCTGCCACTCCGGGGTCCACGTGGCGGAGAACTGTTGCGTCATCACCCGGACGAGCTCTCGCCCCCCGATGCGCAGCGGCAGCAGGTACGTCGTCGGGAACAGATACCCCTCGGCGCTGGGCGCTGCCTGCGGCAGCCGGAGCCCGGCGAGCAGGGCGGAATCTTCTGCGGCATCGACAAACGAATCCCGCGGGATGCGGAGCTGGGCCTGGGCGAGTTGTGCGATCTCGACGAGCCGCAGGCCCTCGCGCACCGTGAAACGCTGCTCCACCCCGCGACCCCGCTCCAGCGTGGCGACGACGTCGCTCCACGATTCGTCCTGCCGCAGCAGGTAGACGCCGCTCTTGAGCGTCCCGGCGAGCCCGCGCACCCTGGCGTACAGGCGGAACAGTCCGGGATGCCCGAGCACCCGATTCGCCGAGAGGGAGTCGATGGCCGCGTCGAGCGTCGCGCCCGCCGGAATGGTCACGGTGACGCGGGGGCCGTCGGGGGAGCCGCAGGCGGCGAGGGTGAGCGACAGCAAAACGCGGAACGCGGAAGTCGGAACGCGGAACGGAGCATCGAATGTCGTGCGCCTGTTCCGCGTTCCGCGTTCCGACTTCCGCGTTCTCACGTCGCCCCCCCCCGCCGGGCATCGAGGTAGTGCTGCAGCAACAGCGTCGCGGCCAGGGCGTCCACGTCCTCCTTGCGCCCTCGCGTCGTCCCGCCCATCTCGCGCACGGCGCCCAGCGCGCGCGCCGTCGTGAAACGCTCGTCCCACAGCTCGACGGGACGGTCCGCGCGCCGGGCGATCTCGCGCGCCAGCTCCCGGGCCTGGCGGGCAGCCTCGCCTTCTGTGCCTTCGGGTGCGAGGGGTAAACCCACGACGACGCCGATCACCGCGTGCTCCTCCAGCAGCGCGAGCAGGCGGCGCATCGGGAACCGCTTGCCGGCGCGGCGCGTCAGGGTCGTGAGCGGCTGCGCGAGGGTCTGACTCTCGTCGGATAAGGCGAGGCCGATGCGGCGCTCGCCCCAGTCGACCGCCAACAGCCGCCCACCCTCCCCGTCCGTCACCCCTGCGCCATCGTCGCGAAGAACTCGTTGTTCGTCTTGGTCCGCTTCATCCGCTCGAGCAGGAACTCGATCGCCTCCACGGGCGGCATGTCCGAGAGGAAATTGCGGAGCAGGTAGACCTTGTTGAGCTCTTCCTTGGTGAGGAGCAGCTCTTCCTTGCGGGTCGAGGTGCGCTGCACCTCGATCGCGGGGTAGACGCGCCGGTCGGCGATGCGCCGGTCGAGGATGACCTCCATGTTGCCGGTGCCCTTGAACTCCTCGAAGATCACCTCGTCCATGCGCGAGCCGGTGTCGATCAGCGCCGTGGCGACGATCGTGAGCGAGCCGCCCCCCTCGATGTTGCGCGCCGCGCCGAAGAACCGCTTGGGCTTCTGCAGCGCGTTGGCGTCCACGCCGCCCGACAGGATCTTGCCCGAGTGCGGCACGACCACGTTGTGGGCGCGGCCGAGGCGCGTGATCGAGTCGAGCAGGATCATCACGTCCTTGCCGTGCTCCACCAGGCGCTTCGCCTTCTCGATCACCATGTCCGCCACCTGGACGTGCCGGTCGGCGGGCTCGTCGAACGTGGAGGAGATCACCTCGGCCCCCTTCACGTTCTCCTCCATGTCGGTCACCTCTTCCGGCCGCTCGTCGATCAGCAGCACGATGAGGTAGATCTCCGGGTGGTTCTCGATGACGGCGTTGGCGAGCTTCTGCATCAGGATGGTCTTGCCGGCCTTGGGCGGCGACACGATCAGGCCGCGCTGGCCTTTGCCGATGGGGCAGAGAATGTCCATCACCCGCATCGACAGGTCGCCGTCCTTGCGCTCGAGACGGATCCGCTCTTCGGGATAGCGGGGCCGCAGGTTGTCGAACGCGACCCGGTGCTTCGCCTTCTCGGGTTCCTCGCCGTTGACGGTCTCGACCTTGAGCAGCGCGAGATAGCGTTCCCCCTCTTTGGGGGGACGCACCTGGCCCATGATCGTATCGCCGGTGCGGAGATCGAACCGCTTGATCTGGCTGGGCGAGACGTATATGTCGTCCGGGCCGTACAGGTAATTCCAGTCCGGGCTGCGGAGGAAGCCGTAGCCCTCGGGGAGGATTTCGAGCACTCCCTCGCCGCGCAACACCGTGTCGGAATCGAGGAGCGACTGCTCGATGCGGAAGATGAGATCCTGCTTGCGGAGCCCCGAGTAGTTGGTGATGTTCAGGGTCTCGGCCATCGCGTGCAGTTCCGCGACGGATTTCTTCTTTAGTTCAGCGATATCCACGTGTGTCGTGCTCCGTGTGCGCTACGGCGGGCAAACCCCGAGGATGGGGGAGTGACGCGTTTAGAATGGATTCTTTGGGAGTTCGAAGGAGTGCGAACCTATAGTAGGCCGCGGAGCGGCCGCCGTCAAGTGTAGCCATGGATTTGAGCGGCTTCCTCCTCGCCTGGCGCACCACCGCGCTGCCCGACCGGGAAGTGATTGACGCGCTTGTACATCCGGCGCATGCCGGCCCCTCGCCGGCGCTGGCCGCCGCGCTCCGGGACTGGCCCGGCAGCCACTACTGGTCCGACGAGCCGCACGGTCGGCACCTGGTCCTCACGCGCCCGCTCGGGCGGCGCCGCGACGCCTGGGCCTTACACCTGCTGCTCCTCGCGGCCACGCTATTCACGACCACGTTCGTGGGGGCCGTGCTCCGGGGCGCCATCCCGTTCGACCCCAACCCGCTGGCGCTGCTGCTCGGCACGTACCCGTTCCCTCGAGACTTCATCCACGCCTGGGCCACGGGACTTTCCTTCTCCGCGCCGCTGCTCGCCATCCTGCTGTGCCACGAGCTGGGCCATTTCGTCACGGCCCGGCGCTACCAGCTCGACGTGTCGCCACCATACTTCATTCCGGCGCCGGTCGTCCCGTGGTCGATCGGCACCATGGGCGCGTTCATTCGGCTGCGCACGGTCGTGTCGGACCGCCGCCAGCTGCTCGACGTAGGCGTCGCCGGGCCGATCGCCGGCCTCCTGGTGGCGGTGCCGGCACTCGTGATCGGGTTCGCGCTGAGTCATCCGGCTGCCGGACCCGCATCGCTGAACGGGATGGTGCTGGGGCTCGATGACGGCCAGGCCGTGCTCGGCGACTCGGTGCTGACATTCGCGCTGCGTCACCTGGTGCGCGGTTCGGCGTCGGCCCTCGTGCTCCACCCGGTCGCATTCGCCGGCTGGCTCGGGGTATTCGTCACGATGCTCAACTTGCTCCCCATCTCCCAACTGGATGGCGGGCACATCCTGTACTCGGCCGTGCCGCGCTGGCACCGTAGGACCGCGCTTGGGTTCTGGGCGCTGATCGTGGCGCTCGGCGTTTACTGGAGGGGCTGGCTCTTGTGGGGAGGGCTCGTGCTGCTGCTGTCGCGTGGGCGCCTCGGCCACCCGCCGGTGCTGGACGAGCACCGGCCGCTGCCGCGGTCGCGCCGCATGCTCGCTTGGCTCGCGCTCGTCCTGTTTCTCATCACGTTCACGCCGATACCGTTCCGACTGTAAGAAGCCGGTGAGAGGCCCGTTCCCCCTTCCCCGGCCTCTCACCGGTAGTTCCGTATTGCGTAAGTATCGCCGGCTTATATCTTTGGACAAACCAGCCCTACGGCGACGCATGCCCGGACAACCGGCACGATACTCGAGTCCCGATTCCTCCGACGCGGTCGTCCACGACCTTCCCCCCATCCGATTCGACGGACAACTCATCGCCATACGTCTCCTGGTACGCCGCGCCGAGGACGGGATCTGGCGCGGCCGCATGCTGTTCGGCGCCCCCGACACCGAGGGAGAGCGCTCCACCGCCGAGATCTTCTGCGCTACGTCGGAGCAGGACTTATGGCAGTCGGTCCGCGACCTGCGGGACCATCACTTGCGCGATCTGTACCGCTCGCTGCTCTGATGGTCCCCCCCGCGGGCGGCGACCCGCTGCACACGCTGCGGCATGACCTGTCGAACCCCCTGGCGGCGATCCTCGCCGAGACCCAGCTGCTGCTTCTCAATGCCGAGCGCTTCGACGCAGAGACGGTCGCCGGCTTGAAGCAGATCGAGAGCCTCGCCCGCAAGATGCGGCAGATCCTGCAAGCCCCGGCGTGAGCCGGCGGCACCGCCCGCGGTACCGTCCGGCGGCCCTGTGGTGGCGTCCCCGGCGCGTCTGTCTCGCGAGCCCGCGCTGGCTACGCTGGCCGCCCGCCCGGGTACCCCGGTTCGCCTGATTGCTGCAGGTAGCGCCACCCGCTCCAGAGGTAGAGCCCCAGGAATGCCACGGTCGCGGCACAGACGCCGTACTTGAGCGCCCCCGGTGCGTCGCTCGCCGAGAGCAACCCTTCGATGGTGCCGGCGAGTGCGAGCAGCGTGACGACCGCGCCGATCATACGCGCCGCGATGCGCCCCTCCAGCACGAGCGCATCCGCGCGCGTCAGGTCTCCGGGAAGGAGCAGGGCTCCGGCGAGTCGGAACCCGGCGCCGCCGGCGATGAAGATCGCCGTGAGCTCGAGGATCCCGTGCCCCGCGACGAACGTCGCGAGGTAGGCGCCCGCGTGGTAGTTGACGAACAGCCCGAATCCCATGCCGAGGCTCACCCCGTTGCCGACGAGCACGAGCGCGGTCAGCGTGCCCGCGAGCATCCCACCCACGAACGCCCAGAACGCGATCCCGATGTTGTTGCTGATGATCGCGGACGCGATGACCGGCAGCTCCTCTCCCGGCGACTGACCGTAGCCGATGCCGCGGGCTTCGTGCTCCGCCGCCTGCTCGGCGCGGCTGACCAGGACGGGCGGCATGACCTCGTCGGCTAGCTCCGGTCGGCCACGGATCAGGCCGTACCCGACGACGGCGGGGACGGCGAAGAGCAGGAACGCCGCCAGCACCTGGCGCCATGACTGGACGACCGCGGCCGGGAAGTCGCGGATCAGGTAACGGGCGAGCGGGGCGCGACGACGGCCGCGCGCCCGGTACAGGGCGTTGTGGCCCGCGCTCACCACGCGCTCGAGATACTCGATGACGCGCGGGTCGACCCCGTAGGTCCGCGCCCGCGCGAGGTCGGCGGTCACCTCCCGGTAGCGGGCGGCGAACGCCGGGATCTCACCGGGTGCCAGCGTACCGACGCCGGCCCGCTCAACCCGCGTGGCGACGGCGTGAAACGCGGCCCACGCGACCCGCTTGCCGGCCACGAACCGCTCTGCGGTGACGGTCGTTCGTCCGGCGGCGCCGGCCTGCGCGCGCGTCGCGAACCGACTGCGCCGCTTGCGTTGCTCCTCGGCGTGGAGCGTGGTGAGATAGGCATCGGCATCCGCGGTGCGGCGGGGGATGCGGTCCTGAAAACGGCGCGCCAGCTCGGTGGCGAGCCGCACCTCGAGCGCCGCGTCGAGCTGGCCCGAGCGCGCCAGGAACTGGTCGAGCAGCCGGAACTCCTCGTCGCTGAGCTCCGGCGGGCCGGTTTCGACCGGTTCCGGGACCACCTCCGCGGGTGGGAGGGGCCCGAGGCCCCAGTCGACCGGGCGATCGCGCACCACGATCGTCCCCGCCGCCAGGTCGCCCAAGCGCTGGTTGCGCCGCTGCAGGAACACCATCACGAGGCCCGGCAGGAACGGCAGCAGCGGGAAGTAACAATCGAGCAGCCGGACGAGGTTGCGCACCATCGCCGCGGTCGGGGTCACGGCATGGCCGGTTTCCATGACCACACGGATTCCGAGCGCCTGTTTCCCGGGTGTCCGTCCCCCGTTCAACGCCTCGAACGCGGCGAAGTAGCCGAAGAATGTCAGGAAGGAGAGCAGGATCGCGAACGCCAGCACCCAACCCTCGAGCGCCGCCCCCAGATGCCACAGGTCCATGGCACCCGCGGCGAATTGCAGCAGGACCAGGAGCGCGACCACGATCAGGGTGTCCACGAGCGCCGCCGCGGCCCGGGAGCCCACGCCGGCCAGCTCCAGCCGCACGGCGACGTGCTCGGGGGTCTCGATGTCGAGCTGCTGGCGCAGCTCCGCCGGGCGAACCGGGTCTCGCGCTGGCGCGTTCACGTCCTCATCTTATCGCGACCCCGTCACAGGAGCGAGTCGCGCATGCCAGACCTCCGGCCTATGGACTTCGGTGAGATTCTCGACGGGTCCCTCATGATCTACCGGCGGCACTTCGGGTTGTTTCTCAAGCTCGCCGTGACGGCCCTGTCGGTGCCGCTCGTGCTGCTCGTGTACTTCGCGCTGCGCGCGTTGACGGAGCTGCAGCAGAACCCGGTCCACGCGCTGCTCTACCTGCTGCCGATCGGGCTCGTGTACTACGTCGCGAGCCTGGTGCTGACGACCGGCACGATCCGTATCATCTCCGATTCCTATCTCGGCCGCGAGCCGCGCCTGCGCGACGCGCTGTCGCTCGGCTGGTCGAAAATCTGGCCGCTCACGGCGGTGGGGTTCGGCAAGGCCATCGTGATGATGCTCATCGTGCTCGGCTGCGGCGTCGTCGTGGGGATCGCCGTCGCGGTCCTCAAGGGGGCCGGAGCCCTGCTGGCGATCGCGATGGTCGTCGCGGGGACGTGGTTCGCGCTGTTCGTAGCGTGCGGCTACGGGGTCACGACCCCGGTCGTGGTGCTGGAGGAGCTGCGCAGCTCGTTCGACGCCTTCGGCCGCTCCTGGGAGCTGACGCGGAGCTTCAAGCTGAAGGTGGCGGGGCTGTTCTTCGTGGCGGTGCTGCTAACCAATTTCATTCCCTCGCTCGTGTTTCGCGGGCTCGGCGCGGCGTTCCTGCGGCCGGTCCCGCCACTCGGGATCGCGCTCACCGCGCTGGGATACGTGGCGCCGCTCGCGCTGGCCCCGGTGCTCGCGGCGGTGATCACCCTGATGTATTACGACCTGCGCGTGCGCCGTGAGGCGTTCGACCTGCAGGTCCTGGGTCAGCGGCTGGGGATCATCTGACGGGCGTACCCGGCGTCGTGCTGCAAGGCGCGCCACCGGCCGATTCGCTGCGGCGCGCGCTGGCCGATGTGTTCGCGCGCCCGGAGTACGTCTGGGTGCCGCGCTTCAGTCTGGGCGACTGGGTCCGCGAGCAATGGCTGCGGCTGCTCGACTGGATCGGGCGCCAGCAGACGGCTCACCCGGCGGCGTTCAAGGTGGCGCTCGCCATCCTCATCGTCGTGCTGGTGGGTCTGCTGATTCACATGGGATACGTCGTCTGGCGCATCACGCGCCCGACGGTGCACACGCCGGCGCGGGCCGGGGGGGCGAGCGGATTGCGGCTCGAGGACGGGCGGGCCCACCGCGAGCGTGCGGACGAGCTCGCTCGGGCAGGCCGCTACGTCGAGGCGCTGGCCCATCGTTTTGTCGCGCTGCTCCTCGAGCTGGAGCGGCGCCGCGCCCTCACTGTCCATCCGTCGAAGACGCCGGCCGAGTACGTGCGCGAAGCACGGCTCGACGAGTCGGGCCGCGCGTCCTTCGCGGATCTCGTGGCCCGGCTGTACCGCCACGTGTTCGGGGCCGTCCCGTGCGACGCCGCCACCTACCAAGACTTCGGGGCCGCCGCCGACGCGGTGTTCCGCCATGTCGCGGCGGCTTGAGCTCGGGCTCGCGCTCGCGCTCGCCCTCGCGGTGAGCGCGGCGATCGTGGCGGGGAACCGGGGCACCGCGCCGCAATTCGACCTGCGAACATCGAGCTTGCTCTCGGGCCCGCTGGGCAGCCGTGCGGTGTACGATGTGCTCGCGCGGTTGCGCGTGCCGGTGGAGCGCCGGCGCACGCCGCTGTTCGACTTCGCGCGCGCCGCACCGCGCGGCACGCCGCCCGCGGTGCTCGTCGTGCTCCATCCGCCGCGCAGCCTGTATGCTGCCGAGCTGGCTCGGGTGGTGGCATTCGTGCGGGCCGGCGGCAGGGTCGTGGCGGCCGGGGCGGGTGGTGGCATCACCCATTGCGTAGGTTGGCGCACCAAGAACGAGGAAGCGTTCCTGCTGCGAGACAGCTTTCCCGTCGTTTCACCAGTGCCCGCGCTCACCCTCCCTCCGGTGGCCGACTTTCTCAAGCCGCGGCGTGACGACGTGGCGGCCGAATCGCGCCGGCGGGTGCTGGGCGGGCCGATCGAGGAGCATCAATGCGATACGTTGTCCGCGACCGCGGAGGACACCCTGCTGCGGTTGACCGATGGGCGGCCCGCGGTGCTGCGGCTCGACTATGGCGGGGGCGGCAGTGTGACGCTGTTCGCCGACCCGGGATACTTCCGCAACCGGCTGTGGCGCTCGGGCGATGTCCCGTACTTCGTTACTCCGCTCCTCGTGCCGGCCCGGCGGGGGCGCGTGGTGTGGGACGAATACCATCAAGGGTTCGGGCGGGGGCGCTCGATGACCGGCGTCGTGCTGGGCTGGCTGGTGGGCACGCCGGGGGGGTGGGCGATCACGCAGCTCGTCGGCGTGCTGGTCGTCGGGCTCGCCGTCGCCGGCGTGCGGTTCGGGCCGGCCCGGCGGGGCGTGGCGACCCGCCGCCGCTCGCCGCTCGAGCATCTCGAGGCGCTGGCGGCGGGGCTGGAAGGCGCCGCCGGCGCCGATACGGCCGTGACCCTCACCGTGTCGGGGTTGCGGCGGCGGCTCGGCCGCACGGGATTGCTGCGTCCCGATGAGCAGCGCTCCTGGCTGGCGGCGCTCGAGCTGGCGCTGCCCACCGCCCGAGCACGCGACGCCGTGCGCCGGCTGCAGCGGATCATCACCCAACCCGGCGGCGCCGAGCGGGCGCTCGCAGCCGCCCAAGCCGCGGAGGACGTGTGGGAGGAGCTACGCCCGGCGACGACGCGCGCCGCATCTTAGGCGCGCTGCAGCAGGTAATCCTGGGGCAGCAGGCCGCCACCCGGGATGTGCTGGTCTGCCTGCTGGCGCGCGGCCACGTGCTGCTGGAAGGCGTGCCCGGAACCGCCAAGACTCTGCTGGTGCGGACCCTGGGGCTCGCACTGGACGTCAAGTTCCAGCGGATCCAGTTCACGCCCGACCTGATGCCGGCGGACATCACGGGCATCTCGATCCTCACGGGGTCGCACGAATTCACCTTCCGCCCCGGCCCGATCTTCGCGGACCTGGTGCTCGCCGACGAGATCAACCGCGCGCCGGCCAAGACGCAGGCGGCGCTGCTCGAGGCGATGCAGGAGCGCACTGTGACGGTCGACGGCGTGAGCCACCCGCTCTCCGCGACGTTCACCGTGTTCGCGACCCAGAACCCGATCGAGTTCGAGGGGACCTACCCGCTTCCCGAGGCGGAGCTCGACCGGTTCATGGCGAAGGTACTGGTGGATTACCCCGACGCCGCGGACGAGCAGGGCATCCTCACCCGCTACGTCACGGGCTTCGAGGCGGACCGGCCCGCCACGTACGGCGTCAGCCCCGTCACGAACGCCGCCGGTCTCGAGCGGCTGCGCCACGGCGTCGAAGCGGTGCGCGTGGAGCCGCAGATCACCGCGTACATCACGGGGATCGTGCGCGCGACGCGCGATGCCGCGTCGCTGACGCTGGGCGCGAGCCCGCGCGCCGGGGTGTCGCTCCTCAAGGCGGCCCGCGCCGCCGCGTGTGTCGACGGACGAGACTACGTGATCCCGGATGACGTGAAGGCGCTGGCACCAGCGGTGCTGCGTCACCGTGTGAACGTGGCGCCCGAGCTCGAGCTCGAGGGCGTGACGGCCGACGCCGCGCTCAAAGCCATCCTCGACAAGACGGAGGTCCCGACGGCGTGACGCTCCTGACGCGGCGCGCGCTCTGGGCCGGCGCCGCCCTCGCCGTGCTCGGGTTGCTGGGCGTCTGGGTTCCCTGGGCGCTCGACGTGATGCTGGTCGCCGACGTGGCGCTGCTCGCCGCCGTGTGGCTCGACGCCCGGCGGGCGACCCCGTTGGGGGAGGGCGGGATCAGCGTGACGCGCGAGGCCCCGCCCGCCTTCTCGGTCGGCCGCCCCGGGGAGGTGAGCTACCGCTGGCGCAACGCGGCCCGGCGCGGCGTGCGCGTACGGGTGCGCGAAGTGCGGCCCGCTCTCCTGGGCGGCACCCAACCGCCCCGCGCGCTCGCCGTCGGGCCGCGGGGCGAGACGAGCGAAACGCTCCCCGTCGTGCCGGTGCGGCGGGGCCGCGAGCAGGCGGCCGGAGCGTTCGTGGTGGATACGATCGGGCCGCTTGGCCTCGGGCTGCGGCGGGGCACGGTCGCACTGCCGTGGGACGCCGCGGTGTACCCGCCGCTCGTCACCGTGCGGCTGCGGGCGTCGGTCGCCCGGGCCGCGCGGCGCCAACAGGGCGTGACGCCGATCCGCCAGCTCGGCGAGGGTCGGCTGTTCGAATCGTTGCGCGAATGGGTGCCGGGCGACGACCTGCGCCACATCGATTGGAAGGCGACCGCCAAGCGCCGCAAGGTCATCACGCGACAATACGAGGCCGAGCGGCGCCAGCAGGTGCTGCTGGTGCTCGACACGGGCCGGCTCCTGACCGCCGAGATCGCCGGGGTGTCACGGCTCGACTACGTCGTGCAGGCCGCGCTCGAGCTGGCGTACGTCGCGGCGCAGCACGACGACAATGTGGGCGTCATGGCGTTCGCGGACGGCGTGCAGCACTTCGTGGCGCCGCAGCGCGGGCGGCTCGGCCTGAAACGCGTGCTCGACGTGCTGGCGGTGGTGGAGGCGACGCTGATCGAGCCCGACTATCCAGGCGCGTTTCGCTATCTCGCAGCGCGCAATCGCAAGCGGGCCCTCACCGTGCTCTTCACCGACGTGATCGACCGGTTCGCCTCCGATGCCCTGGTCGCGAACGTGGCCAGCCTGCGGCCGCGCCACCTGCCGCTCGCGGTGACGCTGCGGAACCCGGAGGTCGACGCCGTCGCGGTGCTCCGGCCCAACACGACGCGCGACGCGTTTCGCAAGGCGGCGGCCGAAGAGCTGCTGCGCGCCCGGGAGGAGGCGCTCGGCCGCATGCGGCGCGTCGGCGTGCTGGTGCTCGACGTGCCCCCCGAGCGGGCCGCCTCCGCCGTGGTGGCCAAATACCTGGAATTGAAACGGCGCGGGCGACTGTGATCGGTGCCGTCGTGGCCCGGCAGGACCGCTCCTTATAGATTGGGCCCACCTGCGCCGGGGGGGGCCCCGATCCATGCGACGCACTCGCGGCATCGCCGCGCTGGCACTGCTGTTCAGTTCTGCGACGCTCGCGGCGTGCGTGTATCCCACCGAGCGAGATTCCTCGGTGCACGTCAGCGTCACGCGTCTCAGGATCCTGATTCGCGGGAAGGACACGACGGCGAAGGCGACGGCGTGGCAGATGGTCGCGCCGGGGGACTCGCAGCGGATTCCCAACGTCAGCTTCGTCTGGTCGAGCAGTAATCCCGCCATCGCTACGGTGGATAACGCCGGGCACGTCGTCGGCGTGAACTCGGGGACGGCGGTCATCCGGGCGGCGGCGGCGAATTTCGACCGCGGGAGCGCCAGCGGGGACGATACGTTGCGCGTGTCCGCCCCGCTCGAGATCGACAGCGTCCGTCCCAAGACCGTCCGATATGGCGAGAAGCTCACGATCTACGGCGTCGGCGTCGACTCGATCTTCTCGGCGTCCCTGGCCGGCGCGGCGCTGATCCACGTGCCGTTTACGGATACCGTGTTCAAAGTTGGGACCGCGCGCACCCGCTTCTGGGTGCCGCCGCCCGCGACCACCGATTCGCTGTTTTTCCTGGGGATTTCCGGCGGCCTGGGCGTGTTCGGCTTTTTCCACGGCGATACGACCAAGGTGATCGAGCGCGACCTCTACGAGCCGGACGACACGATCCCGCGCGCGATCGACTTGGACGGCGTGCGGCCGTTCCCCAACACGGCGCTCCAATCGCTCCTGTTCTTCAACCCCGCGCTCGCCTTCGAGACGTTGAAGCGCGGTGAGACGACCGGAGTGGATTGGTATCACTTCACGCAGGCCACCGCTCGAGACGCCACGATCATTCTCACGGCGCCCGCTCTGGCCGGCACCTTTTCGACCTTTCTCACCGACTCGCTCGGGTGGGACGGGATGAACAAGCGGTACATCATCGGTAAGGACGCGTGGACCTTCGGCCCGAAGTCGCACGCCTGTCACGGGCTCGGTTTTGCGCCGCCCGAGGCGGGCGCCGACTCGACGATCGTCGCGTTCAAGGGTTTGCCGGCGGGCGCCCTCGACGCGATCGCCATCTACGGACAAGCGGGACGGTACGGTCTCGGCGTCGTGGAGGGCTACATCAGCGAGCTCCCCGCCGACAAGCACGAAGACGACAACTCCTGCAATGCCGCCGACGCACCGTCGAAACGGGTGACGCTCCCGTACCGGGACACGCTGGCGATCGAGAACCCGCACGATGTGGATTGGATCCGCTTCACCGTGCCGTCGCTCGCCGTCGTCAGCATGCAAGCGGCCGTGTTGCCGTCCGCGCAGCCGGACAGCGAGAAGGACATCGATGGCTTCCTGATCAAGGTACCGAATCCGGGCGACGCATCGCTCCAGATCGTGGGCGCCGACACGGCTGCCAGCTCGAGCGTGAGCATCCTGACGGCGCCGCTGGCGGCCGGGGACTACTACGCCGTCGTGGTGGACTTCGCCGGCACGTCGACGCCATACGAGATTTGCCTTACGCTCACGACGCCCTGTGCCGCGTTCCCGAGCGCACGGCCGGCGGCGGCGGTGGCTGCGGCTCGGACCGGGCAGCCCAAGCGCCGGCCCACGGCGCGACGCGCGCCGGCGTTCCGCTTGTGGAGCACCCCTCGCTTCGATGACTAACGGCGTGGTGGAGTGCTACCGTTGCCGCACGCCGGTGCCGCAGGACAGCCGGTACTGCTCTTCGTGCGGCGCCGACGTGTCGGGGGGCGGCGCGCTGCCCACCACGAGCAACATCGACCTGCTGCAACAGCGCCTGCAACGGCTGATCGAGGGTCGCTACCGGATCGAGCGCCTGCTGGGAAAGGGCGGCATGGGGGCCGTGTTCCTGGCGCACGACTTGACGCTCGAGCGCGACGTGGCGATCAAGGTGCTGCCCCCCGACGTGGCGCAGGACGAGCAGATCGTGCGCCGCTTCCAGCAGGAGGCGAAAACTGCCGCCAAGCTCGACCACCCGAACATCATTCCGATCTACCGCGTCGAGAGCGAAGGCGGACTGAACTACTTCGTGATGAAATACGTCTCCGGCACGTCGCTCGAGGACCTGCTCGACCAGAAGCAGCCGCTCCCCGTGCCCGAGATTCAACGGATCCTGTGGGAGGCGGCATGCGCACTGGGTCACGCCCACCAGCGTGGCGTGGTGCACCGCGACGTGAAGCCCGCCAACATCATGTTCGACCACGACGGCCGCGCCATGTTGACGGACTTCGGCATCTCCAAAGCGCTCCAAGCTGCGACCGGCTTCACCGCGACCGGCATGATCATCGGCACGCCGCATTACATGGCCCCCGAGCAGGCGAAGGGCCAGACCGTGGACGGCCGCGCGGACGAATACTCGCTCGGCGTGGTGGGCTACCGCATGATCACCGGCGAGTTGCCGTTCGCCGGTGATTCGGTCCACACGATTCTGTACAAGCACATCTTCGAGGAGGCGCCGCGCGCGGCCGCGCGCCGGGCCGATGTGCCGGAGCCCCTCTCCGCCGCGGTCTGGCGGGCCATGTCGAAGGATCCGGACCACCGCTATGCCACCATGGAGGAATTCGCGACCGCCGTGTGGCCGGAGCAGCCGGTGGCGGCGCCCACGAAGAGCCGTGGCGCGCCGCGCCCGCTTCCCAAGACCGCGGCCGAGGCCCCCACCCAGATTACCGGCGCGCCCACGACGCCGCTACCCGCGACGGGGGCCAAGACGCGTCCCAAGCGCTCGCGCGCGGGGCTCGTGATCGCCGGCGTCGTCGTCGCGGTCGCCGGGGTCGGCGGGTATCTCGCGCTCGAGCGGGGTGCGGAGCCGCCTGCGGGGGTGGCGGTGGACACCGTGCGCATACGGGACACCGTACGGGTCCCGGCGGGCGGCGCGGAATCCGGTGCGACGGCGCGGGCGAACCCGTCGCGTCGCAGCGATCGGCCCAAGCAGCGCGCGCCCGTCGTGCCCCCTCCGGCTGCGGCGTCCCAGGGCTCCCTCACGATCGACGCCAGTCCGTTCGGCCAAGTCTACATCGACGGCACGGACGTGGGTCAGACGCCCGTCGTCGAGTACACGGTGGCCCCCGGACGACATACCATCCGCATCGAGCATCCCGGCTATAGGACCGTCACAGAAGCTGTGCAGGTGGACAGGAACTCGACCGTACGCAAACGCTACGCGCTGCTGCCGGAGACGCCGTGAGGGCACGCCCCGGCGTCCTCGTCTCCCTGCTCATCGCCCTCGCGCCGGTTCTGGGCCGCGCCCAGACCGTTCTCAACGCTACGCTCCGCCGGGCGCAGCAAGCGTATGACAACCTCGAGTACCGCAAGGCCCTGTCGCTGGGGCAGGCGGCGCTGCGTGAGCGGCTGGCGGGCGTGGAGCGCGCCCGCGCCTACGAGCTGATCGGCTTCAGCTACGCCGCGCTCGATTCGATTCTCAAGTCGGTCGATGCGTTCAAGCAGGTCGTGTTGATCGACCCCGAGCGCCAACTCGACCCCAACCGCGTGTCGCCCAAGGCGTACAGCGCGTTCGACGTGGCGCTGCGCCAGGTGCTGCTGGTCCGGCAACTGCGCATCGACAGCACCCGCTTCGTCGCGGGCCAGGGTGCGGTGCCGATCCGCTTCATGGTCACTCAGCCCGCGCGCGTGGTCACGCGAGCGATCGGGCAGACGAATTTTCTGGTCGATTCGAGCGCCTGGAACGGGCAGGTAAACCTGAGCTGGTCGCCGCGTCTGCCGAACGGCGATCCCGTGGCGGCGGGGCCCTATACGATCGTCGTGGAAGCGCGTCTCGGACAGAACACGTTCTCCGCGTCGCAGCAGATCCGCGTCCTGCATGGCAGCGTGGATACGCTCCCGCACCTGACGAGCCTCCCCGGCTACCAATACCTGCCCGAGACCGAGATCCCGCCGCAGAGCTGGCGTCCGCTCGGGCTCGCTTTCCTTTATACGGGGGGTGCGGCCATCGGTACCCTCGGGCTCGAGAGCGGCAATCTCGGTGCGAGCTCCAAGCGCGAGCTCGCGGTGGCGGGGACGGCGGCGCTCGTCACGGGTCTCATCATGACCCTGAAGAAACCCGCGCCGCGCCCCGCCGAGGGGAACATTCTGTACAACCGGCTGCTCAAGGAGCAGATCGCCCGGCGCAACAGCGATATCGCGAAAGAGAACGTCGCCCGGCGCCAGCAGGTGCAGCTCACGGTTGTGCCGTTGAAGAGCGGGGCGTCCCGGTGACCGGCCGCGCGGTCGGGCTCGTGTGCCTCGGGTTCATCGGGCTCGCATGGTGCCCTGCGGGGGCGGGGGCGCAGCGCTTCACGATCGGACCGCAGGCGGTGCTGGTGGATTATCGCGAGGTGTCTTCCGGCCTGCGCTACTCCGGCGCCGGGTTCGGCGGGGTCGCGACCGCGCGCTACCGCAAGCTCAGCGCGGCCGCGGCGGTCGTGCGGCTCACCCTCGACCCCACGAGCCAGAGCACGGCGGCGGCGGGGTTCAAGGCGACGCAGGTCGACGCCTGGGTCGCCTACGATGTCGCGTCGTACGCAAGCCTCGAGGTCGGGCTCATCCGGCGCACCGCGGACCCCGAATTCGACGCCCAATCGTTGGGCGCCGTCCGGATCGGGGCCCGCTCCGCCTACGACCTGGGCCCGGGCGCGACTGTGTCGTTGCGAGCGAATTACCTGGCCGCGCCGAAGTTCTCCGGAGGCGGGCGCGCCGCGTTCTCCCTCGATCTGGGGCTCGACCTCGACGTGCGCTTGGCGGGCCGGCTCCATGGCGTCGTCGATTACACGTTCGAGCGAGTGAATCGCAAGACCGATCCGGGGGGCACCGGGGAGATCGCCGCGCCGATTCAGCAAACCCTGGCGCGGGTGGGGCTGGGAATCGGCTTCTGAGGGGCGCTACGGTTCGGTGAAGTACTTCTGGTCCCAGTCGACGTCGAACACGTCGTGACACCGCCGGCACTCGAGCAGCGCGAGCCGTTCCTCGAGCGGCACGCGCTCGCGGCAATTCGGGCACACGCCGTACTCGGCGACGCCGGGGAAGCGGGCGGGGTTTTTGGGGCGCGGCACGACCGACCAGCGGTTCGGCGGCGCGCTCGATATTTCCAGCACCGCCCGCGGCACGCTCACGCGTTCGCCGATGACGTCGAGCACCGCCTCGGGCGGTCGCAGCCTTCTCACTTCGTACCAGGCGCCCCGTCGCAGCGGAACATCCAGGTCGGCTCGCAATCGAGCCCAATATCGCTTCGGCACTGTCGCGACTCGGATGTGGTTTCACTCAAAAAGTAAGCTCCCTCGCTTTGATACTGCCAGACGTGCGGCAGCGGCCGCGGAATGCGCAGAATTCACAGAACGCTCGAAATCCGAAGGAGTGTGTCGCGTACGCGACAGCCCGAAGAACGCGATGAAGGCTTGACGAGCGGAGGACGGGCCCGTAAATCAAAAGGCGCGAGGAGGGCGAATTGGAGCGTCTCGACATGCTTCGGGCGGATCGCTGGGGCCGGTTGCGGGAAGGCGTCCGCCGGTGCCAGCTGCGCCGGGGGGCGTGGTACCCGGTGCTGCGCGTCGGGACGGA
>Ga0209376_1000400_pt1 | contig 47980 bp, 48 predicted proteins | sample GraSoiAngelo_134_FD_185891 | JGI IMG/M metagenome (GOLD analysis project Ga0209376, IMG submission 185891) | Grasslands soil microbial communities from the Angelo Coastal Reserve, California, USA - 14_0929_05_30cm (SPAdes) (version 2) | ecosystem: Environmental > Terrestrial > Soil > Grasslands ...
CATTGGTACGGTCGAGCACATAGTAAAAAGCATTCCGATTGCCGAACAGCACCGCCTTGCGCCGCTCTCCGCGCACAACCACATCCGCCAACACGGGGACTTCAGTCGCATCCCAATCGTGGACGTCATGCGGAGTGAATTGGAAATACCACTTGAGTTTTCCCGTATCTCCGTCCAAAGCAACAAGGGAGTCGGAGTAGAGATTGTCGCCGCCGCGAACATCACCATTCCAGTCGGGCCCGGGATTGCCTGTTCCCCACAGCACCAGGTTTTGCTCGGGATCGTAGGCGCCCGTGACCCAAGTCGTTGCGGCTCCATTCTTCAAGCTGTCGCCCGTCCAAGTTTCGCTTCCCGGCTCCCCTGGTGCGGGTACCGTCCAAAAACGCCATGCACGTTGGCCGGTCTTGGCGTCGTACGCGTCCACAAATCCGCGGACGCCATACTCTCCTCCCGCCATGCCCACGACGATCTTGTCCTTGATTGCAAGAGGCGCCCCCGTGATGGAATGTCCCAATTTAGGATCAGCGACCTCCGAATCCCACCGCACGATTCCAGACTTGATATCGAGCGCGATCAGATGGGCATCGAATGTACCGACATAGACCATCTCGCCGAGAATGGCCACCCCGCGATTCACCTGTCCGCAACAACCTCGAACGTTGTTGGGCAAGGTACGCGTGTATTTCCACATGGGCCGCCCAGTCACTGTGTCGAGCGCCGTCACGCTGCCACCCGGCTCGCTCAAATACATAATGCCGTCCACGACGAGCGGCGTGGTTTCAAAAGCATCTGTCGCCTTGATCTGATAAACCCAGGCAGCGTGCAGCCGCCGTACGTTCGTGGCATTGATCTGATCGAGACGCGAATATCGCTGGGCATTGTACCCACCCGAATAGGTCAGCCAGTTGCCGGGCTCGGAATCGGCTTGGCGGATGCGATCGTAGGAAACTTGTGCCGCAAGTGGAATGGCGGCAGCCAATATCAAGAACGCGCTTTTCATAACTTACCTCGGAGAGAAACTAGATAAGCGATCAAATCGTCGATTTCGGCGGGCGATAACACTCCCCGGAAACTGGGCATGGGGGATTTGCCGGGATCCTTCTGCAACTCCTTCAGGTCTTCTTTGACAAAGGAGTGAAGACCACCGTTAAGGTCCCGCACTTGAATGGTGAAGGTATCTTCATTCAGACGCAAACCTGTGATCCGGCGCCCATCCGCAGTGACCAACCGCAGCTGAAGGAATCCCTCGGGCAAAACGGATTCCGGATCCAGAAGAGCCGAGCGCAACCGGGAGGAGCCGCGGCGAGCACCGATCTCGGTAAGCTCCGGTCCAATGGCAGTGCCCTCGCCGGCCACGACGTGACACCGCGAGCAATTACCCTTCGTGCGGTAAAGATTCTCGCCGCGCTTGGCGTCGCCAGGAACATTCTCGCCAGGCAAGCGTCCCAGGGAGCGAACGTAGCTCGCCATCTGCCAGATCTCGCGGCTGGTGATCGTGTCAGCGCCTGGCATCTCCGTGCCCCGGACGCCGTCCCGAATGGTGCGAAACAAAGATTCGTCGTCCACTGCGCGGCGTAGCCGCGGCTGGGCCAGGACCGCACCGCGTCCGCCTTCTCCTTTGGGTCCATGGCAGCCCGCGCATTGTCCCTTGAAGAGCTGTTCGCCACGAGTCACATCGGCTGGTGACGTATTGGGGTTCGTCTTCGGAATCACGTATTCCGGATCGACCTGGGCGGCCAACGGTACTACTACAGCCAAGGGCAGCATTATGCTTAGAACGAGGCGCAACAAACGCATCGTAACCTCCAGTTTTTCGGGTGAAGGCCGATCATACGAGGAGTTGCGAGGCAATCGCAACTTCTTCTTTAGCTTCCGAACCTGAAGCCATCAATGCAAGCACGCGCGCAATTTTTCTTCATCGGCTGGAGCATCCGAAATGCTTGCTTGCCGGTGAGCATATCAAAGAGCATGATGCGGAATAAATTTGGCGGCCATCCGCTGAGGCAAAAATGACTCTACTCTGCTTCGATATTTCTTCGAGCGGAATTTCTGCAGCACTGTTCGATTCGAAACTCGAGCCTATCCAACTTGGCGAACACCGCTGGGCCCCAGGCGCGACACGTGATTTGCTCAAGATCGTTGCGCAGTTCAAAGAATCGATTGCCGAACTGAAACCGGAAAGCGTCGACGCCATCTGCATCGGCACGTTCATGCACAACATCGTGCTGCTGGACGCGAACGACAATGCACTGACGCCGGTGTTCACATGGCTCGACAGCCGTGGTGAGAGTGGTGTCGAGTCGGTTCGCAACCGCCTGGGCGACACTTTTCACCAGCGCACCGGCTGCCGGTATCACCCGATGTTCCCAGTCTTCAAGCTCGCATCGCTCGATGTTTCCGGATCCGCGCGAGCCGTTTCACTCAAATCATTTCTGTTGCACGCGCTGACCGGCGAGTGGATCGAGGATCACGGAATGGCGTCGGCGACCGGTCTCTACAACATTCTCGAAGATCGTTGGGATCCGGAGCTGTTGCAGCTCACCGGCCTGAGCGAAAAACACCTCGCGGGCGTGCGAGGCTGGACGGACATCGCCGGTCGTGTCACAGCCGGCGCAGCCGCCGAGTTCAGTTTGCTGGCGAATACGCCTGTGATCAACGGATCGGGCGACGGTTTTCTCGCGAATGTGGGATCGGGCTGTGAAACGCCTGCGAAGATCTCGGTGACGCTTGGAACATCGGCCGTTGCTCGCCAAACGTTTCCTCACCCCGTGCTGAATTCCGCCTCCGGAACGTTCTGTTACAAAGCCGCCGATGATGCATATCTGCTCGGATGCGCCGGCAATAACGGCGGCAATGTACTCGACTGGGGGCGCTCCGTCCTCGGCACGTTGGAGGATGCCGGCCGTTCATCGGATCCGCCCATCTTTATTCCTCTTCTTTTCGGCGAGCGCTCTCCGGAATGGAATCCGCAACTGACGGGCTCGTGGCATGAATTAACCGCGCAACACACGGTTACGGATTTATCTCGATCCATTCTCGAAGGCGTTATCTTCAACGTTGCATATTTCGTCAATATTGTTCAAAGCACCTCCGGCCACAAACCTTCCGAAATCGTGCTTTCTGGAAATGGATTCCTTCACTCGCTCGCTGCGCCTCTACTCGCAACTGTCGTGGACGCAACGATAAGGATGCCCTCTCAACCCGGCCTCACCTCTTTACGCGGCGCGTGCATCTGCGCCTTGCGTGCGTTGGGGTCTCCCATTCCTTCATTACAGGCAGAGATTGTTCGGCCTCTCGGAGACTTGAAAATTCAGGAACGCTACTACCGATATGGCAAACTTCGCACTCGATGAGACGAACCTGTTTACGCTCCGCCCCACACTTCACGCGCGACCTCGAGGGCGAGCTCGAGCTTTCGCCGCTGGTTCTCCACGGTCACGAGGTTGCCGTGGTGTGTGCTGGAGAAGCCGCACTGCGGCGAGAGACAGAGGTTCTCGAGCGGGACGTACTTCGCCGCGGCCTCGATCCGGCGCTTAAGATCGTCCTTGTCTTCCAGCTCGGGGAACTTCGAGCTGATCAAGCCGAGCACGACCTTCTTGCCCTTGGGGATGAAGCGCAGTGGCTCGAAGCCGCCGGCGCGCACAGTGTCGTACTCCAGAAAGAACGCGTGCACGCCCAGGCGCGTGAAGACGGTCTCAGCGACCAGGTCGTAGCCGCCGCTGGTCATCCAGGTGCTCTTGAAGTTGCCCCGGCACGTGTGAATCGCCACAGTAACGCCGGAAGGCAGCTCGCGGATCGCAGCGTTGACGGCGTCGGCATAGATCGCCGGAAGCTTGTCCGGGTCGTCGCCCAGTGCCTGGACCTGGTCGCGCACCCTGGGATCGCAGTTGCCCGCCACCGTCGTGTCGTCGATCTGAAGATACCGGCAGCCCGCGTCCACCAGCGCCCGGATCTCCTCGCGGTACGCGCGCGTCAGGTCCGACCAGAACTCGTCGACGTCGGGATAGGCCGCCTTTAACGCCGCGCGGTCGCCGCGCGCGTGGAGCATGACCGGCGAGGGCAGGCAGAACTTCGGCGTCCGCTTCGTCACCGATTTGAGGAAGGCGAAATGGTCCACCATGTTCGGGCGGGTGCGCCGGATCTTCCGTGTCACGCGCATGAGCGGCGGTTGTTCGACGACGCCCTGGAACCTGACACCGAACGTCCCGGTCGAGGTGTCCACCCCATCGAAGCCGCGGATAAAATCGATGTGCCACCAGTCGCGCCGGAACTCGCCATCGGTGATCGACTGCAGTCCGACCGATTCCTGCAGGGCCACGACCTCGCGGATGCATTTGTCCTCGACCGCGCGGAGCACGGCGCGATCAATCTCTCCTCGCGCGGCGCGCACGCGCGCGTCTTTCAACTCTTGCGGGCGCAGGAGACTCCCGACGTGATCGGCACGAAACGGCGGTGTGGCGGTCCCGGACATCGTGCTGCGCATTCTAAGCGGGTGGGCCCGGTATTTCAACGTCCAATAATGGCGCGTCATCTCAACCCGCTGACTCTGCTCGCGCCAAGAAGCTAGAATTCACATGTGGACAGCTTCTGGGAACGTATTTTTCTTTTCCTGGGCATGATCCTGGGTCTGGTTTCCATCCCGTTCGGTTTTCCGGGCGCTCTGATTATCTTGGGTTGCGTCCTGATATATGCGTTAGTGACGCACTTTACCGGCGGCATAGGTGTTGCGTTCTTTGTATTTCTTTGCGTCCTGACACTGGCTGCTGAAACTGCAGACAATTGGCTGAGCGCAATCGGAGCGAGACGCTACGGCGCGTCCACTCGGTCGATGTGGCTGTCTTTCGTTGGCGGGATCATCGGGGCCATCATTGTCGGCGGGCCGCTCGCGGTAGCATTCGGCCCCCTCGGACCCGTGGTCGGGGGATTTCTAGGCGCATTCGCTATCGTGGTGGCGCATGAGATGTACCTTCACGGAAATTTCATTGAGGCATTGCGGGCCGGGTGGGGAACCTTTTTGGGCCGGATGGCCGGAATGGTTCTGAAGTTCGTGATCTCGGTCGCTATGATCATGGCTGTGGCCGCGGCTCTGCTGCTGTGAATCTTTACGCGCTCAGCGCAGGCGGTTAAGCAAAGAGCTATCCCGTCGTGAGCTTCATGAGTTCCATCGCGGCACGTCCCAGAACCGCATAGGGCTTGTCTAGTCTAGCAGGCTGCTGAAAAACCCATTCGAAACGACGAATGCGCTGTAGGGGCGGTACGGCTCGGCCGTCTACGCCGCACCGGCTACGGTGATGGTCGGCACAAAGCAACTCGTTCTGGCCGGCTCAGGTACAACCATTTTTGCCTTTGGCTTGCCGGGCAACTGAGATCGACACCGCACCACGGATCTCTTGACAAACCTTCAAGCGGGCGATTAACTGATCGTCATCAAATTCCTACACTCTTTAAGCGGAGTGGTGTGTCCTGAGATCGCTGTTGCGACGCGTATTTATATAAAGAAGTGGGCCGGCCAGGAAGAGCCGGAACCATGGCTTGGACGCCTGCCATATTGATTTTCCGATTGTTAGATTGCATTCGAAAGGAGCGCAAATATGGTAAGGAGGACCGGTTATAGTCCGTATGTGTCTGGGAGATTCGTAACAGCGATTGTGTGCATTTTGCCTTTGCTTTTGATTGCCGGGACGGTGTTCGGACAGTTATCCGGCGGAAGCGTCACGGGAACAGTGAAGGACGAGCAGGGCGGCGTGCTGCCCGGCGTCACGGTCATGCTTCAGGGCATCGATGCAACGCGGAGCATTACCAGTGACGAGACTGGTGAATTCCGCTTCTATAATGTGCCGCCCGGGCCGTACAAGCTTACACTCTCGCTGCAAGGATTCGCGACGACAGTCCGGGAGAACGTGATCGTCGAAGTTGGCAAGAACGTCGATCTCCCGACGACCATGAAGGTCGCCGGGATCGCGGAAAGTATCAGCGTAACGGAAGCCAGTCCTGTGGTGGACACGAAGCAGGTCGGAACCGCCACGAACTTTACGTCTATCGAACTTCAGAGTATTCCGACCTCGCGTGATCCGTGGGCGCTGATGCGGGTAGTCCCCGGCGTGCTTGTCGATCGAGCAAACATCGGTGGCAACGAAAGCGGGCAGCAGTCGAACATCGTGTCGAAGGCTACGCGTCCGCAGGATACCGTTTGGACGCTGGATGGCGTTGTCGTCACTGACATGTCCGCGACCGGCGCTTCGCCAAGCTACTACAATTACGACAACTTTGAGGAGATCCAGGTCGCGACGTCCGGCCAGGACATCAAGCAGCCCACGGGCGGCATGGGGCTGAACCTGATCATCAAGCGCGGAACGAATCAATTTCACGGCCAGGCGCGCGGTTACTTCGATAACGAATCGATGGAATCGAATAACGTTCCCAGCGAACTGGCAGCCACAGGCGTAACACACGCCACGACCGATCACAACAAGCAGATTTCGGACTATGGCGCTGAGATCGGCGGGCCAATTTGGAAGGACCACGCATGGTTCTACGGCTCCTACTCGATTCAGGACATCCGCCTGGTCCGCCGGGCCGGGTCGCTGATCGATCGGACGCAGCTCAAGAACCCGACTGTAAAGGTCAACTGGCAGGCCGGGCGGAAAGATATGCTCAGCTTCCTCTATTTTGACGGATTCAAAATCAAGAACGGCCGAAGCCCCGCCACAGCGGGCATCCTGTTCGACGCGGTAACGGCGACCTACCATCAGGACAACGCGTATACCGATTTTCCGCTCCACGGCCTCTGGAAAATCGCGGACGATCACGTATTCGGGCCGAAGATGATGGTGTCGGGAAGGTTCGCGTATTACAACACCGGATTCGTTCTCGATCCGATCGGCGGTTTGAATATGCAGGCTGGAAGAAGCTTTACTACAGGGCAATCGTTCGGTTCGATCAACCAGCGTTATTTCACGCGGCCGCAAAAGACTGCTGCACTCGATGCGGACACCTTCTTCAGCGGAATGGGGGCCTCACACGACCTGAAATATGGATGGGGTTTCCGCAGGGCCGACTCAACTAACCGAGATCTGTGGCCCGGAAACATGATTCTGGCCATCGAGAACACCCCGACTGATTTTCAGGCGCGCGTATATCGTGAAGGTTTCGGTGCGAATCGGGCCAGTTATCTCGATTTCTACGCGGGTGACACGATCACTCGCGGCCGGATGACCATCACCGCGGGTGTTCGCTATGACCACCAGTGGGGCAAGGCGTTGCCGAGCAAGACTCAATCAAATAAAGCGTTTCCAAACCTGGTCCCTGGTGTCGTGTTCGGCGGCTACGACGCGCCGTTCACGTGGAACAACGTCTCGCCGCGCCTGGGCATCACTTACGCGCTTGATCAAAGCCGGAAAACCATCATCCGTGCGGGCTATGCGCGTTATGCCGCCCAGCTTGACACCGACGACACCGTCGGATTTCTGAACCCCAGCTCCAGCGCTGGGTTTGCCACCTACGGCTGGGTCCCCCGCGCTGGTGACCATTTTGTGCACCCCGACGAAGTTCTGACCGGCGAGCTCATCACTGCAGGTAATGGGTTCAACCCGGCCAACCCGACGGCAGTGTCGTCGGCGAACCGGCTCGATCCGAACCTGACAGCCCCGATCACGCAGAGCGTTGTGATTGGCGCCGATCGCGAACTGGCGCCGAATCTCGTATTGCAGGTCAATTACAGCTACAGCCGGACATCGCGGCTCTTTAGTACTCCAAATAACGCCAACACTGGAACCATCGCACTCACGCCGCGACTCGGCGTAAGACCGGGCCCGAACGGGGACTACCTGCCGGGTTCGGGTTTTTCAGGGAGTTTTCCTAATGGACAACCCTACAACGTGCCGACCTTCATTCCGGATCCCGCAAAGGTGGGGGCGGGGGGAAACGGGTTTCTGATCCAGAATATTCCCGGCTACTACACGGATTATCACGGCCTGGAGCTCGGATTGATCAAACGCTTGTCCAACAAGTTCATGACCCACACTGGATTTGCATGGAACAATGCGCAAGAACACTTCTCTTCAAAGGATGGCATCTACGACACGTACGGCAATCCCACGCCCACAGACACCGAACCCCTCATAAGCGGCGGCCAGTTCGTGCGGCGGACCGGTGGTAGCGGAGCCGGTAACATCTACGTCAACGCGAAGTGGCAATTCAATGCCAGTGGCCTATATCAGGCGCCGTACGGCATTGAGTTGAGCGCAAACGTGTTCGGGCGCCAGGGATATCCTTTTCCGCTCTACCGCCAGGGCACGGTGCCCACGCTTGGCGCCGACTCCAGCCTAAAGGTTCTCGTGAGCCCGGCCATGGACTACTTACGATACCCGAATCTCTGGAACACGGATTTCCGGGCCTCAAGGCAGTTCAAAATCGCGGAGACGGTAACGATACGCGGGATCGTCGATGTATTCAACGTATTCAACGCCAACACAGCTTTGGTCCGGAATAACAATATCGGCGCGAGGACCTTTAACGCGCTGGCGCAGAACCTGAGCCCGCGTATTGCGCGCGTCGGTTTGGTTATCGGCTTTTAGGCTTAGCAGGCTGCTGAAAGCAGTCACGCGATTTGACTTTTTCAGCAGCCTGTTTAGGCCCAAGTTCGTCACTATGGTTTCTGCCAGTGTTGCCGGGGCGCGAGCTGGCCGCTGCCAGCAGCGGCGAGAATCTTGCCGTCCCGGTAAACGATTTCGCCGCGGCGGATCGTGACGATGGGCCAGCCGGTGACTTCCCAGCCTGAAAAGATCGAGAACCGGGCATTGGCCAGTTGATCTTCATCGCGAATGGTCCGCCTCAGGTTGGGGTCCCAAATCACGACATCACCATCAGAGCCGACGGCGATCGTCCCCTTCCGGGGGTACAAGCCAAACAGCTTGGCCGGATTAGTCGATGACAGAGCGACCATTTGCTCCAGCGTAATGCGTCCGGTCCGGACGCCTTCGGAAAACAGCAGGGGCAATTGGACCTGGAGATAGTTCCCCGCAGGCCGATGGTTGATGATGTCGAGTGACGGATCGAGCTTCTCTTCGCGAGTATACCCAACGTGATCCGTGTCCACGACATTGACCGCTCCTTTCGCAAGCGCGCTCCACAGATAGTTCGCATCGTTCTTCTCGCGAAGCGGCGGGTCACCAGTGTAAATCGCTCCGTCAGGCTGATCAAAACGCTCACGAGTCAAGTGCAGATACAGGAATCGCACTTCGGTGAATACCGGTAAGCCTCGGGCCTGCCCGGCTTCGGCTGCGCGCATGGCGCGCTCGGAAGAAATATGGACGATGTAAATGGGAGCGCCTGTCGCTTCGCTGATTCCGACTGCGCGTTGAGTGGCTATTTCCTCGGCTACCACCGGCCGGCTTTCAGCGAAATTTTGGCCATGCAGCGCGCCACGCCCTTCGGCCATCATCCGCTCCTGGGTTGTGGTGATGATGCTGGCGTCCTCGCAATGCAGCATCGTGAGAAGACCTGCGGCACCGGCTGCGCGGATGAGCTTCACAAAAGCCGCTAAATTCTGATCGAATGCCGGCCGAACCATGAAAATCTTCAGAGTAAAGCCCCGGTCGTAGAGCATCGCCACATCGGCAGGGGTTAATTGATTCGGATCGTTCACGGTGACGTGCAGGATCACGTCGGCGATTGCCTGTTTCTTGACCAGATCGGCCGCCTCTGCCAACAGGGGGCGCAGATCCGTGTTCACCGCAAGAGTGACGAAGTTGCTAATCGTCGTCTTCCCGCCCGCGAGAGCTGCCCGGGATGCGGAAGTGTAGTCATCGGCGCCTTTTAAGGTGGTCGCTGTCCGCGTCGGTGTCAAATGAACGTGAGGATCGATTCCTCCCGGCAGCACCAGCATGCCCTTGGCATCGATCACTTGCGTCCCTGCCGCCGCCGTCAGGTTCCGGCCAATTTCGGCGATGACACCGTTGCGAATGCGCAGGTCCGCGTCGGCGCGTCCCACAGTCGTGACTAACAAACCGTTACGAATGATCAGTTCCGCCGGTTGCTGAGCCGTCATTCCTGAAATGTAAGCAAACAGCACCGCAACCAACACAAGTACGGATGTCAGCGTCAGCGTGTTTTTCAACGCCATTACTTCTTGAGCACTGGGTGCACCCAGCCCGCGGTGAGAATCCCCGGCGACGGCCGGAAGCTCAGATAGTCCACGTGCTCGGGGATGTCGAGCCATCCGTGCACCACGCCTGCCGGGATGATGATGATGTCTCCAGGCTCCACTGTCTTCTTCACGACTTCGTACGCCATGCCGCCGCAGGTTGGCCCGTTCAAGTCCGGCGAGGGGTTGTGGCGTCCGTTGACGATATATCCGTCGGTGAACATCGTTCCACCGCCGGAGACGATGTAGTAGCCTTCGGTCTGCGAATCGTGAGTGATTCCCCCAGCAGTCCCGCCGGCTGGAGCAGTCGCCATCTGGCGCCCGCATGGCGTGGGGGCTGCAGCTGCGGCAGCGCCCCTGCCGGCGGCTGCTGCGTTGGCAGCTGCCCCTGCGGCCGGAACCGCGACGCCATTCACTGTCTTGCCGCGATGAATGATGCCGACGCTGAAGTTCTCGTGGCCGATGTCGACGGTTCTGATGTTCCGATCGATTCCCTGTCCCTGACTGTTGACAAGGTCGACCTCTTCCTTCGTGATGTAAGTTGCCGTGGTCGGTTTCGTCCGCCCGCCCTGAGTGAATACCAGGGCCGGACTCAGAACGACGGCAAGGGCGACTGCGCGTAATATTAAAGTTCGCATAAGCATCCTCCTCGGAGTAACGGCTGGTGACTATAGCTTGAATTCACGGTGCCGGCCAGTCCAGAAAATTCCGCCGGTCTGGCCCGGCAAATCGATTCGACGCCTACGATTCCAGGCTCAGCTGAGCTAGCGCGTCTGCCAGGACTCTGGTTCCCGTGGCAATGTCATCTGCGGAAGCATATTCGTCCGGCCGGTGACTGACACCCTGACGACACCGGACAAAAAGCATGCCCACTTCGGTGATGCGCGACATGAAAAGAGAATCGTGATAGGCACGGCTTGGTAGAGGAAAGGGCGAAATTCCACAACGCTCACAGGATTGGTTAAGCGCGTTGAGCGCTCGACGGCCTGACTGTGCCGGGGGATCCGCGTTGAGAACTTCCTTTTTTAGTTTGACACCTCTTCGCTCGGTCACACGGCCGCACGCTTCATCGATGGCACGGAGTACGGCATCGCGCCGCGTACCGTCAATGTCGCGAACGTCGATCTCTATTTTGACACGGCTGGGAATGCTGTTGACGGCGCCCGGGAAAATATCGCAGACGCCGACCGTCCCAACAGTGTCGATCGCGCCGGTCGATTTGACAGCGGATTCTACGGCGAGACTGATTTCCGAAGCTGCAAGGAACGCGTCGTGACGTTGTGGCATTAACACAGTGCCGGCATGGCCGCCTTCGCCATCGAGCCAAATTCGCAAGCTTGCTGGAGCCGCAATCGCAGTCACCACACCCACCGGAATGTTGCGCGCCTCCAAGACCGGACCCTGTTCGACGTGCAGTTCAAGAAACGCCTCATAGTAGCCTTTAGGCAGGACGACATCATCCAGCGTTCCGCTGAAACCGGCTGCGGTTCGCACTTGATCCAGAGATTGTCCTTCCTTGTCGGTCAGAGTTTTGGCGCGTCCGGCCTGCAAGCCTCCCGAGAGTAAGCGGCTGCCCAGACATCCGATACCAAAACGTGTCGGCTCCTCCGACGTGAACATCAGAAGTTCGATCGAGCGCCGTGGCTGAAAACCGGCGCGTTGCAGTGCCCGGATAGCTTCCAGACCACCAAGAACACCGACGGTGCCATCGTACGCGCCGGCAAAGGGAATCGCATCGGTATGTGAACCTGTTCCGATTGCTGCGAGGCCGGGCTCCGAGCCTACCCAACGCGCAAACAGATTGCCGACGGCATCCACCCGGACAATCAGGTTCGCGGCGCGGCAGAGCTCTCGGATATAAGCTCGCGCGGCGAGGTCCACTGTTGAGAACACGACTCGGGTCACGGCCGGCGGCGGCGCATCCGTAAATGATGCGAGTTTGTCGAGTTCGCCGTAGAGCTGTCCGGAATCGATCGTGATTTGCATGATTACGTGAGAGGGTGCCGGTTCCAGTCCTTATATATAAGGTACGTCGCCTCACCCTTACCCAAAGCACCAAACCACTGCGGGCAATAAGGACCCATCCAGATGAAGTCTCCGGCAGCAACCGGATACCAATCTCCACCCAGCCTGTAAATTCCACGGCCTTCGAGCATGAGAAGACCATGCTCCATCACATGGATTTCAACCATCGAAAGCGACGCGCCGGGTTGGTAAGTCATCAGGTTCACTGCACAGTCGAATGCCATGTTATCCGGCAACAGATGCCGGACAGCAATCGACTCATCCCCTTCCAGCGGCTCGGAGGGAACGGCCGATGTTCGGCTGGCGAAAGCGGCCGGCGGACGCACACCGTCGAGGGATATGTAGCGTTTCTCGATGACCGCAAGTTTGCTTTCATTAACGGCAGTGATGGAATGTTGGAGCTGCTGAGGAGTGTATGCGTAATCGTTCTTGCTAAGAGCGTGCGATTGTCCCGAGAAATCGGCAGTAACTTTGCCCTCGATGACGTAAATAAATCGCTCGCATGATGTTGGAAGTTCGCCCAGACACCCACCGGCTTCCACCTCCGCCGTATATTGCGTGAAGGCTGCTCCGATGGCCGGCGCCGCGTGGACGATCGCAACGGCCTTTCTCATTCCCGGCAATGCGGCACGAACGAATGTATCCGGGGTAAACACCGCATGATCCTGTCGTCGAACGCTTCTAGTGACTCCGAATTGATGCATAGCAATGGAACATCGACGGCGCAATCGTAAACTCAGAACCCGTCGTTGTTCACCTGGTGCTCCCGGTCTCGCTCTACGCATGCATAGTCAGGTAGATCGTGGACATCGGCTTCCCACAGAAGCATTGTCTTGCCGCGTCAAGTTCAGGCGCGTCCCGGTCAAGAACCGTCAGAGTCTTGCCGTCGGCACTCCTCACTAGCGGTAAATTGACAAAGTTCGCAGGAGCCACTGGAACAGGCGGATTCGACCAATTCCCCGACAGATCCGGGCGCCCATCCTTCATACGCGGTGTGGGTCTTGCGGCCGCTTCTTTGACCAACGCCGCCCGGTCGCCTCCGCCCTGCCGGGCAGCGGACGGTAAGGCCGCCAAGAATATTGAAGAACTCGGCGCGGAATTGCAAGTGCCGCCATAACCTGGATCGGACGCCTGGACTTGAGCGACCATATCGACAGCAATGATGTCTGGCGGTCGACCGTGAAGTAGGCGAAGTTGTTAAATGAACGATTGCTTACGAGCGTGAGGTTAATCGGGAGAACATTATAAATCTCCGGTGTTATATGATAGACATTAGGAAAGGTCTCTGAAATGGCAAAACCTCCTTCGAACAAGAGAGCGCGTGAAAAGGCCCAAGCAGAACGTAAGAAAGAGAAGGAACAGCGCCGTGCAGAGGCTCGTGAACGCAGAGCCAACACTCCCGCACGGTCAGGGCATGAAGATCCAGACTTGGCAGGAATGCAACCGGGACCTCAGCCCAAACCCGACTGGTTGCAAGATTTCGAGGAAGATGCAGATCGGACCGGAAGTGACTGAAGTAGATTTTCCGATTAGTCACCGCTTGCAGAGCCAGCAGACGCTTGAATAGAGCCACGGATAGAAAATCAGACGAACCGATCGACAGAACAGAGACGCATGAATGACTACCCGACACTCTCTGAGTTCCCACGGCTGACTCAATGCATCTCGGGATAACTCAACCGCACTCGGCGTAACGTTGTGATAAGGCTGAAACCCGACGCTGGTCTCCGAGCTATCGTTTTGAATAGACAGACTCTCGCCTTTGCGCCTTGAGTCCGACTTGGGAGCAGGAGGTCGATCGTTCGCATCCATTCGCCCCCGATTTCCCCAATAACAAGAAAACATAAGGCTAAGCAGTGAGTCGTGGATTTCCGGTATGCTGAGTATATGAATGCCCGTCAGTGTGACGAGAAGGACCGACTCCTTCTCGAATACCGCAAAGTGACAGATCTGTATTCGGCTGCCGTTGCCGAACTGAGCCGCAGGATTGGCATAACTTCACTTGATGACTATCTGCAACTGCACCAAGCCGCCGAAAGGGCCCGCATGCGCTCAAACGAAGCACGCGACCGCGTGGCGCAGCATCTCGCCGAGCATCATTGCTGAATTTCAAAATGATTCGAGAGCCTCAGGTCAGCCAATTGGTGCGAAAGAATCAACTTCTACGCGCTCGTCATTAGCCGCCAGACAACAACACCAGCCAAAAATAACAGAAAGACGAGCGTGGGCTTCACTCATGCGTTCAGACGGCGCCCCGCTGTTTTTGGGAGTTTTCTATGTTGGGCGATATCGGCAGACGTAAGACTGATGGAGACAGGGACAATTCCGGAACATCCCACAACACGACACTTCAAGGTCTCGTAGCATATGCCGGCGCATTCCTGCATAGCCACGTGGTCCGGTCCGGAAAACAGAACGTATGGTGCCTCGACGGATATCAATTGCAGGGACGCATCGGGGCGGCAAAATGAAAAATCGAACCGTCTACTTCCATCCGAGAGGGCCTGGAATCCGAGGTAACGGACAGTGACCTTAGGGTCCTTCATACATTTCTCCAACCCAACAGCGCCTGCCAGCCCCCTCACTTTTCCGGAAAATACTTTTCCCACATTCTCTCCTGCGTGGAGCGGATCAAGTTGCGATTGGGCTCGAAGAGCCTTGCCGGAATCCGGGGAAGTTGGGCGTTGCCGGTGTCCGAGGCAGTCTCTTTCATGCCGACACTCCTAAAGCATCAACCTTCGGTTTGGTGTCCAGTTGGAACAGCAATGCGAGTGATAAGTTTTGCCCCGCATCCACAATTGGTTCTTCCTTCGGTGCTCCTCGAATACAGCAGCTTTCGCACATCCAGAAATGAATCGGAGAGAATCGGCACGACCAGCATAGTCCTTATACGCATCGATAACAACACGAATAGGAGCGAGCGCCCCACCGGTTCTTGGCGGACTCACTCTTTCGGTATTCGCTTTCGGCTGTCGCGGAGAAGTTTGGGGCTACGGACGAGGTGCAGAAACTAATCGATATCGGCAAGGAGAAGGGGTACCTCCTCTATGACGAGGTGCGCGACCTTCTGTCCGCCGAAACCAGTGCCTCTGTTGATGATTTGGATGACCTCACGCCCAGCGCACTTGAGAAAACCAATGATCCCGTCCGGATTTATTTCCGCGACATGGGAACGGTTCCGTTGCTTACCCGGGACGGAGAAATAGCGATCGCCAAATGTATCGAGCGCGGCGACCTTACGGTATTGAAGTCGCTGTCGCGGTCGCCGGTCATCGTACACGAAATCATTTCCCTGGGAAATTGGCTGAAAGAAAATTCCAGCATCATCAAAGATATTCTGCAGTTTCGCGATGAGGAACTGACCGACGACAAAATTGAAAGGAAGCTCCAGGAATACGCGCGATTTCAGGAAACTGCTGCAGAATAAGCTCGAGTTGCTGGAGCGCGTTGGGGCGAAAATCGGGGCAGAACATACGGAACAGACGCTTCATTGAGTCTTTCAACGATCCTGTTCGAACGAGGCTATCGCGGATTCGTGTTTCAGGATGTAGCCGATTTCATCGAGTCCCTCAAGGATGCAAGTCTTGGAGAAGGAATCGATTGGAAAAGTGCCAGTGGGGCCTCCCTGGATAAAAAGTGTTTGGGCGGCGAGATCGATCGTTACCGGGGTGCCGGGCTGCAGCAAGCGGTGAGTCTTGGCATCCACAACAATCGGGAGCAGTCCGTTTTTTAGCGCGTTCTGGCGGAAGATGTCGGCGAAGCTGGTCGAGATGACGGCCTTAAAACCGAAATCCACCAGTGCCCATGGCGCGTGCTCTCGCGAGCTGCCGCAGCCGAAATTGTTACCGGCGACGAGAACCTGAGAACTGCTGTCAATCAGCGCACGGAAGTCCGGACGGTCGGCGAAGAGATGCTGCCCCAGACCGGCCTTGTCGGTGACTTTCAAGAAGCGAGCCGGGATGATCTGATCCGTATCGATGTTTTCCTGGGGTATGACGACAACACGAGAGGATATCTTCATAAGACGGCTCCAAACCGTCGCGGATCGGCCACACGGCCTTCGATAGCGCTGGCGGCTGCAGTCAACGGTGATGCCAACAGCGTCCGCGCTCCCTTCCCTTGACGGCCTTCGAAATTTCGATTGCTTGTGCTGACAGATACTTTGCCCGGCGGAACGGCATCGCCGTTCATCGCGATGCACATGCTGCAGCCGGCTTCGCGCCACTCTGCACCGGCTTCCTTGAAAATGCGGTCGAGGCCTTCGGCTTCGGCCTGCCGCTTCACTGCGTAGGAACCTGGCACGACAAGCATGCGAACCCCGCTGCTTACTTTGTGCCCGCGAATCACCCGGGCAGCACTGCGAAGATCCGAAAGCCTGCTGTTCGTGCAGCTTCCGATGAACACTACGTCAATTGGATGTCCGGCCAAAGCCTGGCCTGGTTCCAATGCCATGTACTTCAGTGCCGCCGCATCGGCTTCGTTCTCCGGTTTCGGAACGCGGGCCGAGATTGGAATGCTCATTGCCGGATTCGTGCCGTAGGTAATCATCGGTTCGAGCGCCGAAACGTCTATAGTGAGGGTCTTGTCGAAGTGAGCGCCTTCATCGCTCGGCAGCTTTTTCCATCGGGCGAGCGCGTCATCCCAATCTTTCTCTTTCGGAGCGAATTCGCGGCCGGCCAGGTACTCCAATGTGCGGTCGTCGGGCGCGATCAAACCCGCACGCGCCCCGGCCTCGATGGACATGTTGCAGATGGTCATGCGCGCGTCCATATCGAGAGCGCGAATCGCGGAACCGGCGAATTCGAAAACGCATCCGGTTCCACCGCCGGTTCCGATTTGACCAATCAGGGCAAGGATCATGTCCTTAGCCGTCACGCCCGGCTCGAGCCGTCCATCAAACTGAACGAGGAAATTTTTAGATTTGCGCTGCAGAAGGCATTGGGTCGCGAGAACCATCTCGACTTCACTGGTACCGATCCCGTGAGCAAGCGCGCCAAACGCGCCGTGCGTGGAGGTATGACTGTCGCCGCAGACGATGGTGGAGCCGGGCTGGGTCAATCCCAGCTCCGGGCCGATCACGTGAACGATTCCTTGTTTCGGACTGTTCAGATCAAACAGCGGTACACCGAATTCGGCGCAGTTTGCGGCCAGGGTACGGACCTGATTGGCGGCCATCTCGTCGAAACCGGAAAGCGACCGGCTCGAGGTCGGAATCGAATGATCCATGGTCGCAAATGTCTTGTCGGTGCGGCGGACTTTCAGGCCACGCTTCCTGAGGCCGGTGAAGGCCTGAGGCGTCGTGACCTCGTGGATCAAATGCAGGTCGATATAGAGAATGGCCGGAGCGTCGCTTTCAGGAACGACGACGTGGGAGTCCCAGATTTTGTCGTATAAAGTTTTCATATTCCTATGTTGCATCGGGCATCCGAACATAGTCACACACGAGTTCGCCCATTTCCCTGGTCGAGACGATCCGCTCTTTGGATTTTTCACGGCCGGTCCGGCCCTTCAGATCCGCGGTGCGGTAGCCGCGGCTCAGTACTTTGATAATCGCACGTTCCAGTTTGGTGGCTTCGCGGGGCAGTTCGAGCGAATGCTCCAGCAGCATCGCCACCGAGGAAATTGCGCCCAAAGGGTTAGCAATTCCCTTCCCTGCAATATCGGGAGCGGAGCCGTGAACGGGCTCATAGAGTCCAATCTTGCCGCCGATACTCGCGGAAGGCAGCAGGCCCAGGCTTCCGGCGAGCATTGAGGCCTCATCGCTGAGGATATCTCCGAACATGTTGTTCGTCAGGATGACATCGAATTGCGCGGGCTTTGCGATCAACTGCATCGCGCAGTTGTCCACGTACATGCTCTGAAACGCGATATCGGGAAATTGTTTCGCAACTTCGCTGCACGTTTGCCGCCACAGCACTGAAGCTTCCAGCACATTCGCCTTATCTACGGACGTAACCCGCCGCCGCCGGTGGCGGGCAAGCTTGAACGCGACTCGAGCAATACGCTGTATTTCGTCGCGCGTATAGATTTCGGTATTGAACGCCTGCGTCTCGTCGAGGCCGCGCGGCAGACCGAAATAGATACCACCGAGCAGTTCACGGACGATCATCAGGTCGACTCCGCGAACGGAATCGCGACGAAGGGGCGAACTGTCGACCAAAGCTTCGAAAACAATGACCGGCCTGAGATTCGCGTAATTGCCCAGCAGCTTTCGCAAATCGAGCAACCCGTTTTCGCATTTTTTCCCGGGCGGCAGATGATCGAACTTGGGATCACCGACAGCGCCAAGGAAAACCGCGTCCGAGCTCAAGCAAACGTCTTGGGTAGCTTTAGGCAGCGGTTCACCATGACGTTCAATGGCGACGCCGCCAATATCGGCCTCGACATACTCGAATTCGTGGTTATGCTCGCCGGCAATGACGTCCAAAACCCGGCGAGCTTCTCGCAGCACTTCCGGGCCGACTCCATCACCCGGCAGCCACGCTATGCGCGCTTTCATGTATGGAAATCAAATCCAGATCTTCAACTCTTTTTTTACGGTCGGCCACTTCGAGGAATTTGACATACCTTCGTTCGAGCTGTTCTCGAGTGAGTGAGTATCCAAGCTCGCGATATCGTGCTTCGAGCGCGTGGCGGCCCGAATGTTTGCCCAGCACAATCATGCTCCGCGGCACACCGACGTGGTCGGGCGACATGATTTCATAAGTGACGGCGTTCTTGAGCATGCCGTCCTGGTGTATTCCCGCCTCGTGAGCGAATGCATTCTCACCGACGATCGCCTTATTCACCTGTACCTGTTTACCGGTAAGCTGGCAAAGCAACTGGCTGGAGCGATACAACTCCTGCGTCTTCACGCCGGTCGTGACGTTGTAATAGCGCTTTCGCGTATCCAGCGCCATAACGATCTCTTCCAAGGCCGCGTTTCCGGCACGCTCGCCGATTCCGTTGATCGCGCATTCGACCTGGCGGGCGCCATTCTCAATTGCGGCAAGACTGTTGGCAACGGCCAATCCAAGGTCATCGTGGCAGTGCGTGCTGATCGTGATGCGATCGGCATTCTTCAAGCGCTCCCGCAGCGTACGAATGAGCTGTCCGTATTCCGCCGGCGTCTGATAACCGACGGTATCCGGCACGTTGACGATCGTGGCGCCCGCATCAATCACCGCATCGAAGATCGTGCACAGGTAATTGATTTCCGTGCGGCCCGCATCCTCGGCAGAAAATTCGACCTCGTCACACACCTTGCGCGCGCGCTCGACAGCCTTGACGGCAATATCGAGAGCTTCACCACGACTCTTGTTCAGCTTGTACTTCAGGTGAATATCGCTTGTCGCCAGAAATGTATGAATGCGCGGATGCGCGGCGCCTTCCAGCGCCTGCCAGCAGCGATCGATATCCGGGGGCACGGCGCGAGCCAGCCCGGCAATCGTTGTGCTGCGAATCTCGGCAGCAATTCTTTTCACCGCCTCAAAGTCGCCTTCCGAGGCGATCGGGAATCCCGCTTCGATCACATCCACTTGAAGGCGTTCAAGCTGCCGTGCCATCCTCAGCTTCTCTTCGACGTTCATACTGAAGCCGGGAGCCTGTTCTCCATCTCTCAATGTCGTGTCGAAAATGATGATTCGGTCCATGTCTCTCTCCTTTTATGAGCATCGCCTCTTCTGTAGCGGCGGTCCACCACAAGATGTGAACGAATTACGCTGGTGCGTTATTTGACGCAGCCACCCCTCCTTCTCTTGAGGCTGCGCGCTGCCGCGCTTGCGCTCCGCGCTCTTGAGGCTGCGCGCTGCCGCGCTTGCGCTCCGCGCTCTTGAGGCTGCGCGCTGCCGCGCTTGCGCTCCGCGCTCTTGAGGCTGCGCGCTGCCGCGCTTGCGCTCCGCGGCGGTGATGCAAGGAGGGGAATACGCTCGATTCCGATTCGTTCACACCCTTTCCGCCCTACAGTACCTAATGCGCAGCTGCGTTAGCCTGCCGATCTACCCAGGCATTCCCAAGAATTCCTTGCAGAAAAATGTGCTGAAAAGTCCTGACGATCTCCTCGCGTGTGCTCGAGCCCGATGCCTGGTACCACTGATACGTCCAATTCAACATTCCGAGCAGCGCATACGCCGCCAATTTTGGATTCACGTCCTTCACGTTGTACTTCTTCGTGACGTCGGCAATGATGCCGGCGGCCATCCGTACATATTCCTTCTTGCGCCGGTTGATCCTGGACCGATCGGAAGCCGACAGCGTCCTGCACTCGTGAAGAAGACCTGTCACTTCGAGATTGCGCTCTTCAAGCACCAGGCGCAGATGGAGATCGATCATCGTGTTCAACCGCTCGAGAGGATCGGAAATTTCTGCGAGCGGCCGAATGACACAGGCTTCGGTCAGATCCAGACCATAATCGAGCACGGTATACAACAAACTTTCCTTGCTCGAGATGTGATGATAAAGACCCGCCTTGGTGAGGCCCGCCGCCGAGGCCACATCACTCATCGAAGTATTATCGTAGCCTTTGCGGTGAAATACCTCCGCGGCAACCTCGAAAACCCGGTTCCGGGCGAAATCGCCGTTCTCGCTTTGCCGTTTTTGCCGCTTTTCACGCATCCAGAGTCAACCTACCGACCGATCGGTAGGTTAACCTTGTCCGCTCATTAAGTCAATGGGGAAAGGGAACAGCCACACAAAGGCATACAAACAGTGCCTTCTTGTTTTTGCCTTGGTAACCTGGCGATGCGACGGTCCAATTTAAGGTTTCGGATCTCGGATTTGAGATGCAGGATTCGTCCGATTTTAAATTCCCATCGGATCGGTGTGGCCAACCCTTTTAGGCGGTTCCACGCGACGTGACTGTGAGTATCTCGTCGGCGGCGCGGTATCCGGTCGCGATAGCGCCGTGGACGGTGCCGGAATGTCCATCGCTGTTTGTCGCTTCCCCGCCAAAGAACAATGTGTTGGCCACCGGTTCAGCGAGTCTGAGTGGCGCTGTAATCGCGCCGGCCGGAATATAGCTGTAAGCGCCCAAAGAGAACGGGTCAGCTTGCCAGTCGTACACAAATGATGCGGTGATTCGCCGTTCCAACCGCCCCGAATTCATCTTCAAAGCATTGGCCAGCGATCGGATCGCAGTGCCGCGAATCGCGTCTTCGCTTGAGAACGACAACTTTTCTGCCGGAGGCCCGCCAGCCCATCCGATAAGAATCGGTGCCGCGACGGGCCGCGTCGTCCACCAGGTTGGAAAGGGCTGCCCGCGGGCATGAATGAAACTCAAGTTGGTGATCCCTCGTTCTTCCCAGAAAGGCGAATCGAAACAGAGAATCACCTTGACGACTTGCCCCACGATCAATTCCTGCGCGGCAGCTTTCTTGGCTTCCAGCTCGGGAACGAACCGGATGGCACCCGACCGCAACAAGCCGAGAGGTAACGTGATGATTGCTTGATCTGCTTCGAAGTGGTTCGCACGCGCGTGACCCGCGCGCCACGCGATTTCACCCACGATCGTGTTCAAGTGAATTTCGACCCGCGCCGGATCAAGCTCGCTGAGGATGCCAACAAGGCGATCGTATCCGCTCAAAATACGATACGGTATGCCGCCGCCGATGCGGTCCGCCGCCTCCTGCGAGATGCTGAGGTGCTGAAGACTAATGAGGTTGCCGCGGCAGGCGTTGAATCCTTCAACGAATTCCATGGCAACTGTTTTTGTTTTCTGCTCAATTTCGAGCGTTTCGAGGAATTCCGAGAACGGCCGGTCGGGGTAGCTCTTTCCGCGCTTCAGCGCTCTGGCAACCTCTTCCCACCGTGGCCAGAAATCATTGCACTTTTTTAAAACATGATTTTCTGAACACCAGTCATCGCCGTCGAGTGAACCCATCATGAGATTCGTGCCGCGAACGATATCCCAGATCTCACTGGGTTTGCCGTGAACAAACTCCGCCCCGAGTTCAACCGGAATCGGCAGCCGGTGATCGCGCAATGTGTAAATCCGGCCGCCCAGCCGGTCACGTGCTTCGAGAATGGTTACACGGATATCGGCTCGCGCAAGCCGCTGCGCCGCGGCCAGACCCGCGGCGCCTCCGCCGATGATCAGCACCGATGGCACGGAGATCGCCCCCAAGGGAATTTGAAATCGGACAAATCCTGCATCTTAAATCCGAGATCGGAAACCTGTAATTGCACGAGCGTCCGTCCAATCCGAAATTTCGGATTTCGGATTTGAGATGGGCTTTTGTCCGATTTCACAATTGCCCCCAAATTTTTACAGTGCAAGCTGTGGACCTGTCCTGGCCGTCCACAGTCCGATTATCCCCCCATACTTTGAAATCGAAGCTGTCGCGGGGATGTTTTAGAGCCTGTGAATGAGAAGCTGGTTCGGCGTCGCCGCGACAGTGATTACCGGAGGTCCCAATGAAGGCTTTGAAATCGATGGCAGTCACTCCGTACCATCCTCAGCCCGTTTGGTGTCACCATTGCTGCATCCGGATCGCTCCCTACGATCCAAGAACAGCGGCCCACGGGAAGGATTACCACAGGGATTGCTACGCCAAGGTCTTGCGTGCTCAGGCGAAGAGTAAGCAACTGTAGCGGCGGTCCGCGGAGCGCAAACGCGGGCAAAGCGCAAGCCCGGTAAGGCGCGGCCTCAAGAGAAGGAGGGGTGGCCGAGCGACCAGTAGAATGCTCGAAGCATGGAGCGCCGCTACAGTTGGTCGTCTTGAGTTCTTCTCCGCGAATGGTGAACGAATCTGTATGCTATTTCCGGCTTTCCCCGAAAAGCTTGCTCTGGAGTCTCTGTGCCTTTTCTAAGTGCATTTCGAGTCTCGGAAGCAGGTCCTCCGCGTATTTGCGGACATCCGGAGTTTGCGCGATCTCCACCTGATCATGGTACATTCCAATCTCTTTTTGAAGTTGCGCCACCATCATGTTGGCAAACTCACGATCGAGCTCGGCGCCGGATAAGGCGGTCATGGTTTCGATTTCTGTTTTGGTCTCGGGACTCAACGTGTTGGGCAGCGACACACCTTTATCATTCATCAGGTCGGTTAGATCCTCGAGAGCGCTCGCGTCGTCGCTTTGAATCATGTTCGCAAAATCCTTCACATCCGAATTTTGCGACTTATGCATCGCGAGCCGCGCGACATCGATATTAGAGAGGTTGGCGTCAGCCGCCTTCATTAGAAATTCCTGTTCTGCAGGTGTAACGGTTGGCTGGCGTGTCTCGCGCGCTGCTTCGACATAATCGCCGCGATTGCACGCCGCCGCGCTCAGTGCGGCAATCGCAAGAAGGAAATAAAGTACCTGGCGAGTAAATCTCATAAGCATTACCGGTACAGGAGAAAGAAGAGGATAAGAATAAGAAGGATCAAGCCCACTGGAACGTACATAGGACACCCCCTCTATGTGAAGGCACCTCCAATGCCATGTGGGGGAGTTCCTTATTTCCGGCATTTTGCGGAGAATGGCGATATAGCGGCGCCCGGGCGCGGGTGAAATTCTCCCTACTTGTGAAAATGGGAAGGAACCACAAGAGGCACAAAGGGGGACCACAAAAGGCACAAATTTCTTGTGCTTTTTGGCCTGCATTTGTGCTTTTTGTGTACCGGTCCCGTTCGGTTGTACAAGGCTACCAGTTATTACTTGGCCGCTAAAGCGTTCTCAATCGCCGATACCATCTGCTTCGATGCAGGTTCAACTTCCGACTTGAAGCGGGCGATCACATCGCCATTCCGTGCGATCAAGAATTTTTCGAAATTCCAATCCACCTGGCCTGAGAATTTCGGATGCGCCGTGAGGTACTTATACAAGGGTGCCTGGCCGGGACCTTTCACCACAATCTTTGAAAACATGTCGAATTCGACGCCATAGTTTTGCTTGCAGAATTGTGCGATCTCCGGATCGCTTCCGGGTTCTTGAGCGCCAAAGTCATTTGACGGGAATCCGAGAATGCTCAGGCCGCTTGCTGCATATTTCTTATGCAGCTCCTCGAGGCCTGCATACTGCGGAGTGAATCCGCATTGGCTTGCCACGTTCACCATCAGCACAACCCGTCCTTGATACTTGGAAAGATCGATTGGCTTTCCATCAATGCTTCTCATTGTGAAATTCAAAGCTGCGGGCATCTTTGTCCCTTCCGAAGGCTTGTTTTGCATGCCGGTCAGGACGGCGAGCACAACTGCGGTTAAAGGTTTCATGATGAAGGGCCTCCCGGCGAAATTATGCGGGAAATGGTCACAAAAGGCACAAGAAATCTGAAGTCTCTTGTGTGTACTTTGTGCCTTTTTGTGCTGCACTTGACTTAGGAATCCCGCCATTCCGCTAAAATATAAGCATGACGCTGAGAGAGCGGTTGGTACGATTTCGCTCCTTCTGGATTTTCCCGCTGTTGGCGTCTTTTCTCCTTCATCTAACTTCTCTCGGCGAACCAAAGAGCCGGTTCAACGATCTGTTTTGGCTGATGCCGGTTGGGATTTTGATCTGGACTTTATTGGAATACGCACTGCATCGTTTTGTGTTTCATATCCAATTTCCGGTACGCAATCCCAGGCTGCGCGAGATCGTGAATGCGTCACATCTGGCGCATCACGCGTCCCCGCGCGATCCGAGGAGGCTTCTGGTACACCCGCTTTACGGTCTGGCGATCTCGACGGTTCTGTATGCCGGTTTGCTAGCGCTTTCCCGTAACGCGTTTTCGGCGGCGGGAATTACGGCAGGAATCTGGACGGGCTTTCTCTATTACGAAGCGGTTCACTACCGAGTGCACTTCAGCTTATCGGAGTCCGGCTTCATCGCGCGGCAAAGACGACGGCACTTTTATCACCACTTCACGAATAATAAGCGGTGTTTCGGGGTCACTTCGCCTTTATGGGACTACGTGTTTGGAACGATGTTACGGCGACCATGATTTTTGAGCCTTGAATGGCGCTTCCCGCGCTTCCTTTAGTTGGCCCTCAAGGGCAGCAATTTGCTTGGTAAGGCGGCGGCGCTCCGCGTCCCATTCTTCACTCGCGTCCTGAAGCTTGCGCTCCAGTCGCGAGCGCAGGCGATTAGCCTCCTCGACCTTGGCGTCCAAATCGTTCTGCGCTTCGGCCACTGCCTGCTTGCGAGCTGCTTCCTGGGCATCCGGTATGGCCTTCTCGAGTACTTCGATACGAGAATTCAGCCGCTTTCGCTCGCTTGCCAGATCATTGGTCAAGGATTGGATTTCCTGCTCCAGTTGCTGACGCTCGCGGTTGGCTTCCTGGATTCGGGGTTCGTACTGCCCGCGCATCTCCTGGAAGATTTCGGCGCGGACGCTGTCCTGAGAACGCTGTAGCTCCATTTCAAGCCTCTTGATTCTGAGGTTCAAGCTCTCGCGTTCGGTTTCCCATGCGATCTTCGCATCTTCGAATTCCTTTTGCGATTGATCCGGGTTTTTGAAAAGGGGGCCCGCCGAGCCTGGCGGAAGCTTCCCGAGTTTTTCCAGAACCGCGCGCCTTGCCGCTTCCTTCTTTTCGTCCGTGACGGACGACGACACGCCCTTTCGGAGGCGGTCGATTTCCGCATTCAAACGCCTTCGCTCGCCTTCCCATTGAAGCTGCCATTCCTGCTTGGCCTGGGCCAGACGAATCTCTACTTTTTCATTGACGGCGACTGTGATGCGAGCAGGATTGTTTAGCCGCTCCATGGCCTCAACGGCACTGGCTTGAGTTACCGCAATCCGGGCTTTCAGGTTGTTGCGTTCGGCTTCGTGTTTGTTCTGAACGGCGGCGAGTTCCTCTTCGAGCTGTTGACGCGCACGAATGGCTTCTTCAAGCTGGAATCGGATTTCCGATTGAAGGTCTTCAGAAGGCTGGGCCCGCGCCGCCTGGCGCGCGCGTTCCATAGACTCCTCGAGCCGCTCGATTTCCGCAGTGAGATTGCGGCGCTCGGTCCGCCATTGATCCCGCGCCTTCTCGAATGCTTCTTCAAGTTCGTCCTGCTGTTTTCTGAGATCTTTAAAACGCTTTTCGTACTGCGTCTGAACCTGTTGGACGAGCTGCCGGCTCGCGGCTTCCGACCAGGCGACCGCATACAGATCGATGGGTTCATCCTTGCCTTTCAATTCGGCGCGGCCCATCTTTACGCATTCGAAGCCGGCAGTCTCAGCCGCGTCAAGCAAGACGTTGGTGATCAAGATCTGCTCGACGTCGGCCTGATTCTGGATTCTCGACGCCGCATTGACGACGTCGCCGAAAACGTCGCCGTCCTTGATCAAACCCAAACCCTTATGCATGCCGATACGAATATGGATTTGATTGGTTTCGTCACGGCCTTTCCTGTCTTCGAGCAGAACCCGCTGCATGCCGGCAGCGGCTTTCACCGCAGCGGCGGGCTCCTGGAAGCAGGCGAGAATTGCATCACCGATTGTCTTGACAATGCGGCCGCCCTCCCCTTCGATAACGGGAAACAAAATGGTGTTATGGCGACTGATCATCGCCATGTATTCAACGTCGCCGTTTTTCTCGGCGTAGGCGGTAGACCCTTTGATGTCGCTGAAGAGGATGGTCATGGGCGTGCGCAGCTTTTCCAGCTCCTGATCGGCTTGCGCGCGCGCTTGCAACAGTTCCTGCAGTCTGTCTCTATCTATTGCCACAACGCGCGGCATTATATATTAGAGACATCACAACGTAGCACCATTGTCTGCTGGCAATAAAACGCGGCGGATAAGCTTGATCGGGATGCTCCCCTGTCTGACGAACTCATCATGGAATGCTTGAAGCGTGAAAGTGGAACCTTTGGCCCGGCGGTAATCTTCCCGTAATTTATAGATCTGCAGCTTGCCCAGCGTGTAATAAAGATAAGTCGGATTGTAAGCCCCGCGACGTGCTTCCTCGTAGGCATTCGCAGGTTCCTGGAACGCTTTTTCCCGGAAATATTTTGCGCCGTCCTCGACAGTCCAACCTGCCGTGTGAAGCTTGATGCCGACGACATAACGAGCGTCGCGCAAGAGGGCTTCCTGGAGCTGAGCCAATCGGATCTTCGGATCGCCGTTGCCGAAACCCTCTTCAACCATCATCTGCTCGGAATAATGTGCCCAGCCTTCGGCGTTTGTTCCGCAGGAAATAAGCTTGCGTGTTTTGGTAGGAAACTGCTTCGCATTCAGAAATTGAATGTAGTGCCCCGGATAAGCCTCATGGATCGTGATGATATTCATCACCGGCGGATTGTAAGCCCGCAGATGCTCATCCTTGTGACTGCCATCCCACTCCTTCTCGGGAGGAGTTACATAATAGTACGCTTCCGTTGCCTTGGTCTCATAAGGGCCCGGAGTATCCATCGAAGCGAAGGTGCCCGAGCGCGCATACGGCGGCGTTTCGGTAATGGTGGGCCGGACCTCGGACGGAATGCTTATGATTTTTTGATCCCGAATGAAATGGATTATTCCTTCGACGGTTTTCTTCGCGTCGGGAATCAAACTCGCTTCTGTGGGGTGCTCATCGGACAACCGTTTCATCACTTCATCAGGATTTTTGGATGGGTCAATCTTCAGAGCAGTCTCGATGAATGCGTGGTAATCCCTTTCCAGATTCTCTTCGCCGACCGCGAGAATTCGCTCGAGCGGCTGATCCACCATCTCTTCATACAGAAGCTTCTTTGAAAAATTCTCCCGGCCGATCGCGTACGTCCCTTTTGATTTCGGAAGCAGAGTCTGCTGGAGCCAATCTGCACCATCTTGAAGGGAATTGGCGGCCGCAGAGTTTGCCGTAGCGAACTCGCTGAGCAGTGCTCGATCGTCGCCCGCAGCATGTTTCGCCCAATTCGCGACGCTTGTTTCAAAAAATCCGACCGAGCCACGAGCGATACGGAAGGCGAGGTCCGTGAATTCACGCGGCGGGTTGTCGATATTCCGCTTCATTGCAGCAATCATCTTAGGAATGCCATTCAGGCGCGCGATCACCGACCGCAGACGCTCGGCGGGAGGCGCGAAGTTTCGCTTCATCAGGTTGTCGATTGCGCCTCCGGGCACCGAAACATAGTTCATCGGATTGTGTCGCCAGGTTTCGAGCGTTTCCAGGTCCAGCAACTCCGCCCGAATCTGGCCATCAAGGATTTCAATATCGATTTCCTCATCTGGCGCGCGGCGGGAAGGAAGTCCGCTCGTTTGGCTTTGGAGCTGCTTCAATCTCTGAATGCGCTTTGCGACTGCAGCCGCAGAATAGTCTTCGATCTTGCCGTCATATTGATGGAAACCTATCGATGTAGCAGCGGACGGATTCCATTCGAAGTACGCGTTGAAGTAGTCATCAACAAACTGAGTCATGGCACTACCTCGGGATTGTTTGGAATTACTGCAGGAAGCGAGGCTCAGCAAGAGGACCAATATAGCAAGGCCGAATAATTTCCTCATTCCGGAAGTGTACTGGGAAGGTACACAAAAGGCACAAACGAAACCGAAAAAGCACAAAACTGATTTTCTTGTGCCTTTTTGTGGTCTCCATTGTGCCTTTTGTGGTTCCTTCCGGCTACCGGAACAGTTCCTCGATAGGTTTGCCGGGATAGGCCGTCGTGGTTGGAATGTACTCGAACCCGCGGCCAAGCGGATCATCGTGGCGGACGGTAGTGTAGTTGATCCCGAGCGCGGAATAGATCGTGGCGGCGATATCTTCGGCATAGACGGGACGAGGTTCCGACCATCCCGGATCGTCGACATAGAATGCATCGGGCGTGGTTTTGCCCAGCGCACGCCCCCCGCGTACCCCTCCACCCGCGATGAGTGTGGAATGAACGAAGTAATGGTCCCTGCCCTGCCGGTCTGTGATGTTTCCGACAGTGCGGCCGAATTCGCCCTTCGCGACGATTAAAGTCTCGTCGAGCTTTGTCCCGCCTCCGCTGCCGGGCATCGCCGCCAGATCGGCGATCAGGTTGCCCAAGCCGACATCGAGCTGACCGGCCGGCCGGTAGATTCCCGCATTCGCAGCATAGATATTCTGATGGTTGTCCCAACCACCCAGCGTGATCTGGACGTAGCGCGTACCCAAGTCCGCGGCAATGACGTTGCGTGCCGTGACGCATGCATTCCCAAAGGCGTTGTTGCCGTACTTTTGCTGATCGGCGCTTGAAAAACGAAATACATTGGTGATCGCCGGGTCGTACATCATCGCCCGCGCGGAGGAATAAAAGTCGGCCATTTCCTCGACTGCTGTTCCGTATGGTGAAGGAACTGTACGCAGGGCTGCATCCGCAGCCACGAGCATGTTGTAGCGCGCCGTAAACACCGCCTGGCCGTCCGGATTGCCCAGGTTCGCCAGACCGCCGGCATTAGGAGCGACGTCGAATGGAGCGTATTTGCCGGAGAAATATCCGGGACCCGCTAGGCTTCCACCCCCGTTCAACGATAAAAATCCGGGAAGTTTTTGGCCGCTCTTGCGTTGAGATTCCAGTTCCAGAGCCACAACCGAACCGATATTTGGCGCGATTTTGCCGGTGGCGCTGATCGGGTTCCTCGCGATCTGGTTCCAATTTTGAAGCAGTGGATGAACGAGCGCTGTCGACTGGCAGCCTCGAATGATCGAGAACTGATTCTGGCCTAATTGCGCGCCTAAGTTGGGCAATAACCCGCTGGGCCAGTCGATGCTATTGATTGTCTCCGGCGCAAAATTTTGGGGCGTCCATGCACCAACACGCAGATCAAACGTGTCGATCTGGCTGGGTGCTCCGGGCAACAGGATATAAATGCAATTTTTCGCTGTTCCCAGGATCCTTGCCTGGCTGTCGCTGGTGATGGCCTGCGCAAACATCGGCATGGGTGATGTGAAATACCCGGCAACGCCGGTGGCAGCAATTTTGAAAAAAACTCGTCTGTCGATGATTGTGTCCATAGCGTCAATAGTTGAATAGGAAATCGGCTTTATTCAGGAGAACCCATTGCAGGTTTTCTGCTGCCACCCGATTACCTTGCTGCTGGAATATGCGCCCGAACAGCGCCATCTCGCCATCGGATGGCGGCCGGGAGAGAGTCGTCGCAAAAAGGTCCCAGATGATGGTTCCAGGGTCCGTCGTCTGAACCAGCAGCGCCGCCACATGTGAGCCGGGGTTGTTTTGATGGATGCGTGTCAAAACAAAGGAACTGTTCAGCATATTCAGAGCTTGAAGGATGGAACCATCCGACCGGCGGAACGCCGTGTCGCGGTCTCCCCGCCCGAAAGCATTCAGAAATGCCGCGACAGATCCATTCGTTCGAGGCTCGCGAGTGTCGGGAAATTGCATCGCCCATTGCACCGGCGGCATGTCGGAATTTTGCAGGACGTAGTTGCCGGAAATTCCCGTCGCCTTGGCGATGGCGTCGTGGATTTCCTCGGCATCCAAACGGCGCACATATTTGCGTGCGTAATAGGGAACGTAACTCACATCCCACTTACCCGGGTAAACAGCCGATAATTGATACGCCGTCGATCTTGTAATCAACGCCATCAAAGCGCGCAGGTCGAACTGATTAGCCTGAAGCCATCGCGCGAGCGCATCGAGAAGCTCCGGATTTGTGGGCTGCAACGTCCATGGCGCCGGTGGCGGATTCGACGGATCCAGGCGAGCCAGATCGAAAGCATTCGACGGCGAAACAAACGCCTCCACCATGAACTTTTGCCAGATGTAGTTCACGATCGCCCGAGAAAACTGAATATCGCTGGTGATCTGACGCGCGAGCGCTTGCCGGCGGGTCTCGCCGGGTTCAATGCCGCTTCCCGTCGCAAAAGGATTTTTCGGCGGGACGAAACCGACTCCCTCGATCGGTCTTCGCGCGGTCCGATTTCCGCTCACAGTGTTCAGTTGGTATTCTCCGCCGGCCGCGTCGGTCACGATGTACTTGGCAATTTGGCGCGGCATGGTGGCTGTCACTTGACGTTGCATGCGGACCCGGGCGAAGTACGCGGAAAGGCCCCACATGTTGCGGCGCATCTGCGTTGAACCCCAGAGATTTACCTGATCCAAATGGCGGGCGCCGTCATGGCAGAGCAAGCAATCGACGGAATTAATGCCCAAGAACATCGATGCCAGGTTCACGGCCTGTCCGTCGTATGTGTCCTGTGCCGGTCCCATGGCCACGGTGTTGCCGACTGGCCAATTGACTTCTCCGTGTTCAAAGCTGTCGCCCTCGGCCGCGATCAACTCTCGAGCCATTTGGTCATAGGGCTTATTGGTGCTGAGGGCGTCCTTAAGGTACAGGTAAAACGCGTCTCGACCGTAAATGTCCCGATTGACACTTCCGGACTGAGCGTTCACCCGGTACAGATCGCCGAAAAACATCGTCCACTTGTCAATAAACTCGGGCGATCCGATCAGCGCATCGATCTTCGCATCGCGCTTCGATGGATCCGTGTCGAAGATAAAAGCAACAACCTCTGGTCCCGATGGAATGCGGCCCGTTAGATCCAGCGTGACACGGCGCAAGAATTCGGCGTCGGACGCTATCGGTGCCGACTGAATACCCGCCGCCGCCATGCGGCCAAAGATGGCATCATCGATGAAATTCTTGCGCGGTGCGGCCGCCGGATTGAGCATCTGAGCTGTAGCCTGCTCGGCTGTCAACGGGCTGGACACGTACATCGCGATCCGTGAGGTGAGTTCGGAGTCCGCCTTGCGAAGCCGCTCCGTTTTCAACATGAATTCGTCTGGGTTTCTCAGAAAGACGCAATCGCTTTTGGCAGCAGCCAGCAAGATCGCGGAAGCCGCGATCAGTATGGGCAGTGTGAACCACTGTCGCCTCATTCTTCTTCGCTCCTTCGAAGTCATCTAGTTATATACCACGGACAAAAGAACGCGAATCCGGTTTAAAAAATAGGAAGGCCACAAAGAGGCACAAAAGACACAAAAAGGGATATAAACTTGTGACTTTTGTGCCTTTTTGTGGCTAAAAACCATGAATGATCCGGTGCGAGAACAGGTTCTGGCTTTGTTAAAGGGCGGTAATGCGCACGTGAGTTTCGACAATGTGTTCAAGGATTTCCCCGTCAACCTCCGAGGCGTCAAACCAAACGGTGCGCCCCATACGGCGTGGCAGCTCCTGGAACATATGCGTATCGCGCAATGGGACATTCTGGAGTTCAGCCGAAGCGCCAAACACGTCTCGCCGGAATGGCCTGGAGGTTATTGGCCAAAGACCGAGAAGCCGCCTGACGAAAATGCATGGAAGAAAAGCCTCGCGTCATTCAAAAGGGATCTGAAGGCTATGGAGAAGCTCGTCGCCGATCCAAAGACGGATCTTTACACCAGGATCCCTCATGGCACCGGCCAAAACATCTATCGCGAGGCGCTACTGGTGGCTGACCATAACGCTTACCACCTGGGTCAATTGGTCCTGTTGCGGCGGCTGCTTGGAGCGTGGAAGGAATGAATCTTAAATCCGAAATCCGAAGTCTTTAATTGGAGTCCGTCCAATCCCAAATTTCGGATTTCGGATTTGAGATCATGATCCCGTGATTCGCTCGCTTTTATAGAAGGACGAAACTTGTCCATGCGGAGCATGGCCGAGTACAACTTGGATGCCCCGTTCGATTCCGCGATAAAGCGCCCGTAATTCGAAAATCGGATCCAGGATGCTCTGTTCAAGCGTGTAAGCGGTCCGGTTCACGGTATCCACAGTCTTGTGGACATTCGAGGCAATCTCGTTGTTTTTGCCTTCCAGCCGCCCGAGCTGAGATTGGTAACTTTTTTCCGCTTCGCGATACGCGAGCTGACCTTCCTCCAATCCCATTTTGGCTTTATCCATGAAGCTGCGGACCTGACCGGTGACCATTTTGGCCTTCGAGTCGACGAACGAGCGCGCATCTTCAATTGCGTCCGCTAACTCGTCCGGGTGCGTGACGGCGTGCCGGATTTTCTTCCCGGAGTCGGTCATGACCAGATATCCAACAGCACTACCAATCGCTGATCCAGCAATTACATACGGCCATATACTTGAAGAATTTCTTTCCATATCCATACCCCTCTACCTCTGAAATATTGACGGCCAGACTTGTCGTTCCTTGGCCTGAAGAAGCGCAACAACCATCATACAACGGCGTCCAAACTTAACAGGAGGAACCGATCTACATGCACGGGGTTTGGGGCTTGCTCTCTGCGACATTTAATGAGTGGATGGAGGATAAAGCCCCGCGCCTCGGAGCCGCACTTGCCTATTACACGGCATTCTCGATTGCCCCATTACTCATTCTCCTGGTGGCTAGCGCCGGTTTGGTTGTCAAAGGTGACACTACGTTGCAAGTGGAGGGCCAAATTGCAGCGATTGCGGGTGACAACGCTGCGGAAGCGATCGGGGCCATCATTCGCGGCGCGAAGGCATCGGGCGGCGGTCGGGGAGCGACGATCTTCAGCGTTGTTACGCTGCTGATCGGAGCCACCGGCGCTTTCGGTCAACTCCAGGACGCAATGAATACGATTTGGGAAGTCACGCCGAAGCCGCGGCGCTCTTGGGTGGACATCCTGCGAAGCGCTTGTTGTCGTTTGTGATGGTCGTAGCCGTCGGTATCATCCTTCTTGCCTCGCTCTTCCTGAGCGCCTTCCTCGCCACAGCAAGCCATTATTTCCAACACCGGTTTCCGTTGACCGGCCCTGTGTGGCCTCTCGCTGACCTCGGACTGTCGTTTGTGACCACCACTCTGCTGTTCGCCGCGATCTTCAAGATCCTGCCGGACGTCGACATTGCCTGGCGTGATGTCTGGTTGGGAGCCGCCGTCACGGCCGCCCTGTTTGCAGCGGGCAAGATTGGGATCGGCTTGTATCTGGGGCGTAGCAGTTTCAAATCCGTATATGGCGCGGCAGGATCCTTCCTGGTGTTACTTGCTTGGGTGTATTACTCCGCGCAGATCCTGTTCTTCGGCGCTGAATTCACGCAAGTGCATGCGGCTCGGCATTCGTGCAACGTTCCTCATCATGAAGGCGCCCACCACGATCAGCGCGGGCGCCACTGTCGGATAAAGAGTCAATCCCGCGGCGTTCTTATAACCCTCGCCGATCATCTGTGCGACGGGCGCGAGGAATAGACCCAATAGCATCAGCAGTCCCGTCACAATATTCGCCAGACCCGTTTTACCGCCCTCTGCCACACCTGCAGCGCTTTCGATGTAACTCACCAATGTCGAATTTCCGGCCAGCGCCGACACGGACGTCCCAATCGCATCGGCAAGCAGGGCCTCGCGAGCGCGCGGTAGCTGTCCGTCATGGATAAATCCCCCCTGTTCCGCAATGCCGATCAACGATCCAATACTGTCGAAGAGATCGAGAAAGAAAAAAATGAAAATTACCGGAATCGCTCCAAGCTTGAAGGCTCCGGCGACGTCTAGCTTCAGCGCAACAGGCATGATCGAGGGTGGAGAGCTGAAGATGCCGTGAAAACGGACGATACCGAAGAAAAGTCCCAAAACGGTGCTCGTCACGATTCCCGCAAGGATCGCGCCCCGCGAACGGCGGACCAGCAACACTGATGTAATGACGATTCCCGTTGCGCTCATCCAGACGGAAGGATGGTGAAGGTCTCCAAGCGAAACCAGTGTCGCAGGACTGGCCGCGAGGAATCCGCTCCACTCCAGACCGACTAACGTGATCAAGAGTCCGATGCCCACCGCAATGCCCCGCTTCAGCGAATCGGGAATGGCGTGGACCAGAGCTTCACGAACTCCCCAAAACGACATCAGAAGAAAAGCAATACCCGAGATAAATACGGCGCCTAGAGCTACCTGCCATGTGTAGTGCATCGTCGCCACGACCGTGAACGCGAAGAAAAAGTTGTGCCCCATGGCCGGCGCGACGGCAATGGGATAGTTCGCGAGCAGTGCCATCAAAAAGCAGCCAATCGCGCTGACGATACAGGTCGTCGCAAGCACAGCCTGAAAATCCATGCCCGTCGTGGCAAGCACGGCCGGCTGGACAAAAATGATGTAGGACATCGTCATGAAAGTCGTCACGCCGGCCAGAACCTCTGTGCGAATCGTAGTGCGCGACTCCGACAGCCGGAAGGTTTTCTCCAGGAACTCGTGCATTGGAGTTCAAAGCATCTGAATTTTTGCGACCACGGCGTCGCCGACCTCCCGAGTGCCTAGAGAGCCGCCGATATCCTGAGTCGTTTCATCTTCTTTCACACAGGCAATGACTGCACTCTCCACGGCTCGAGCGGCATCACCAAGGCCCAGGTGGTCAAGCATCATGGCCGAAGTGAGAATGGAACCCATAGGGTTGGCGAGATTCTTTCCCGCCAGCGGCGGCGATGAACCATGGACGGGTTCGAACAACGAAACGGCGTTCGGGTGGATGTTGCCGGAAGCCGCCATACCCAGCCCGCCCTGCAGTGCCGCGGCTAGATCGGTGACGATATCACCGAACATGTTGTTCGTCACAATCACTTGAAAATCTTTCGGCTGCCGTACCATCAGGAGGCAAAGCGCATCGATATAAAGATGGTTCGTATGAATTTGGGCGTGGCGGGCGGCGGCCTGCTTAAAGCAACGTTGCCATAGATCTCCGGCATAGGCCATCACATTGGATTTGTCGCTCATGCAGACCTTCGTTTTCCCGTTCCGGCGCGCATGCTCGAACGCGTATTCGAGGATCCGGTCCACACCCTTACGCGTGTGGATCTCCACTTGCGTCGCCACTTCATCGGGAGTGCCTTTCTTGAAAACGCCGCCGGAGTTGACGTACGCGCCCTCGGTGTTCTCTCGGATCACGGCGAAGTTCACATCCTCGGCGCGTACGCCTTTCAGTGGACAGAGCCTTTCATCGATTAGCCGGACAGGGCGGACATTCGCATACAGATCCAGACCGAAACGAAGAGCCAGAAGTATCTCCGCAGCGTGGCGTTGGTCGGGAACGCGAGGATCGCCGATGGCCCCGAACAGAATGGCATCGAAGTCCCGGCGAAACATTTCAAACGCGCCTGGCGGCAGCGCGATGCCCTCTTTGAGATATTTCTCAGCGCCCCAGTCGAACTCGACGAACTCCAATCCGGCACCGAAGACTTCATTGACGCGCCGCAGGACACGCATGGATTCACGCGTGACATCGATCCCGATCCCGTCTCCGGGTATGACTGCAATACGTTTCATAGTTCGCTAAGATGGGCTATGACCCCACCAGAGTTTTGTACTCGGCGACAAGAGCCTTCAGGTGCGACTCTTCGTCTTTGGCGAAGTCCATGAAAACCTTTCGCCCGTTCGTATCGGTAATGTGGTCGGCAAAGTCTTTGAAGAATTGATGAGAGCGGCGCTCCAGATTCATCGCGATGTTCAAAGCGTCGATATCGCTGGTTTCGTCTTTGACCTCGATCTTCAGCAATTCTTTCTGCGGAAAGATTTCTTCCACAATCTTTCGGCTCAGCGGCAGACGCGCCGGTTCGCGCTTGAGCCACTGGTTTTTCTCAAGTAAAGAACGGTGCTCTTGCTGAAGCCGCCGCAGATGGTCCGACTCCTCGGCAGCCAGCCACTGGAACATCCGCCGGCCGCTGCTATTTTTGGTTTTCTGTGAAGCATTCGTGTAAAACGTATAGCCGCGGCGTTCGATGGCGAGCGTGAGCTCGAGCGCGTCGCGGACGACGGTGGTTTGCAGGCGCCGTTGCTCGTTGGAGGCGTCGAGTTTCCGCTCCTTCCGGAAGCAGGCCTTACAGATGCCGAAGATCACGTAGCGGCTGTACCGCTCATCGAACTCGTATTCATCGGTCACCTGCCGGATGAGATTTTCGATTCGCCGCGAGGGGAACTCGACGGTGTTTCTGCAAATGTTGCATATGAAATGAAGATGGTTGGGCTGCTTGATGAGCGGCTCATATCGCGCCATCCCCTCGATCTTGGATTGGCGGATGAATCCCGATTGAAGCAGGATTTTCAGCGTCCGATAAATCGTGGCCAGCCCGATCCGGTTCCCTTCTTTCAGAAGCTTATCGCGTATTTCTTCGACCGACGGATGGCCCTTCGAACCCAACAATGCCTTCCAGATAAGCGCGCGCTGGGATGTCTTTTTCAGCTTCCGGTCCGCCAACAATTGTTGCAGCTCTTTCCGATGTACCATCGCGGCCAGATTATACGCTATAGTAATGGGCTATGAAGAAGACAGCCATGGCGTTCGCGATCGTGCTGGCATTACTTGGTTGCGGCTCACGCCGGCCGGGTTCGAGTTCCGACACAAAAGCCGCCCAGCCCAAGGGACCCGCTCCCGATTTTGAACTCGAAAATGTTGCCGGCGGCAAGATCACAGCTGCCGATCTCAAAGGCAAGGTGTCGGTCATCGATTTCTGGGCGACCTGGTGCGAACCGTGCATCGCTGAAATTCCGAAGTTCAATCAATTGCACGAACAGTATCCGAATGTGCAGATTATCGGGATTACAGTTATGTCACCCCGCGAAGACATCAAGCCCAAAGTCCAGGAGGTCGGAATGAAATACACCGTCCTGGTGGGCAATGATGAAGTGGCTGATGGGTTCGGCGGACTTATCGGTTTTCCCACCACGTTCGTGGTAACCAAGGATTGGAAGATCTATAAGAAATACCTCGGAGCCCTACCAAATAAACAGGATCGCATCCGGCAAGATATCGAAAAGCTTCTGGCTGCCGAAGACCACGCGGATTAAAGCGGGATACTCACCGCAAACAGCAAAAACTTCGAAAAGAATTCTCCGAACAGAAGCGCCACCACGGCCAAATAGAGCAGGCCGGTGGCTGCTTGTGTATGGCGAATCTTGACGGTGCTCCAAATCATGGCTGCCAGGACAATCGGCGTCAGCACGCCGAAGATGACGCGGGGCCAGAAGAAGATTCCCTGCTGAACGAATAATTCGCGAAGAACGGCGCTGAACGGAATCACTTGCTTCAGCTGGAGCACCAGGAATGATGCAGCAATTGCGAGAATTCGAACTGCGATCGCAGCGATGAGCACCTTCGTGAGACGTTTCAAGGGGTCGATCGAAAGACGGGGAATGACCAGATACCAGTGGCCGAAGACCATCGTTAGCATCACCGATCCCAGCAACGCCGTCGCGGCGAGGTGATTGATAACCAGCAGCCAGTTCTCCCAGCCGCCCAGCGGCAACAAATGATGGAATGCCAGTGAATCGGTGGCAACAGAGGCAAGACCGGCCACTGTGGCGCCTGCCAGCAGCGCGAAGGCAGCAGTGAACTTGTCGATATCGACGGCGCGGTTATAAATGAGCGCCAGCGCGGCTGAGATCAACAAGAACATTACGGGAAGCTGGCTTTGCCTGGCCGGGGACGGAAATAAAAAGTTAAACCCGAGTGTTACGCCCAACAAAATTGCAGCAGTGAGACTTGCGAATTTGAAAAAGCTGTTTCCGACGCTGCGGGGCGAAATGAAGAGCAGCGTGAGCATCATTCCCACACCAAGTTGCGAAAAGAGGAAAAAGAACGTAGAGGAAATCATTCAATACCGATATAGGCCGCGGCTGCATTCCTGACGCGCTCTGCGCGATCCCAGACACCCCGGTCGATCAGCACATAGAATTTCCACAATTCCTTGTGCTTTTCTTTCAGTATACGGATTTCCTCGTTGTTGGTGGCCGACAGGGGGCGGATGCCGCCGCCCTCCCACCGGGCAGGCACCTCCGCTTCGGATAAGGACATTCCAAACGATGGACAATAAATAATGATGTCGTGCGGCTGAATTCCCGAAGCGCGCGCAATGGTTGTTTCCGCGGCCTCTCTGGCTTCCAGATCGTGATGAAATCGGCCGACAATTTCCACACGCCGTTTCTCGCCGATGGCGGTAGTCAATACATAGCACGCCCGAAACAGGTGCCTGGCATCGAGCCGGTTCAGAAGGTGGGCCACCGTTGGATTCCGAGTATAGAGTTCGCGAAGCATCCAGAGCAGAGTCTCATCCTTTAACGTGCGCAGTTCCTGGACGCTCAATCCGTCGCGGAACGCCAGCTCGACGGCCTTGGAAATCATGGCGCCCGAAGAAATTTTGGTGTGGTGAAAATACACCCGCTCGGAAAGCGTGTAGCGGATACGGAGCAGGTTGACGAGCTCCGAAAGCGCGTCGTGCCGCAGCATGCCGTATTTTTCCAGGTTCATGACCAGTCTGTTGTTGTCAAGAATGAAGATCTCAAAAATACGGGGATCGTAGTATTGAGAAAGTCCACAAAAATAAGTATCACGCCGCAAGTAGTCGAGCAGATCGGCGCTGACGGCGCCGCCGACGATATCCGATCGATAGGTCTCGTCGCCTTTCAAAATCCCGATCACGGGCTCCTGCAACCCTTCACGTTTGAGAATTCGCGCTACAGCCGACAGTCGAAAAAAATAATCGACTCGCTCTTCATCTTTGTCGTGCCGTGGCAGAACGCGGCGTTCATCTTCGAGAGTGTGTCCGAATGGAATGTGCGTCACATCGTGAAGAAGTGCCGACACTCGAATGAGTCTTTCCTCATCCTGCGAAATCGCTTCCGTCCGGCGGACAGCCTGGAGAATGCGATGCGCCATCCATGAGGTACCCAGAGAATGCTCAAACCGTGTGTGAACGGCAGAAGGAAAGACCAGATAAGCTGTTCCTAACTGCTTGATGCCCCGCAGCCGTTGAAATTCGGGTGTGTCCATCAGTTCGACCTCGAGAGAACTCATCTCGATGTCACCGTGGACAGCATCGCGAATTAATTTCCCCTTACTCATGGCTTGAGGAGACGGCACACCAGCATCTTATCGGAATCAGAAAGCAAGCAGAAAGACGGAATATCTGCGTGGCGCGCCCTGCGCCCGGCTTTCCTTTTTTGTGCGACTATTAACGAAGTGGCGACCGAACCGATCTCTCACCCCTTCTTCCATATTGAAGTCGAGAGTTTAAATACACCCGACCGGATCTACCTGATCAAGATCCTGTCGATCGATGGCCGCCGGTTCACCTACGAACTCCGCGCAGCTCTCACCGAAGAGGCCGTTAAGTACGTCAAGACCCTCCTGGATGCTGTGGTGTTCAGCGATTTGATTATCGAATGGACCGGCGACGGCTTTGAAGCGCATGAAACACGAGAGAACCTTCAGAAGCACTCGTGACGCCTTGAGCCTTCCTGCACTCTTCTGTTACGATTTCTAAGTCCCGCCATGGATTACGTCTAATCGGCGGGGCCGTCCCGTGGATTCAACGAACTCCAGAGCGGGACTTAAAAGTTCGGCCTTGGGAGGTCGTCCAACGGTAGGACCGCAGACTCTGGATCTGCTTATCGGGGTTCGAATCCCTGCCTCCCAGTTAACTGAGTTGGCCAAGACGATAGCGTTTCGTGTACTTGGTCTCACCACCAAAGAATGTAGCCGGTAGTTTGTGCGCTTCGTCGCACACCACGAGATCCCAGCGACAATCGGGCACGGACAGTTTGGGTTTGTCGTTCGTCAAAATCTCAAACGGTAAATGGAAACGACGGGCGAGTTCATCCTGCCACTGTTCATCAGCAGGGTCTCACGGTTTGCCCGGCAATGAGCCAGCAGGAAAGCGGGGACTTCAGAATCATGGATTACTCCGATGGATTACCCGCGATTGATACACAGAACAGTTACAGCAAAGCGCTGCGCCATGCCGTTCATGATTCCACCACGCGGTAGACAAGGGAACCCTCATCAGGTTCCCTTGTCGCGTGTCGCGTCAGTCGAACCTCGTTGTCGTAACCCAGCGAGTTCTGTTGTCGTGTCACGACGATGCGAGCAAATCCGCTTCCGTTTGCATCACTTCGATACGGCGGGCACTTTCCTGCAAATGCGCCGACCACGACGGACATTTTTGGCCGGGTGAAATGCCATTTTTGTCCGAGTGGTAACCCGATTCCGCCGACAAGCCGTTCGGAATGCGTTCTCTCCACGTTGGTCCTACGTCTGCAAGCGTACACAACACGCACGACGTGCGATTTAGGGAGGTATCACAGACCGTGCCTAAGACTGGCCAATTAAACCAATGCTTCGGAGTGTATAAGAGCGTCTGCTGTGGCTCAGAGATTGTCATCACCAAAGGTGCCATCTTCCCCTTCTGCCCCGATCACGCACGGTCGCCAACCGTCTGGAAGTTGATGCCAGACGAGGACATGACCCAGTTGACGGATAAGAAGAAATCGGATCCAAAGCGAGCCGCTTAGCCCGTTTCTGGAGCGACTACGGCTCCTCAATTACGCCGTCTGTAATGAGACATGACTGCGAGGGTACATGAAAGATGAGCGCGAGGACGTAGCGTCAGCGATACACGGGATCAACGAGGCATGGCTTGCTGGGCGAGTCCAAGATCTTGCGGCTATGGTGCACGACGAGATAGTTATGGTGTTTCCGGGTTTCGCAGGCCGTATCCAAGGACGAGACGCCTTTATTGCCGGATTCCGTGACTTCTGCGAGAACGCAATCGTTCATCAGTTCGTCCAGTGGGGGCATCAGATCGACGTTGCTGGTGGAACTGCCGTGGTCAACTTCGGCTACGAGATGCTCTACGAGCGCTCGGCGGAGCGGTACCATGCAACTGGTCGTGATCTGTGGGTATTCGCGAAACATGGCACCGGGTGGCTCGCGGTGGTGGCGTACGATGCTTGACCTAAACGAAACGGCCGCCTAACCCGCCGCTGGAGCCGCTTCCCTGTCAAGAATGATCTCGAACGGGATCCTCGGCTGCATCGGGATTGCATGCTTCGCACGAGGCGACTCGAGCGATGGCCGCTTGTGCCACTTCACGGCAGGCAGTAAAGAGAACGGTTTCGCGTTCCGGTTCGTCGTTCATGATGGAGAGGCATTGTAAGGCGAGGAACGCCGATGTATGCAACAAACCCCCCTTGATGTTGAAACCCCGCACTGTCTGTGAGGGACTCTCAGGGAATAGCGGCGCTGGATTTGTTTATCGATATGTGAATCTGGATTCACTACCGCTTATGTAAGTGGATGAATCGAGGCCCTCTGTTCAGGACGCGCTGGACCAGCGGCGGATCGTCAACGTGTCCATCGCTGAACAACCGACGGTGCCAGCGCTGCCTTCCAGTCCGTAGCGGGCGCTGAATCTGGCGCTTGGAACTTTGCTGGCTTGTTTGGTGAGCCTTGGGGAAGAAATTGATCCGGCTGACTGGTGAAAGGAAAGCAAGGAACGGCAGCTAATCCGCGACGAAAGGAGCTGATCGGACGCGAAGGAACCAGGATTTGTGACGGGAAGGAACCAGGATTTGTTATGAATCCCGGCCACAGATCGTACGAATTTCTGATCTTTTTGTCGGTCTGCGGATTGTCGATATCCTACCGATTTCGATGCACGCAACCCCAAGGCGCGGAGGCTCTTTTGCCTGCGGGAATCAGGATGCACGCTTCCGGTCGATCTCCCACTTCTTAAGCTTATTCAAAAGAGCCCTATAACAGATGTTCAGCCGGCGTGCGGCCTGACTGCGATTCCAGTTGGTTTGCTCAAGGACGTGCAGCGTTAGCTCTCGTTCCGCCCGTTCAGCGGCCATAGATGCCACTTTTTTTAGAGAAACGGAGTCGTTAGGTCCGGGGAACTGGAGAACTCGAGTAGCTGTCGGTGGCGCTGGGGCAGGCATGGCCGCCATGACGCGTTTTTCCGGTTCAGGTGGCGATGATGGTATTGGGCTGACCGTGTTCAGTTCCAGGTCAAGTTCAGGCAGAATGAGATACCGCCGGATCGTATTTTCAAGCTGGCGGACATTTCCAGGCCAGTCGTACCGCAGAAAAGCATCGATCAGTTCTGCTGGGAGTTGTTCCACAGAGCTTTCCAATGCTTCTCGATGTCGGCTCAAGAAATAGGTAGCCAGCACAGGAATGTCTTCCCTTCGCTCTCGAAGTGGCGGAATGTTTATTTTCACTACGCTCAGGCGGAAATAGAGATCGTCACGGAATTCGCCTCGTGGAATTACTTCGTGCAATTTGCGATTTGTCAATGCCAGCACCCGCACATCGACTTTGACAGGCCGTTTTCCGCCAAGTCTGCTAAATTCCCCGTCCTCAAGAACCTGAAGCAGTTTCGCCTGGAGGTTGGGCGGCATCTCTCCGATTTCATCGAGCAAGATGGAACCTCTGTCGGCGAGTTCAAATTTTCCGGGCTTTCCGCCTACGGCGCCTGTGAACGCCCCTCGCTCGTAGCCGAACAGTTCGGATTCTAATAGATCGTGCGGAATCGCAGCACAGTTAACTTTTACGAAGGGTTTGTCTGCACGCCGGGACTGCCGGTGGATGAAACGGGCAAGCACCTCTTTCCCTGTGCCGGACTCCCCATGAATGAGAACGGGAAGATCCGTCCTTGCGACGGTACAGGCGACCTTCCATTTTGCCGACATCGTTGAACTGTTCGAAACGAATACAGCCGCGTCCGCTGCTGGTTGCTTTGGATATTCGGGTTTCGATCGCCCATCGGCAGTCTCTTCGGCTTTTTGCTGTGATGCGCGCAGGATTGACAGAAGATCTTCAGGTCTGGCGGGCATCACAACCACTTCAGCCGCACCAAGTTTCAAGGCCTCAACGGCAATCCTCGCCTGACCCGGCCCAATAAGCACGACAACAGGGATTGGAGGAGCCGCCTTTCGGGCCGACACCAGAACGTACAAGGCAGACATGGCCGCGTTGAGAACGCACAGCACGATGGCGGCTGGTCTGGGATCCCGGTCGAACGTGAGGGGCCTCCACGAGACCTGCTCAGCGTTGTATCCGTGAGATGTAAGTACACCTGAAAGCGTGGAAGCCATATTTGCATCCACACCTAACAGCCAAATTCTTGGTGGCACGATTCCCACCTAAAATTCTGGAAGTCCAGCGAAGCAATCGAATGGATTCCTTACCAAACGGGATTCCTTACCGACGGCAGCGCCGCTTCCTATTTTTGGAGCATCGACCATTTCTTCAACCGGCTCGTGCGTTTGCAAACAGAAATCCCAACTTGATTCTGTACGCTAATGCACATTGGCCCAAGTACTTAAATTATTAATGCACTGAAGAATGACAACGGAATGTCGTTACCATTCCGGGAGGAAATCATCGGTTCGCGTCGTGCGCAGCGGGCTAAATTTCCCTTCTTGAGGTTCCAGTTTTCTGGTCATTTAGGATCACCAGATCCGCACCTGACGGAATGCAAACCGACGCTGGTGATTTCACGCAGCGCGATCTCGGTCACGTCAATCAGATCAAAAGCTGTTTCCGTGTCCAGAACCTTCGACACCAGATTGAACCGGCTTAAGTATTCCGTGACGCAGCCGATGCGATATGTCGCGTCGTCTTCGCTTTGGTAGTCAGTGAAGTCGCATTGCAAGACTTAGTTGAAGCCTTTCGGAATTTCCAGCATCTGTCGGCGGCGGTCTCGAATTTCGCGCAACACCGACGCCAGTCGGCCAGGCTGAATCAGACCTTCGTTCTTCAACACCCGATAACAGCTCATGCGACTGGTGTCCGGCTGCTTCGGCAACATCTGTTGCCAAGCCACTGCGTATGCACGCACCTTGCGATGGCCCGCTTCCGGCCGCTTGAGTGCGACTTCCCTCAGCGCATCCCGATGTTGAATGGACACGCACTGACGCGGCTTTGGCTGATAATCGGTCATGCCACGGACCTGCCGATAGTAAGAGCTTCGCGACATTCCCAATAACCGCATCGCGGGTTCGATTTTCAAGCCTTCCTCCACGCGGGCTGCCTCCACCGCGCTCCAACTGGGCTTCACATCTTCGACAGCTTTTTTAAAAAACGGATCTCGACCGCCTGCTGTCCGGGCACTCTACGACAGTGGCTACAACATTCCGGCCGCATTGAGGACATATGAGGCAGTGAGAAGACCCATCGTCGAGAAGCTTCTCGGTGCCGCAGATTCCAGTGCTCGATGGTACGAAGGCTTTTCGCAGCAAATGGCACTTCAACCCATGGAGTTCGCAATGAGCTACATCCAGCGTTCCGGTCGCGTCGATTTCGTAAAGCTGCGGCTTTTATCACCTAAATTTGCCGCGGCTTATGAAGAACAGTTCGGAAAATGAACCCGCCCCGTAGGACAGGAACCGATGATTTTCTACCCGAATGGTACCTGAATGCTCTGTTCATCTGATGTCATCTATGATTTTAAGTACTTGAAGAATTTGCATTAGCGTACGTGGGAGAAAACCGGACTCATACGTGCACAAAGCGCAGAGTCTTACAGCGAACGTAGGAGATAGACCGAGCTCCGCAGAATAAAAAGAAGCGGCGGTTCTAGGGCTCGTTAGCTTCGCCAATTTGTAGACTTTTGTGGGTAAACATGCAACCGAACATTTGGCTGATAAGTGTCGACGCCAATATGGCCTCTACGCTTTCAGGCTTACTTTCATCTCACGGATTTATAGCTGAGCAAGTCTCGGAGAAGCCAGTCACATTCGACCGGAATCCGAAACCGACCGCAATCGTGCTGGGCGTTGTCGATGCAGGCATGCCCGCTCTGAACGTTCTGGTTTCGGCCCGAAAGCTGGTTCCTCCGGTCCCTGTAGTCGTGCTTGTTGGGCCGGATCAAGCGAGGATCGCTGTCGAAGCCCTAAAACTCGGTGCGACCGATGCAGTCGTGATGCCGGCCGATCCTTTAGATCTTCTATCTACCATCCGCGCCGCGCATCAAAATGAAGAAGAGAGGGCTGGCGGGCGATCAAAGGTCGAGTATCCTCCGCGTCTACCGGCCGACGCGGCGGTGTTCGTTTCGAGCAGTCCAAAGATGCTCGAGATGTGGAATGTCGCCAGTAGGGTCGCAAGGACTGACGTTCCCGTTCTCATCCTTGGAGAATCCGGTGCGGGCAAAGAAGTGGTCGCCCGTTTCATCCACCGGCATTCCCGTCGTGCCGACAAAACCGTGGTGAAAGTTAACTGCGCGGCGCTCCCACAGGACCTCTTGGAGTCGGAACTGTTTGGATACGAGCGCGGTGCATTCACTGGCGCCGTTGGCGAGAAGCCCGGCAAATTTGAACTCGCAGACAAAGGTTGCATTTTGCTTGATGAGATCGGAGAGATGCCGCCCAACCTGCAAGCGAAATTGCTTCACGTTTTGGAGGATGGCGAGTTCAGTAGGCTTGGCGGAAAGCGGCCTATTAAAGTCGACGTTCGCGTGCTTGCGTTAACAAATCGCAAATTGTACGAAGCGATTCCACGTGGCGAATTTCGTGACGATCTCTACTTCCGCCTCAGCGTGGTGAAAATAGATATTCCTCCACTTCGCAAGAGAAGGGAAGACATCCCGGTGTTGGCTACATACTTCTTGAGGCGGCATCGAGATGCTTTGGGCAGTTCTATCGAGGAATTACCTGCGGAACTGATCGATGCGTTGATGAGGTATGAGTGGCCTGGAAATGTTCGCCAGCTCGAGAACACGATCCGTCGCTACCTCATCCTGCCTGAACTCAACGTGGAACTGCCCCCGGTAGCCAGCATATCCGCACTTCCCGCGGAAACGCCCAAACGCGCCGTAGCTGCCGCAGCTGGTTCCGGAGCGACATTACCAGGCGCTACGATCGTTCAATTTCCCGGACCGAAAGACTCTGTTTCTCTAAAAAAGGTCGCATCGATGGCCGCCGAACGCGCCGAACGTGAACTGGTCTTGCATGTGCTTCAACAGACGAACTGGAATCGCAGTCAGGCCGCGCGGCGCTTGAACATTTGTTATAGAGCGCTATTGAACAAACTCAAGAAGTGGCAGATCGACCGGCCGCGTGCATCCTGCTTATCGGTTGTGAATATCGATTCAAGCTCGGTATGAATTGTCGTTCATGATAGCGGCGAAACACGTATTTTCCTCCAGCTAACTCTTGCCAAATAGGGCCCTTGTAGGGTACTTTAAACTCTGCCACGGACCTTAAATTGCTCTGGGGAGCCTTAGTCCAACTGGGTTAGCCGAAATCGGACGAGTCTCTTTTCCAAAGACTGGCAAAGGAGATCATCTCATGATAATTTCAAACAGGATTACGGAATTGGATGCCGTGGCGAACGTGGAGAACGTCAACGACGAAGTATCCCATCAGAGTCAATCCGCGCGCGGCAGGAAGTGGAACAACATGCCACGCTTTGAAATTGGTGATCGAGTTGAAATCGTGGGGGACATTCGCGACCAATTTCCGTCGAGCATTGGCATCATCACAGCTACTGAGGGGACGTTTTCCCTACCCAAATTCAGAGTTCGTTTAGCAGACGGGACGGAGTCTGTTTTCTGGGATTCTCAGCTGCAGGTGCCGCCGGTCATGTTCGCTGACATGATCTATGACACTCACGTATCGCCTGTTCCGCCCGGGTTGCGTGGTTCCATTTACGAACACCACATGCGATTCATTTCGAGAGAGTTCGATATTCACGTCAAGCTCACGAGATCCGATGAACGGACCATCTTGCACGGACAGTTGGCGGCGAATGGGGTCGCGCCGAAATCCTCTCTCGTTACGTTGCTGTTCAACCGTGGACCGCTCGCTACGACGGTAGCCGATTCTTACGGCGAGTTCAGAATCGAACAAATTCCTTCCGGTGACGCAATGCTTGAAATCCTCGTCCCTTCGCGTCGGATCGTCGCCGCATTTGATGTAAGGCCCGCCTAGGCTAGATGCCTGCTCTTAAAAGGCTCCGGAGACGACAAATCGTCTCATTTTCGATACTCCTTTAGATTCAATTCGCCACTTCGAGCGTCTTTACCTGTTTCAAGCAACTTTATAGAGTCCGACTCCAATTAATCTTCTTCCTTCAACCACTTAACCTTCGGCCTGCCTTCTGCAATACGAGCCGTGCCAATTCGGTTACGGAAACGTTTTCCACCACTGCGTTCTCGTGAACCAAGAGCTAGGCAAGAGGGAGGGTCTATGGTGCGTTATACGGCTCGTAATTTATTAGCTTCCGCCATCCTGTTCGTCTTAATGACCTTCATGATTGGTGGCGGAAATA
>Ga0209376_1000401_pt1 | contig 47975 bp, 47 predicted proteins | sample GraSoiAngelo_134_FD_185891 | JGI IMG/M metagenome (GOLD analysis project Ga0209376, IMG submission 185891) | Grasslands soil microbial communities from the Angelo Coastal Reserve, California, USA - 14_0929_05_30cm (SPAdes) (version 2) | ecosystem: Environmental > Terrestrial > Soil > Grasslands ...
GCCGACGTCGGACCGGGCGATGGTCGACGGCGGGCTCAAGGCCTTCTCGACCGACAAGCCGTTCCCGCCCGAGTCGGTCGAGCGCCCGGGGATCGAGTACGCGTTCGCGGGCGACGAGCACGGCCGGCTCACCATCACGGATCGGTCGCGCGCGCCGAAGCTGGGCGAGCGCATCGAGTTCTTCCCCCCGCACTGTGATCCGACGATCAACCTCTACGACCGGATCTACGCGATGCGCGGCGACAAGGTCGAAGCGGTCTGGGAAATCGCGGCGCGCGGTAGATCCGACTGATTACATGGGGGGCCTCGAAGGGCCCCCCAAGCCCCCCGGCGCTCGCAAGCGACCCGGCGGAGCCGGGCCGCTGCTCGATCGCGCCTGAGTTTCGGGGCCTCGGAAGGGCTTCGCAAGCCGAATTCGCTTGTTTGGGGTCGGCGAGGATAAGCTCGTAACGATGTCCACCGCTCCGCTCGATATCTTTCTCCCGGCGGCCGGCCTGGGCGAGCGGCTGCGGCCGGTCACGAATCACCTGCCCAAGCCGCTCCTGCCGATCCTCGGCACGCCGATCATCGAGCGCATCCTGAACAGGCTCACCGCGATCTGCGACGGCGAGATCGGCATCAACCTGCACTGGAAGGCCGATCTGCTGCGCGCCTGGGCCGCGGCGTCGCCCTGGCACGATCGCATCGTGTTCTTTCCCGAGGATCCGATTCTCGGCACCGGCGGCGCGCTCAAGAACGCGGAATCGTTTCTCGCTAGGCCCTTCATCGTCCACAACTCGGACATCCTTTTGGACATCGACTTCGCTCGCCTCGTCGAGGAGCACCGGGCCTCGGGCAACACGGCGACTCTCGTGTGTCACCGGTTGCCGCATCTGGCCAACGTCGTGCTCGATGCACAGGGCCAGGTGCTCGACGTGGAGAACCCGGGAGCTTCGCGGCCGGACCCGTCACGCGTCGCCGACAAAGTTGCCTACACCGGCATCGCCGTCTATTCGCCCGAGATCCTCGGATTCCTTCCCGCGGGAGTCTCCCACGCCACCGTGGCCTGGGTCGCCGCGTCCAGGGCCGGCCGCAAGGTCCGGGCGATGGACTTCACGGGCAGCTACTGGAACGACGTCGGCGATCCCACGACCTATGCGCGGGGTGTCCTGGATGCCCTCCGCGAAGGGGGAGAGACGGTCTACCTTTCCCCGACGGCTCGCTGCGGACGCGTGGACATCGACGGCTACGTCGTCCTCGAATCCGGCAGCCAGGCCCGCGACGGATCGCGACTCCGGAACTGCATCCTGCTGCCGGGGGCGGACGCCTCGGGCCACCACGAGAACAGCATCATCGGTCCGGACTACGTGATCCCCCTGGCCGAACCCGACATGCAGCCGTCGGTCCACGCCGCCGAGAAGAAGCGTTTCCGGCTGAGCGATCCCCTCTTCGCGCGGCATTTCGAGATTCCGGCCGGGGATGACCGCGAATCGCCCGATACTCCGGCCTCGCCCCTCTGGTGCGATGCCATTCTCATCGGGCTCGGGGGGTCCGATCGCCGTTACTTCCGAGTGCGGCACGACGGCCGCACGGCGGTGGTGATGGAGTGTCCGCGGGAGGATCCGGACTTCGAGCGGCATCTCTCGTACACCGGCTTCTTCCGCCGCCACTCCGTCCCGGTCCCTGCGCTCCTGGCGGCCGACGACGCGAACAAACGGGCCCTGTTCGAGGACCTCGGCGACGCGTCGCTCTATGCGCATCTCCAGCTCGCGCACGACGATGCCAGCGTCGAGCGCATCTATCGGGACGTCCTGCGGAGCCTCGTGACCATCCACACGACGGCGACGCGGCACGTCCACGAGTGCCCGCTCCTGCAGGCTCGCATCTTCGACTACAACTATTTCCGCTGGGAGACGACGTATTTCCTCGACCGCTTCGTCGTCGGCGCGAGGAAGCTCGAGATCGCGAAGCGGGCCGCCGTCGACGAGGCGCTTCACCGCCTGGCGCAACAGGTCGACGCGTTCCCCAAGGGCGTGATCCATCGCGACTTCCAGTGCCAGAACATCATGATCCACGCTGGCGCGTCGCGAATCATCGACTATCAAGGCGCGCGCATGGCGCCCCCGGCCTACGACGTCGCCTCGCTTCTCTGGGATCCATACCATCGACTCGACGACGCGGTGCGCGAGCGGCTGGTCGACTATTACCTCGCCGAGATGAAGGCGCGCGAGCCGCACTCGTTGGACGAAAAGACGTTCCTGCAGAGTCTCGTCGCCTGCCGTCTCCAGCGGCACATGCAGGCGCTCGGCGCCTACGGCTTTCTCTCGGTGGTCAAGGGGAAGCGATACTTCCTCAAGCACGTGCCCGAGGCGCTCCGGCTGCTCAAGCTGGACGTCGCCGAGGCGCGGCTGGAGTATCCGGAGCTCGGCCGATTGACGGCGCTGCTGTGATCACATGGGGGGCCTCGACGGGCCCCCCCAACCCCCCAGCGCTCGCCGCGCCCCAGCGGAGCCGTGGCGCTCCTCGAATTCGGTTTGCGTATCCGGGGCCTGGACGGCCCCCCGCCTCAGACGGTCGGCCGATAGGCGATCAAGTAACGGTGCTCGCCGTCCAGCACGATCTCGCCCTGCTGGTTCCTGAGCGACACCCGTAGCGTCAGCAAACCCGCCGAACGCTTGCGCTCGAGCGCGATCACTTCGTGCTCGGGCTGGATCGTGTCGCCGATGAACACCGGCGCGCGGAAGCGCGTGCTCTGCTCGACGAACGCGACGATGGACTCCTCGATGACGGGCGCAAGGGTAGAAGCTCCCACCGCGGTCAGGGATGTCAGGAGCAGTCCGTGAGCGACACGGCGACCGTAGCGCGTCTTCTTCCCGTACTCATCATCGTAGTGGATCGGATGGTTGTCGCCGGTCATGCCCGCGAAGAACAGGAAGTGCGCGTCGGTGAGGGTCCGCGACGGGCTCTTGAAGCGATCGCCCACCGCGAAGTCCTCGAAGTAACGCTGGGTCACCAGGATTCCCAGAAGGTGTTCTGAACCGCGGCCGGCGTCGGCAGCGCGAAGAGCGACTCGCGCAGTGCCGCGGCGCCGGGGAACCCGCGCGCGTACCAGGCCAGGTGCCTCTTGAGCTGGATGAGCGCCGTCGCCGCCGGTAGATGCGCCTCGATCAGCTCGCAGTGGCGGCGGATGATCCGCGCGCGTTCGTCGCGCGACGTCTCGCCGGCGGCGAAGATCCACGGGGCGCCAAGCGCGCCGCGGCCGATCATGACCGCAGCGCAGCCCGTGGCCGCGACCATCGCCGCCGCGTCGGCGCGGCATCGGACGTCGCCGTTGCCGACGACCGGGATCGCAACCGCGTCGACGACCCGCGCGATGTTCTCCCACGGGGCGACCCCGGTGTACTGCTGCGACCGCGTCCGCGGGTGGACCGTGATCGCGTCGACGCCCTCGCCCTCCGCGATGCGGGCGATCTCGACGGCGTTCACGGTGCGTTCGTCCCAGCCTCCGCGGATCTTGATCGTGAAGCGCACCGCGATCGCCTTGCGCATCGTGCGGAAGACCACCACGGCGCCGAGCGGGTCGCGCATCAGTGCGGCGCCCTGGCCCTTGGACACGATCTTGGCCACCGGACAGCCCATGTTGAGGTCGATGGCGTCGGCGCCGGCCGCCTCGAGCCGGCGCGCTGCCTCGGCCAGCACGTCGGGATCCGCGCCCAGGAGCTGCATCGCGATCGGATGCTCCTCGGGCAGAAACCGCGTCAGTTCTTCGGTGCGCGCGCTGTTCTGGAGGAGCGCCCGGGCGTCGATCTCCTCGTTGGTGAGCGGGCCGGCGCCGCACTCGCGGCAGACGAGCCGGAACGGCGCGTTGGTGACGGCCGCCATCGGCGCCAGGCGCAGATCGATCATGGCCTCCAGCATCTCACGCCGGGAGCTACTCCACGATCGCGATCGCGCGAACCGGCGAGCCGTCCGAGCCCTCGAGCTTGAGCGGCAGCGCGACGAACCGGCAGCGCGGCGCGCCGATCTGGTCGAGGTTGGTCAGGTACTCGATCACCGTGATGCCGGCCGGGAAGAAGATCGCGTGCGTCGTGTACTCGTCGCGGGCCGGGCGCCGTCGCGGCTCGGCGACGGTGTCGCGGATGCAAAAATCAGGAGGATAGTCGTAGCCGACGGCTTTGACGTCCCGCGCGACCAGCCACTCGCAGGCGCTCGGCCCTGTCCACGGCCCCTGCGTCCAGAAGGCCTCGACCTCCACGCTCGTTCGCTTCGGCCAGTCGGTCCGCAGCAGCACGATGTCGCCAGCGCGCACGTGGTAGCGCTTGAGCTCCTCGGCGGTCACCTCGCCGTTGGCGCCGAGGTGGGTGAGATCGACCACGGCCGCGTCGCCCACCCACTGATCGACGGGCATCGCCGCGATGTCGCGGCCGTCGACCAGAAAGTGCAGCGGCGCGTCGACGTGGGTGTAGGCGTGGGCGCCGAGCGTGAGCAGCGTGCTCTGCAGGGGATGGCCCTGGGCCTGGGAGGCCACGAGCTGCGGCGCCACCTTCCAGCGGAAGTGCGGCCGGATCGGAAAGCTCAGATCGACGATCCGCATCTCAGAACATGGGGGGCCTCGACGGGCCCCCAAGCCCCCCGTTTGGTGGCTCGGAAGCGCCCCGGCGGAGCCGTGGCGCTCCTCGGTCACACGATTTTTTCACGAGCATCTCAGCGGTCGGCGACGAGAACGGCGACCGGGAAGCCGTAGTGAATCTTGCCGTCCTGGAGCCGGGTCTGGATGCCGAGTGCATCGTCGGCCAGCGAGGCCCGGAAGAGCGCGCGGATCTTGTCGTCGTCACCTGGGTTCGGGAACGAGCGCGCGATCAGCGCTTCCATCTCGCTCTCCAGGCGATACCACGTCAGCCGCGGCTCGGGAAGCCCGGCGCGGGCGTAGAGGCTCTTGTGCTCGTCGACCGGCATCGCCCGCGCGTGCGAGGGATCGCGCAGCTTCTCCATCCGGTTGAACGCGTCGGCGCGCTCCGGCGCCGGCGCGCTGTCCACGACCATCACCTTGCCGCCGGGCGCGGCCACGCGCTTCATCTCGCGCAGCACCGCCAGCGGGTCGAGGAAATGATGAAAGGCGAACCGCGATGTGACGATGGTGAACGACGCGTCGGGGAACGGCAGCGGCAGCACGTCGCCCTGCTTCCACGTGATGTTCGCGAGGCCCTGGGCGGCCTGGTTCTTCCGGGCCTGCTCGAGCATCGCCGGCGTCAGGTCGATGCCGGTGGCGTGGCGCACCGTCCTGGCGAAGGCGCAGACGACGAGACCGCCGCCGCAGGCGACGTCGAGCACGGTGTCGGTCGGGCCGGCCCCGCTGAACTCGACGATGAGCCGCAGCGCCGCTTCGTCCTTGATGGATGGCGCCGTGCTGAAGGGCACGGCCTGGCGGGTGAACTGATCGAGGATCGAATCCTTGTGCGTGCTCATACGATGGCCTCGTTCACAGGGTGCGCTTCACGAGCGCCCCGCCCTTCATGATGACCTTCAGATGGTCCTGGTTCTGGAACACGCGCATGTTCCGCAGCGGGTTGCCCTCGACGACGATCAGGTCGGCGTACTTGCCGGGCTCGATGGTCCCGATCTTGTCCGACATCCGGAACAGCGCGGCGTTGACCTTGGTGGCCGAGAGCAAGACCTCCATCGGCGTCATCACCTGCGCCTTCAGCTCGAACTCGACCGCGCGCTGGACCATCATGTCGCCGAGCAGGTCAGAGCCGGAGCCGATTTGACAGCCGGCCCGGTAGGCGTAGGTCAGCCCTTGCACGGACTGCTCGCGGGCCAGATTGATCTTCTGGATCTGGTGATCGCCGATCCCGTAGCGCTTGCCCTCGCGGTAGATCGTCTCGTAGGTGATCATCGTCGGCACCAGGAAGGCGCCGGCGTCCTTGATGGCCTTGGCGGCGGCCTCGCGGATGAGGTTGCCGTGCTCGATCGAGCGCACGCCCGCCTCGATGGCGTTCCGCACCGCCGTGTCCGAGTAGGCGTGGGACAAGACGTATTTGCCGACGGCGCGCGCCTCTTCGACCGCCGCCCGCATCTCGCCGATCGTGTACTGCGTGGTGTCGAGCTCGTCCGACGGCGACATGGCGCCGCCCGAGGCCATGATCTTGATCTGATCCACGTCGCGGCGGAGCTGCTCGCGGACCGCCTTGCGCACCTCGACCTCGCCGTCGGCGATCGAGCCGACCATGCCGATGCAGCAATCGATCGGCGCGTTCCACTCGGCGCGTCGGCGCTTGTCGCCGTGGCCGCCGGTCTGCGAGATGTAGTTGCCGGAGACGAGCATCCGCGGACCGGGGTAGATCCCCTCGTTGATCGCCTCGCGGAAGCCGTAGTCGGCGCCGCCGGCGTCGCGCACGGTCGTGAAGCCCTGCCGCAAACACTCTTCGGCGCGCCGCAGCGCCTTGGCCGCCAGCAGGCTCGGCGGGAGGTAGCGGTGCTGGTCGGTGATGTTGCCCTCGACGGCGCAGATGTGGACATGGGCGTCGGTGAGTCCGGGCATCAGCGTCGCGCCCCGACAGTCGAGCGTCGTGACCGGCCCCGGCAGCGCGCCGACCTTCCCGCGCGGCTGAAGGTCCTTGATGCGGTCGTCCTCGACCACGACCGCGGCGCCCTCGAGGGGATCGGCCCCCGTGCAGTCGATCACGAACGCGTTGGTGAAGACCGTCAGGCTCATCGCGGCGTCACCCTGGCTTCGTACATCCACACCTTCTCGTCGGCCCGCGGCGTCCACTCGATGTGGCTGGCGACGCCGTAGAGGTCGTGCTGCTGCCACAGGAACACCCAGGGTGCCTCGTCGCGGACGAGTCGCTGCAGCTCGGCGTAGGCGTCGGCGCGGGCCTTGGGCTCCAGCAAGGTCTGGGCGCGCGCGATCTTCTCGTCGAGGACCTTGTTGTTGCCGTAGGACGAGTAGGTCTGATCACCAAGGAACAACGGCTGCATCGTGCCCTGGCCGTGTAGGGCCGGGCCCCACCCGAGGAAGAACATCTCGCCGGTGTTCCGGTTCTTGATCTTGTCGAGGTGCGTGCCCCACTCGTTGACGACGACGTTGACCTTGATCCCGAGCCGCTGGAGCTGGGCCGCGATCGCGAGCGACACGTCCTTGTCGAGCGGATAGCGCCCGGAGGGCGTGTCGAGCGTCAGCTGGAGCTTCGTCGGATCGACTCCCGCGTCCTTGAAGAGCGCGTGGGCGCGCGCCACGTCGTGCTTGTAGCACTCGGCCGGCGCGTAGTCGACGTTCGCGGGCGAAAGCGGGCCGCACATCCGGCTGGCCCGGCCCTTGAGCACCTGCTTGATCAGCTCGTCCACGTCGACCGCGTGGTTCATCGCCCGCCGCACCCGCACGTCCTGCATCGGGCCCGGCTTGAGGTTCACCAGCGCCAGATAGTTGATGCGCGAGGATACCGTCGCCCGCAGCTTCGCGCGTCCGCTCCGCTCGACCGCGTCGACGACGTGCGGCGGCACGTCCTTCATGACGTCGATCTCGCCCGAGAGCAGCGCGGCCAGGCGGGCGCTGAACTCGGGGATGAAGCGGAACGTCACGCGGGTCGCGTCGGCCGGCCCCTGCCAGTAATCGGCGTTGCGCTCGAGGACCAGACGCTCGTCGCGTTTCCACTCGACGAACTTGAACGGCCCGGTGCCGATCGGATGCTGCGCGAGCTTCTCGGGCCCGAGATCCTTGAGGGCCTTGGCCGGCATGATCAGCGAGTTGGTGAGCGAGGCGCTGTCGACCATGTTCGGCCACGGCTGCTTCGTGACGAACCGCACCGTGAAGTCGTCGACGATCTGCACTTCCTTGACGAGTCCCCAGTAGGCGGCGCTGGCGAAATGGCTCTTGGTCGCCGGATCGAGCGCGTAGTCGATGGTGGCCTTGACCGAGGCCGCGGTGAACGGCTCGCCGTTGTGGAACTTCACGCCGCGGCGGAGCTTGAACTCCCACGTCGTGTCGTTGACGATCCGCCAGCTCTCGGCCAGCATCGGCTTGGGCTTGAAGGTCTTGGGGTCGCGGTCGAGCAGGCGATCGTAGATGTGCTCGAGCATGTTGTTGGTCGTCCAGTCCACGATCGTCGCCGCGAGCATCGTGCGCGGCTCGGCCCCGAGACCGACCACGATCTCCTTGCCGCGGCCCTGCGCCCCGGCGGCGGCCGCGCCGAGCAGGACCAGGCCGATCGAGAACACCAGCAACGCGTTCACGCGGCGCATACGATCTCCATGGGTCAGTTGAGCTCGTCGAGCGTCAGACGGAAGCTCGGGACGAACGTCTCGATGAAGTAGCGGACCTCCGGCAGGTCGAGACCCTCGACGCTCGCCCGCAGGGCCTTCTCGGCCTGCGCGAACTCGGGATTGCCGGCGCCGGTCTCCTCGAGGCACTTGAGATAGGCGCACAACTTGTCGGCCGCCTTCACCAGATCGCGATGCGCGCGGTCGCGCGGGTCGGGCCGGAAGAACGGCTCGTAGCCGGGCTTGAGCGGATCGGGGATCAGTGCGAAGAGCTTCTCCTTCGAGGCGGCCTCGATCGCGTGATAGGCCCGGTGGATCTCGGGATTGAACTCTTTCACCGGCGCCGGCAGGTCGCCGGTCAGCACTTCGCTGGTGTCGTGGTACAGCGCGAGCACCGCGGTGCGCTCCGGGCTCACCTCACCGCCGTAGAGCCGGTTGCGGATGATCGCCAGTGCGTGGGCGATCTGGGCCACCCGCAGGCTGTGCTCCTGGATGTTTTCCGGGTACGTGCTGTGCATGAGTCCCCAGCGGCGAATGAACTTCATGCGCGACAGGTACGCGAAGAAGTGGCTGGTGGCCATGGACCCCGCGGGCCGCCGCTCAGACCCGCAGCTTCGGGTCCAGGGTGTCGCGGAGCCAGTCGCCGAGCAGATTGACGCCGAGCGCGGTGAGCGCCAGCGCCGCGCCGGGGAACGCCGCGAGCCACCACGCGACGTACAGGAAGTCGCGGCTCTCCGACAGCATGCTGCCCCACGCCGGGGTGGGCGGCTGGATCCCGAACCCGAGAAAGCTGATCGCCGCCTCGGCGACGATGAACGACGAAAACTGCAGGCTCGCCAGCACGATGATGGACGGCGCGACGTTGGGGAGCACGTGGCGGAAGAGCAGCCGGCCCCGGCTCACGCCGAGCGCCGCCGCCGCCAGGACGTAGTCGCGCTGCTTGACCGAGAGAACTTCGCCGCGCACCACGCGAGCATACACGACCCACCCGGCCGCCGAAAGGCTCAGGATCGTGTTGCGCAGGCCCAGACCGACGATGGTGTTGATCGTCATCGCCAGCAGGATGAACGGAAACGAGAGCTGGACGTCCGCGATGCGCATGAGCACCGCCGACGGCCAGCGCTCGACGAATCCGGCGACGAGGCCGAGCAAGCCGCCGAAGATCGCGGTGAGGACCACCGTGCACACGCCGATGAAGAGCGCCAGCCGCGCGCCGTGCAAGACGCGCGCGAGGAGATCGCGGCCGAGCTGATCGGTGCCGAGGAGGTGGCCGGCGGTGCCGGGCGGGCGGAGGCTCTGCGGGAAATCGGTGCGGAGCGGATCGTGCGGCGCCAGCCACGGCGCCGCCAGCGCCGCGACGATCGCCGTCACCGTGAGCCCCACCCCGAGCCACTTTTTCATTGAACCGGGCATGGGCACCCGGGCTGCGCCCGCCCATGCCCCGCCGGAATCTCGCACGGCGTCTTGTTACGCGCACCGCGCGAGTCCCGGTCAACCCGACGCCCGTCTCGACCGTGTCGGAACCCACGACTGCGCCCAGGCATGCGCCTCATCTCAACCGCACTCGAGGGTCGAGCCAGCCGTAGAGGAGATCGACCGCGAGGTTGAGGAGCGTGTAGGTCACCGAGATGAAGAACACCGCGGCCAGCACGACGGGGAAGTCGCGGTTGAGGAGCGCCTGGACGGTGAGGCGGCCGAGGCCCGGCCACGCGAAGATCGTCTCGGTGATCACCGCGCCGCCCAGGATCTGCCCCAGCTCGAGACCGGCGAGCGTCACGATCGGGATCGCCGAATTGCGCAGCGTGTGCTTGCCGATCACGCGCCCCTCGCCGAGCCCCTTGGCGCGTGCGGTCAGGATGTATTCCTCGCCCAGGACCTCGAGCACCGCCGAGCGCGTGAGGCGCGTGATGCGCGCCGAGTAAAACGCCGCCAGCACGATCGACGGCATCACGAGGTGCGCGACGGAGCCGATCCCGCCCGTCGGCAGCCACCGGAGCTGGACCGAGAAGAGATAGATCAACATCAGGCCGAGCCAGAAGCCCGGCGTCGCCTGTCCCAGGACCGCCGAGATCGTTCCCACGTGGTCCAGGAAGCCGTCACGGCGCACCGCCGACAGCACGCCGAGCGGGACCGCGACGGCAAGCGTGAGCAGCAGCGACGCGCCGGCCAACAGCAGCGTGGCGGGGAGCCGTTCGAGCACGAGCCCCATCGCGTCGCGGCGGTACCGGAGCGATTCGCCGAAGTCGCCGCGGAGCGCTCCGCCGACGAAGCGCGCGTACTGTACGGGCAGTGGGTCGTTGAAGCCGAGCCGCTGACGAAACTCGTTCACGTCCTTCGCCTGGATGTCCATCGGCATGAACAGGAGCACCGGATCGCCCGACAGACGTACCATCGCGAACACCGCCGTGAGCGAGAGGAAGACGACGAGCGCGGTCTGCGCGAGGCGGGAGACGGCGTAGGCCCGCATGGGCCTACAGTTGTATCACGATGCTCCGAGCGCTCGCGGGGCCGGCGAGCGCGCGGCGCGCTTATTTACTTACTGACGTTGCGCGGCGATGCGCGACTGGATTCCGGACCACACCAGCTCCGCCCAGCGCGAATATCCGGCGTCGGACGGGTGATAGCCGTCCCTTCCGATGAGCTCCGGCCGGAGCGGCACCTCGTGTCGGCTGGTCGTGTAGAGGTCCACCAACTCCGCACCGTGCGCGCGGGCCTGACGCGCGACCGCCTCGTTGAACACGACGGTCAGCCGGCCGACGGTCTCGCGCGAGCGGCTCCGGCTGAACCGAGGCGTCACCGCCAGATCCGGAATCGAGTTCACGACCACGACGGCCGCGGTCTCGTGCCGCAGGCGGGAGAGAATCGTCGCCAGATTCCTTTCGTAGACCTCGACCGGCACCCGCGTCGTGATGTCGTTCGGCCCGATCGAGAGCGTGATCAGGTTGGGCCGCTGCTCGATTGCCCGGTCGAGCTGGCGCAGGAGCACGTCCGCGGACGTCGCCCCGCCGACGCCGAGATTGGCGACGCCCGCGCCCGGATAGACGGCGCGCAGACGTTCGTGGAGAAGACTCACGTAGTTGAGCGTGCGGCTCGAAGCGCCGACGCCCTCGACCGTGCTGTCGCCGAGCGCGACGTAGACCACCGCGGCGCCTCGGTCGGGCGGGAGCGTGCGTACGGTGTCCGGATGGGTGCTGCAGGCCACCAGCAGCAGCGTGAGCAGCGGCGCCGCGCGCCTCACCAGGCGGACGCCTCCTCCACGGTGCGGCGATACCACGGAGCGTCCGGGAACGTGATCGGGCGAATAGCCGGTAGCGTCGTACCCGCGTCGCGGTACGCCTGCACGTAAGCACGCGCCGTCTCGGCGCCGCCCACACCACCGAGGGTGCGCGTGAGCCGGTCCGACACCTCGCGGTTTCGGTCGAAGGCGGCGAGATCCTCCTTGAGGCCGCTCGCCTCGAGCATCGCGCGGTAGAACGGCAGCGTGAAGTAGCGGGCCAGCTCGGCCCGGAACGCGATGAGCGCGCCGGGCACGTCGTCGGTGACGGCCAGGGGGACCGACGCAACGATCTCGAAGCCGTCGAGCGTCTTGCCCGCGCGGGCGCGGCCGCGCGCGAGCGCCGGCACCGCGACGTTGTGCACGTACGCCGGCGGGCACAGCCAGAGGACGGCCCCGTCGGCGATCTCGCCGGCCAGCTCGAGCATCTTCGTCGACAGCGCCGCCAGATAGATCGGCGGCGCCGCCGGCCGCTCGGGCACGGCCATGCTCCAGGCGACCCGGTAGTGCTTGCCTTCGAATTTCGCGCCACTCCCGAGGGCGCCACGGAGCACCGCCACGTACTCGCGCATCACCGCGAGCGGCTCACGCAGCGGGACGCCGAGCGCGGTCTCCATGCTCGAGCGATGGCTCACGCCGAGGCCGAGCCGGAAGCGGCCGCTGGTCAGCTCGGAGAGCGTGAGCGCCGCCTGGGCCATCACGACCGGGTGGCGCGGATAGATCGGCACGACGCCGTTGCCGAGGCCGAGCCGCGTCGTGGCCGCCCCGTACGCGGCGAGCACGAGGAACGAATCACGCCCCGAGCCGTGCGTGACCCAGACGCTGTCGTAGCCCGCCGCTTCCGCGCGCCGCGCCAGGTCGACACCGGTCGCGAGATCGCGTCCCGGATTGAGGAAGGCCGCGCGACGCAGGGCCGCCACGTCAGTCGCGGATCCAGGATTCGGCGAGCGGGATGGCGCGGCGCGACGCGGCGCGAAGCGGGATCACGTTCGACCCGCGCGTTGCGCTGGGCGCCAGCCGGAGGAGACCCTCGACCTCGGCGCGACGATAGAGACGCTGGCGCTTGATCCCCTGACGGTAGCTGCGGAGCACGCCGCGGCTCACGTAGGCGTAGAGCGTCGCCGGCTTGACGCCGAGCACGCGCGCGGCCTCCTTGACCGTCAGATATTCCTCGCCGTTCACGCTGATCATGGACTCTCCCGCGCCTCCGGTCCGACGCTAGCAGGCCCGGCCGGTCCCGTCCACCTCGACCGTGGACCGGTCCAGACGAATCAAGTATAATCAATATTAATCAACAATCGCCCAGGAGGTCGACATGGAGACGGCGTGGAAGGCGGGGCTCGAGGACGTGATCGCGGGGCGGTCGGCGATCTGTCGAGTGGACGGCGAGGCCGGCCGGCTCTACTACCGGGGCTACGAGGTCGGCGACCTCACCGCGCACGCCCCCTTCGAGGACGTCACGGCGCTGCTCTGGCTCGGTGAGCTGCCGGCGGCCCTTGAGTCCGAGCGCTTCAAGGCCCGCCTCGCGGCGGCGCGCGGTCTGCCGGCGCCCGTGCGGGACCTGCTCCAGAGCCTGCCCCGCGACACTCATCCCCTGGACGCGCTACGGACCGCGGTGTCCCTGGCCGCGACCTTCGATCCCGACACGCGCGCGAGCGATCCCGAGGCCAACTTCCGAAAGGCGGTCCGCCTCACCGCGCTGGTGCCGGAGACGGTCGCGGCCTGGCAGCGGATCCGCAACGGCCAGGCGCCGGTGAGCGCGCCCACGTCGCTCTCGCATGCCGCGTACTTCCTCAACCTCGTCGACGGGCGCGCGCCGTCGCCCGAGGTGGCGCGGGTCCTCGACGTGGTGCTCATCCTCCACGCCGACCACGAGCTCAACGCGTCGACGTTCGCGGCGCGGGTCGCGGTGGCGACGCTCGCCGACCTCCACGCCGCGATCGTGTCGGCGATCTCGACGCTGAAGGGGCCGCGTCACGGCGGCGCCAACGAGGACGTCCTGGCCATGCTGCTGGAGATCGGCCAGCCCTCGCGGGCCGAGCGCTTCGTCGAGTCGCGGCTCGGGGCGCGCGCCGGGCTCTCGAAGCACGAGCGCGGCAATCCCCAGATGCGCGTGCCCGGGTTCGGCCATCGCGTCTATCGCGTCGACGACGCGCGCGCGCGCGTGCTGCGGGGGATGGCGAAGTCGATGGCGGAAGCGACCGGCCGACAGAAGCTCTTCGAGGTCGCCGAGCGCGTCTACGACGCGATGCGGGCCCGGACCACGCTGCCGGTGAACGTGGACTTCTTCTCGGCGGTCGTCTACGACGCGCTGGGGATCCCGCCGGATTTCTGCACGTCGATCTTCGCGGTCGGGCGCGTGGCGGGCTGGTGCGCCCATGCGCTGGAGCAGTTCGCCGATAACCGGCTGATCAGGCCGCGCGCCGAGTACATCGGGCCGGCGCCGCGAGCGGTCGCGGCCCGCTGATCGTGACGCGATGCGGATTCACTTGCGCAGGACGGAGACTTCCATCGCGTCGTCGTCGACGTCGTAGCCGCGGCTGTCGTAACGGCCGCCGGCGGCGCGCACGTACTCGAGGTACGGCGCCACTTCGCGGCGGGCGATGCCCGTGTTGTCGGCGACGACGATCGCGCCCGGGACGAGCTTCGGCTCGAGCTGGCGCACGTAGTCGAGGTAGTCCTCCTTTTCGGCGTCGATGAAGGCGAAGTCGAAGCGGCCGGGCAGGAGCGGGATCGCCCGCAGCGCGTCGCCGGCCACCACCTTCACTCGCCGGGCCAGTCCCGCCTCCGCGACGTTCGCGCGCACGAGCCAGGCCAGGAAGGGATTCGCCTCGACGCACGTGAGCCGGCCCTTCGGTGGCATGGAGCCGGCGATGAGGATGGCCGAGTAGCCGAGCAGGGAGCCGAGCTCGATGGCGCGCGTGGGGCGATGACGGTCGAGCAGCCGGCGAATGATGCGGCCCTTGACGCGACCGACGGTCGGGATGTGCCAGCGCGTCGTCGCCCGGTCCATCAGCGCGAGCATCCGGCGCGCTTGTTTGGTCACGCGCGGGCGGCCGGGCGGCGGGCGGCGACGGTGTCGGGCAAGGGATAGCGCCGCGTGGACTTCCCGGCCTTGACGATCTGACCGGGGAGCGCCCGGCCGATGATCTCCTGGACCCGCCGCGACGTCGCGACCAGCCGATCGAGATCGATCCCGGTCTCGATGCCCATGGCGTGCAGGCAGTGCACGAGGTCCTCGCTGCAGACGTTGCCGGAGGCGCCCGGCGCGAACGGGCAACCGCCCAGGCCGCCGATCGAGCCGTCGAGATTCGTGACGCCGCACTCCATGGCGGCCAGGATGTTCGGGATCGCCATCGCGCGGGTGTCGTGCGTGTGCAGCGTCCACTCGATGGACGGAAAGCGCGGCATCAGGTGCTCGCACACGCGCGCCACCTGACGGGGATTCGCCATGCCGGTCGTGTCGGCGAGGCCGATCGCGCGGGCGCCCATGTCGACGAGACGTCCGACGACGCTCTCGAGCTGGTCCAGCGGAACGTCGCCCTCGAACGGGCAGCCGAACGACGTGGAGATGCCGCAGCTCACCGCGACCTTCGCGCGCGCGGCCACTTGCATGACCGCGCGGAGCTTTTCCATCGACTCGGCGATCGTCATGTTGACGTTGGCGAGGTTGTGGCTCTCGCTGGCCGAGACCACGGTGTGGATCGCGTTGACGCCCGCGTCCACCGCGCGCACCGCGCCCTTGTCGTTGGGGACGAGCGCCGCGTAGCGCACGCCCGGGCGGCGGCGGATCTTCGCCATGACCGCCTCGGCGTCGCGCAGCTGCGGGACGACTTTCGGATGCACGAACGAGGTCACCTCGATCCGCGGCACGCCGGCGTCGGACAGGAGATCCACGACCTCGACCTTCAGCTCCGTCGGGATGAAGTCGGGCTCGATCTGGAATCCGTCTCGAGTCCCCACCTCGCAAATCGTGGCGCGCGCTGGTAGCTTCATGGCATCCTCCGGGGTCCGGACCTCTCAATAACTTCTCGGCATCCCGAGCACGTGCTCGCCGACGTACGCGAGCACGAGGTTGTTGTTGACCGGGGCCGTCTTGTAGAGGCGGCACTCGCGGAACTTGCGCTCGACGTCGTACTCCTCGGCGTACCCGTAGCCACCGTGGCAGTCGATGCAGGCGTTGCCCGCCTCCCACGCGGCCTCGGCGCCGAGATACTTCGCCATGTTGGCCTCGCCGCCGCACGGCTGGCCCGCGTCGAACAGCGCCGCCGCCTTGTCGCGCATGAGCTGGGCGGCGTCGGTCGAGATGTGAGCGCGGGCGATCGCGAACTGCACGCCCTGGTTGGCCCCGATCGGCCGGCCGAAGATCACACGCTGGTTGGAGTACGCGACCGCCTTCTCGGTGAACCAGCGCGCGTCGCCGAGCGAGTCGGACGCGACCAGGATGCGCTCGGCGTTCATGCCGTCCAGGATGTAGTGGAAGCCCTTGCCCTCCTGGCCGATCAGGCTGTCGGCCGGGATCTCGACGTTGTCGAAGAAGAGCGCATTGGTCGAGTGGTTCATCATCATCCGTAGCGGGCGCACCTCGAACCCCTTGAGGTCGCGGATGTCGATCAGGAACACCGAGAGCCCGTCGGTCTTGCGCTTCACCTGCTCGACGGGCGTCGTGCGGGCCAGCAGCAGCATCAGATCCGACTGGAGCACCCGCGAGATGAACATCTTCTGGCCGTTGACGACGTAGCGGTCGCCCGTGCGGATCGCCGTCGTCTGGAGCTTGGTCGTGTCCGAGCCCGAGTTCGGCTCGGTGACGCCGAAGGCCTGCAAGCGCAGCGCGCCGGTGGCGATCTTGGGCAGGTATTCGCGCTTCTGGGCCTCGGAGCCGTGCCTGAGCACGGTGCCCATGATGTACATCTGCGCGTGACAGGCGCCGGCATTGCCGCCGGAATAGTTGATGGTCTCGAGGATCAGGCCGCCCTCGAAGATGCCGAGCCCGGCGCCGCCGTATTCTTGCGGGATCAACGCGGCGAGGTAGCCGGCCTGCGTGAGCTCGCTGACGAACTTCTCCGGGTACTCGCGGCGCGAGTCGAGGTCGCGCCAGTATTCCCCGGGATAGCGCCGGCAGATCTCCAGCACGCCCGCGCGGAGCGCGCGTTGCTCTTCGGTGAGAGCGAGCTCGATAGAGGCCATCGTCGTCACTTCCCCTTGAACTGAGGTTTCCGCTTTTCGTTGAAGGCGCGCACGCCCTCGAGGCGATCCTCGGTCACGACCGTCGCGTTGTAGGCCTCGATCGCCAGGATCATCGCGGTGTCCAGATCCGTCTCGGCGCCGTAGGCGATCGCCTTCTTGGCCTGCCGCACCGCGATGGGCCCGTTGGCGGCGATGGTGGTCGCGATCTCGGTCGCCGTCGCCCGCGCCTGGCCCTTGGGCACCAGGCGGTTGACGAGGCCCGCCGCCTTCGCCTCGTCGGCGCGCATCCGTCGCCCGGTGAAGATCAGCTCCTTGGCGAGCGGCGCGCCGATGATCCGCGGCAGGAGCTGGGTGCCCCCGATGCCCGGGAAGATTCCGAGCGTCGTCTCCGGTACGCCGAACACCGCGGTCTCGCTGGCGACGATGAAGTCGGACAGGATCGCCAGCTCGCAGCCGCCGGCGAGCGCGAAGCCCTCGACCGCCGCAATCACCGGCAGGGGGCAGCGCAACACACGGAACGCCGCCTGCTCGAAGATCACGTGCTGGGCGCGCCACGTCTCGTCGGTCATCTCGTTGCGTTCCTTCAGATCACCGCCCGCGCAGAACGCGCGGTCGCCCGCGCCGGTGAACACGATCGCGCGCGCGTCGGCGTCGCGCTGGAAGCCGTCGAAGCAGGCGCGCAGGTCCTCGCCCATCGCGGTGTTCATCGCGTTCATCTGCTCCGGGCGGTTCAGCGTCACCGTGACGACGTGCCCGTCGTCCGATCGCGTGATCAAGAGATGACGGTAGCCGCTCACTGGATCACGCCTTTTCCCTTGAGGCTGCGGACGTCGTCGAGGGTGTAGCCGAGCCAGGTGAGAACGTCGCCGCTGTGCTCGCCCAGGAGCGGCGGCACGCGCCGCACCGCGGGCCGGACGCCGTCCCACGTGAGTGGCAGACCGATGGATCGATACTCGGGCAGGCGCGGGTGCTGCGCGCGCACGAGCACGCCGCTCTCGCGCGTTTGCGGCTCCGCCAGCATCTGGTCCACGGTGAGGATCGGCGACGCCGGCACGCCGGCGACGCGCAGCGCCTCGACGAGCTCGGCCGATTTCCGCTGGCGCGTCAGCGCCGAGATCGCCTCGACGAGGGCGGCGCGATTGCTCACGCGCGAGGGGTTGTCCTTGAATCGCGGGTCGTCGGCGAGTCCGGGAGTGCCGAGCGCCGACGTCAGGCGGGCGAAGAGCGCGTCGGAGCCCGCGCCGATCATCGTGAACCCGTCCGCCGTCGGGAAGGCCTGGTACGGCGCGATCATCGCGGTGCCCGAGCCCTGCGGCTGCGGCACCTCGCCCGACGCGAGATAGCCGGCGGCCTGATAGGACACCCACATCAGCGCCGTCTCGAAGAGCGCCGTCGTGACTTCGACGGCGCGCCCGCTCGCGTCGCGCTGGCGCAGGGCGGCGACGATGCCGAGCGCGGCCCACATGCCCGTCCCCATGTCGACGATCGACGTTCCGACCCGCGCCGGCTCCTGGCCGGGGTGACCGTTGATCGACATCAGGCCGCTGTACGCCTGCATCAGCGGATCGTAGCCGGGCAGGTGGCGGAGGGGCCCCCGGGTCCCGAACGCCGTCACCGAGCAGTAGACGATCCGCGGATTCAGTCGTGCCGTGCCCGCGAAGTCGAGCCCGAGTTCGTCGATGGCTCCCGGCCGCAGGCTCTGGACGAACACGTCGGCGCGGCTCACCAGCCGTCGCAGCACCTCGAGGCCACCTGGAGACTTGAGATCGAGGGCGAGGCTCTTCTTGTTGCGATTCAACGCAATGAACGTCGCGCTCTCGCTGCCCCAGTAGGGCGGCGCCCACGCCCTCGCGTCGTCCCCCCTACCGGGTCGCTCGACCTTGACGACCTCGGCTCCCATGTCGCCGAGGATCTGCGTGCAGAACGGGCCGGCGACGTTCTGGGTCAGATCGGCAACGACGATGCCTTCGAGGGGGTGCGCCACGCCAGGAGTCTATCACCGCGGGGCGCGCTGGTTGGACGGCCTCCCCCCACGGGGAGGGCAGGCCGCGTCGCCGGACTTTTGACAGGTTCCGGCCGCCCCGCGTTAGAATCGTCTTATCCCATGCCGTTGAACGCTGACGACCTTCGGAAACGCCTGTCGACGCTGAGCGAACGGTTCTCCGTCCTGGCTGAATCGCTCGCCCAGACCGCCCGGCAGCTCCAGATCTCCGGTTCGCTGCCGCCCGAGTCGCTTCTCGACGAAATCACCAAGGTGCGCGCAGATTTCGGTGATGTCCGCCATCGCGTGCTCGATGCCGCGCGGGCGCTGGCGCTCAACAGCCCCGCGATGTCCGAGATCGACAGCATCAATGCGCTCGAGCCCGTGCTCGAGTCGGTCGTTCAGGCCGTCATCGCCGAAGAGAAGCGCAACGCCGCGACCGAGGCGCGCAAGCGCGTGATGGCGGTTCTCGATCGGGTGCTGACCATCGTGCACGCCGACGGCCCGAACTTCGCCGCACTCGTCCAGTGCCAGGCGAAGGCCAAGGAGATCCAAGCGGCGGCGCAGGACCCCAAGGCGTTCGACACCGACAACGCGCCGGCCTTCCTCGAGAGCACGCCGTCGTTCGCCGCGCTGCTCTCGATGATCGAAGGTCGCGAGGCGCTCGACGACGAGAAGTTCGCCGCGCTCGAGGATACGGTCACCCAGGCGTTCGGGCGCGCGGTCGCCGTCGCGGCGACGCGCGGCAAGCTCCTGGTCGGCAGCCCCGCGCCGGCCGCCCCGGAGCGTCCGGCCCAGCCTGCCCCCAAGGCGGCGGAGCCCGCGGTCAAGCCGGCGGCTCCAACTCCGCCCTCTGCGCCGCCGCGACCCGAGCCTGTCATCGTGGGCACCGGAACGCCCGTTGCCCCTCCGCCCAAGACGCCGGGCCCGTCGGAGCACGTGCACGCCAATGCCGCTGCTCCCGCTCCCGCCCAGGCCGTCGAGCCGGCCACGCAGGACGAGGCCGCGCAGTGGTGGGTGTCGGCCTGGGCACGCTGGACGAGCTGGCGGGGCACGCTCTCCTTCGTGGATGCCGTGAAGGAAGAACTGGGCAAATACAACTATGTCCTCAGCGTCCCGATTCAGAAGAGCACGGACTACGAAGACGGGCTCCTCGCATACGGCTACTCGATCCTGCTCGACTACATCGAGCACCGAGCTCAGGGGTTCATCAACAAGGCGCTCAACAGCCTCAAGACGTTTCAGCCCGGCGGTCAATCGACGTCCGTGGGCGCGCACCTCTACAACGTCCTGGTGTCAGAGGGGCGCCTGCGCGATCAGTATCCGGATTTCGTGAAAGAGGTCCTGCTCGCGGCGGTGCCGGAGCCCGGCCTATGGACTCACGCGAGGATTCTCGAGTCGACCACCGAGACCCGGATCTTCACGCATCCGAGCAACCGGATCGGCGATCCCGAGCACAATTCCCAGCGTCTGACCCAGGAGCGGCAGCGCTTCGCGGATCATCGGTTCCCGATCGTCGTGCCGGCGCTCACGACGCGATTCTTCGCGATCGCCGCCGACCTCCGGGAGCCCCGGTCGATCGACGTCAAGCTTCAGGACGGGCGCACCGACTCCGACAACGCGTGGCTGATGACGATGCCGCCCGTCGGTCGGGCCGACCTCAAGTCAGAGCTGCAACGGCTGGGGTCGGATGGGTCGTCGGTGCCGGGTCTGGGTCGCGACTACGCGACGCTGTGGGTCGCGGTCTTCAATCCCGATCCGGGTTCTGAGAAGAAGTACGAGCTGACGTTGAGCCTCAGGCAGTCCACCAAGCAGTCGGCCGGTACCTTCCGCTCGTCCCGGACCGCGTAAGGCTCAGGCCTTCGGGGCTTCGGCGGCTTTCGGAGTCTCGGCGGGCTTGACGCCGTCGGCGACCCTCACGGGCTCGGGAGCCTTCAGCTGATCGCCGGGCGCTGCCCGCTCGAAGGGGCTCCGGCGCGGCGTGAGTCCGAGCTTCGCGGCGATCTGTCCCATCGCCTGCGTGATCTCGTCCTTCTCGAGCCGAAGCTGCTGATTCTCCCGCCTGAGCTCCTCGACGTCCCTGTGCAGCTTTTCGGTCTCTCTTTGTGCCGCGCTCACGCGCTCACCCGCCTGGTGGTCGGCCGAGAGCAGCTCGGGCAGGAGGCCGAAGATCTGACGGGTCTCCTCGACCCACTTCGTGATTCGCTCTCGGGTTTCAGCAGCGGATGTGACGTCCATGACCGTCCTCGCCTGCTCCGGGGCGCGCTCCGTCTCCACAATTCAATGGCCGAGCGGTCGACGGGGACCTACCGGCCGTGCTCATGCAAATCCGTATCATTCGAGCCTAGCATCCGGGTTTATCCGTAAGCAAATTTGGCGCCGCGGTTCGTGGGTGAGGCTCTCGGGACCCGCCCAGGCCGCTGGGGCGGGGGGTTGGAGCCGAAGCTCAGGGGGTGGCTGGAGTCTCGAGCAGGGCCTGGATGAACCGCCGGCCTGCCGGACTGTCCCACGCCCGGGGTCCGGCGGCACGGCCGACCAGCCGACCCTGGCGGTCCACTATGTAGACCGTCGGGGGCCCCCAGACGCCGTACACCTTGCCCGTCACGTCGCCGCTTTCGTCGAGGAGGACGGGTGCCGTGTACTTCCGATCCCGAACCGCCTGTTTGACGGTCCCGGGGTTCTCCCTGAAGCTGATGAGAACGACCTCGAAGCCCTTACCCTTCAGCTCCTGGTAGACCTTCTGGACGGGAGGCAACTCCTCCCGGCACGTCGGTCACCACGTCGCCCAGAAAAAGAGCATGACGACCTTGCCGCGCAGGTCGGCGAGGTTCACCGTCTTGCCCGCGAGGTCCGGCAGCGAGAAGGTCGGTGCCGGCTTGGGAGGGGAGTAGGGCTGGATCTGCATGCTCGCGAAGTCCGGTGGCGTGGCAGCCCGCGGCGCGTAGGCGAGCGCCGACACGAGCAGGAGCGTTGCGCCCAGACCGACGAGCAATCGCTTCATCGAGAGCCAGCCTACCCCAGGACATGACGGCAAGCTACGCCTTTTGGCGCAGCGCCCGCACGACGCGCTCCAGGGTGATCGGCTGCTCGGTCAGCATCACACCCAGCGGAGCCAGCGCGTCGTTGACCGCGTTCAGGATCGCCGCGGGCGCGCCCGTCGCTCCAGCCTCGCCCGCCCCCTTGAAGCCACCGGCGATGCCCGGGGCCGGGGTCTCCAGGTGGTGCATCTCGATCGGCGGAACGTCCGCGAAGGTCGGCACCGCGTAGTCCATCAGCGTGGCGGTCAGGAGCTGGCCCGCCTCGTCGTAGACGCAGTGCTCGGCGAGGGCACCGCCCAGACCCTGGGCGATGCCGCCCGCGATCTGACCCTCCACGAGCGCGGGATTGACGATCCGGCCGCAGTCGTCGACGGCGACGTAGCGCAGCACGCGGACCTTGCCCGTGTCCACGTCCACCTCGACGACGGCGAGGTGCGCTCCGTTGCTGAAGGTCCACGCCGCCGGGTTCGTGTAGTGCACCGTTGCCTCGAGGCTCGGCTCCAGACCACGCAGCTCGTTCGAGCGGAAGTGCGCGGTCCGCGCCAGATCGCCGAAGCTCACGAAGCGCCCGGGGCTGCCGCGGACCTCCGCCCGGCCCTGCCTGAGCTCGATGTCGCCGGCGTGCGCCTCCAGGAGCCCGGCGGCGATCGCGCGGATTTTCTCGCCGAGCGCGCGCGCCGCGAGCATCGTGGCGCTGCCGCCGATCGGCATTCCGCGGCTCGCCCAGGTGCCTCCGCCGTACGGCACGACAGCGGTGTCTCCCGAGAGCACGGCGATCTGGTCGAGCGGCACGTCGAGCTCGTCGGCGATGATCTGGGAGAGCGCGGTGTGGGTGCCCTGCCCCTGGTTGGTGACGCCGACCAGCGCGGTGACGGCGCCGCCAGGCTCGAGGCGCACCGTGGTTCCCTCCTGGCCCGAGATCGGCGCGCCGCCCACGCCGTAGAACTGCGCGCCTGGGCCGGTGAGCTCGATGAAGCAGGAAAGGCCGATGCCGAGATAGCGGCCCTGCGCGCGCGCCGACGCCTGCTCGCGTCGCAAGCGGTCGTACGACCCGGCCTCCAGCAGCCGCGCCAGCGCCGCCTGATAGCTGCCGCTGTCGTAGACGTTCCCCGCCGCCGAGGTGTACGGGAGCTCCTCGGGACGCACGAGATTGCGGCGGCGCACCTCGCCGGGGTCGAGCTCGAGGTCGCGCGCGATCAGGTCGACCATGCTCTCCGTCACCGCGGTGGCGATCGGGTGGCCGACCGCGCGGTACTGCGAGGTGACGACCTTGTTCTGCGCGACCACGCGGAGGGTCGCGTCGTAGTGCCGCAAACGGTAGGGCCCGGGCAGGAGACGGAGCACCTGGCCACCTTCCACGACGCTCGAGCGAGGATAGGCGGAGTACGGCCCCACCGCCGCGGTGATCGACGCCCGCATCGCGGTGAGGACGCCGTCGCGGTCGGCCGCGACCTCGACGCGGATCGTCTGCTCGCGCGCGTGGATGTCGGACAGAAACGACTCGCTTCGCGCGGCGACGAACTTGACGGGTCGGCCGAGCACGAGCGCCATCGCGCACGCGGCCATGTCGTCCTGGTAGACGTGGATCTTGATGCCGAAGCTCCCGCCCACGTCGGGCGCGCTCACCCGCACGCGCTGCTCGGCCAGACCGAAGAGGTCGGCGAGCACCGCCTGCATCATGTGCGGGACCTGCGTGGAGATCCAGAGCGTGAGCGCGCGGGTGGCGGGCTCGTAGTCGGCGACGAGCCCCCGCGGCTCGATCGGCACGCCGGTGTGCCGGCCCGTCGTGAAGGTGCGCGTCCACGTGCGATGCGCCGCCGCGAAGGCGATGTCGGCGTCGCCGGCGGCTAGGCGCGTCTCGTAGAGCAGGTTGTCGCCGAGCTCGGGGTGGATCAGGGGCGCGCCGGCGGCGAGGGCCGCGTCGGGCGTGAGCACCGCGGGCAGCGGCTCGTACTCCACCTCGACGAGCGCCGCGGCGTCCTCGGCGGCGGCGCGACTCTCGGCGGCGATGGCCACGATCGGCTCGCCGACGTAGCGCACGCGTTCGACGGCCAGCGGTAGCATCGCGCCCGTCTTCATGCCCTGGTAGTGCAGGAGCACGCCGCGGTAGGGCTTACAGAGCCGTGCAACGGCGTCGCCCGCGAGCACGCCGGCCACGCCGGGCGCGCGACGCGCGTCAACGAGACCGACGCGGATGAGGCGCGCGTGGGCGTGGGCGCTGCGCACGAAGGCGACGTGGACCATGCGCGGCAGCGTTAGGTCGTCCACGTAGCGGCCCCGCCCCGTGAGCAGACGGGGATCGTCGCCGCGTTTGACGCGCGCTCCGATGTGTCCCGCCGGCGCCGGCACGGCGGGAATCTAACACGACCGTCGGCTGGCCGTTGACTCTTGCAACGCGCTTCGGGTCGACTCGAGCGAAGTAGCGCGCGCTATACTCGCGGTCAAATGTTACCGGCGACGGGCGAGGTCACGATTGTTGACACGCGCTGACCGGCCCCCCTATGATCGCGCCACCCGAGACTTTTACACACGGCGCTCAGACGGAGGTGGTCATGCATCGACGCGGGTTCCTGACGACAACGACCGCCGGAGTGACGCTCCTGGCGTTTCCCGCCGTGCTGCGCGCGCAGAGCAAGGAGCCGATCCGCATCGGCTTTCCGCTTCCGCTGACCGGGACGTTCGCCGCCATCGCCGCTGATTTGCAGAAGGGCGCCCAGCTCGCCGTGGAAGAGATCAACGCCAAGGGCGGCGTCATGGGCCGCAAGCTGGAGGTGCTGTTCCGTGACGACGAGCTCAAGCCGGCCGTCGGCGCCCAGCGCACCAAGGAGCTCATCGAGAACCAGAAGGTGGACTTCGTCGTGGGCGGCCTCGCGGCCCACGTGCAGATGGCCATCAACGAGCAGACGAAGGCGGCGAAGAAGCTCTACATCTCCGTGAGCCAGTCCGACGAGATCAGCGCCAAGCCCGATACCAGCCCGCTGACCTTCCACGAGGCGCTGAACCCGACGATCACCAGCCGGGCGATGGCCACCTACGGCATGCAGAACATCGGCAAGAAGTGGTGGGTCGTCTACGCCGACTACGCCTGGGGCAAGCAGAACAACGTCGTGTTCAATGCCGCCATCGCCAAGCTCGGCGGCACCGTGCTCGGGAGCACGCCCTATCCGCTCGGCAAGCCCGAGTTCTCGGCGCACCTGCCGAAGATCCAGGCGGCCAAGCCCGACGCGATCTACGCCGTGACGCCGGGCGCCGACAACGTGCCGTTCCTGAAGCAGGCCATCAGCTTCGGTCTGAAGAAGGACGCGAAGATCGCGCAGCCGCTCCACTTCCTCTACTACACGAAGGAAGGCGGCGCCGAGGTCTTCCAGGACATCTACGGGGCGACCCACTTCTGCCACGAGCTGGCCGAGACGCTGCCCCAGGCCAAGCGCTACGTCGAGGCGTTCACGAAGCGCTTCAACCAGCCGCCGGACGCGTACTCCGGCTACGGCTTCAACGGGATCCACGAAGTAGCGCGCGGCGTCGAGCTGGCCAAGTCCACCGACTCCGACGCGGTCGCCAACGCGCTCCGCAAGAACCGCGAGTACGACCACTACAAGGGCAAGCAGTGGTGGCGAGCCTGCGACAACAAGTCCTTCCAGGATCTGTGGATCATCAGGGTCCGCTCGCCCCAGCAGGTGAAGGGCGAGTGGGGGCTCTTCGACGTCATCGGCAAGGTGGCGGCCAACGAGGAGCTGGACCGGACCTGCGCCGAGAAAGGGCACGCTTAGCGGCGTGTTCGACGTCCCGCTGTCGGCGCTGGTCGCCCAGGTGTTCACCGGTCTCGTTCTGGGCGGCATCCTGGTCCTCATGGCCATCGGGCTCAGCCTGATCTTCGGGCTGATGACCGTGGTGAACTTCGCCCACGGCGCCTTCTACATGCTCGGGGCGTACGTCGCGTTCTCCCTGCTCGGGCTGACGAAGAGCTTCTGGGCGACGCTCGTTCTCGCGCCCCTCGTGGTGGGCACGCTCGGCCTTCTCGTCGAGCGCCTTCTCATCCGGCGGCTCTACGGACGCAGTCCGGACGATCCCTTGCTGCTCACGTTCGGGTTGTCGCTGGCGATGGTCGAGGGCGTGAAGCTCCTGTGGGGGAAGATCGGCCTCACCGTCGATCCGCCGAAGCAGCTCTCCTCCGCCGTCGATCTGGGCTTCATGAACTTCCCGGTGTACCGGCTGTTCGTGATCGCGGTGACCGCCGCGGCGCTGGTGGCGCTGTGGCTCTTTCTCGAGAAGACCAACGTCGGGCTGATCATCCGCGCCGGCTCACGCGACGCGCTGATGGTTCGGGCGCTCGGCCTGGATCTCAACCGGATCTGGCTGCTCGTGTTCGGGATCGGCATCGGTATGGCCGGCCTGGCCGGCGTCCTGGCGGGGCCGATGCGTGGCGTCTACGCCGAGATGGGCGTGGAGATCATCATCGAGTGCTTCGTGGTGGTGGTGGTCGGCGGCATGGGCAGCCTCGCCGGGGCGATCGTCGCTGGTTTGCTCATGGGTGAGATCGTCAGCCTCACGACGTTCTTCGCCCCCAAGCTCGCTGAGATCGTCGTCTTCGTGGTGATGGCGGTGGTGCTGCTCGTCCGGCCGAGCGGGCTCTTCGGCGAAGCGGGACTGGCGGAGTGATCCGCGGCGCGTTCGGCCCCTTCACGGCGTGGGTGACGGTTCATCCGATCGCCTCGTTCGTCGTCTTCTTCGCGATCTTCCCGTTCATCGCGCCCTACCAGGCGCTCGCGACGCAGGTACTGATCTTCGGGCTCTTCGCGCTGGGCTTCAACCTCCTCTACGGCTACACCGGGCTCCTCTCCTTCGGTCACGCCGCCTACTACGGGCTCGGCGCCTACGGCGCCGGCCTCGCCCTGGCCAAGCTCAAGGTGACGTCGCTGTGGCTCGCCCTCGGCATCGGCCTCGGGGCCGCGGTCGTGGGCGGCGCGCTGGTGGGCTTTTTCTGCCTGCGCCGGCGCGGGATCTACTTCGCCATGCTCACGCTCGCCTTTGCGCAGATGCTCTACTTCATCGCCTTCCACGCCGCGGACCTGACGGGTGGTGACGACGGGCTGCGCGGGATTCCGCTGCTCCCGCTCTCGCTCTTCGGCGTGTCGGTGTCACTGCGGCACCCGCTCGCCTTCTACTACTTCGCCTACGTGCTGGTCGTGCTCGCGGTGGCCGGCCTCAAGCGCATCCTCGACTCGCCCTTCGGCGCCGTGCTGCGGGCGATCCGCGAGAACAGCGACCGTGCGGTGGCTTGCGGCTACGACATCAACCGCGTGAAGCTGCTGTCCTTCGTGTTCTCCGCGCTCTTCACGGGGCTGGCCGGCGCGCTCGACGCGCTCCGCCTCACGGTCGTGCCCGTCGAGTCGCTCTACTGGTCGACCTCGGGACAGGTCGTGATCATGACCCTCCTCGGCGGAGCCGGAACGTTCTTCGGGCCCTTCGTCGGCGCCGCGACCTACCTGGTGCTCGCCGACCGCCTCAGCCTCTTCATCGAGGCCTGGCCGCTGGTCATCGGCGTGATCTTCATGGTGTTCGTGCTGTTCCTGCCGCGAGGCATCTGGGGCACGCTGACGTCGCGCGGGATCGGGTCGTGAGCCCGATCCAGTCCGCCCTCGTCGAGCGCATCGATCGGCTGACCCGCGAGAAGATCGCGCCCCGCGCCGCCGAGTACGATCTGGCCGGCGCCAACCCCGTCGAGAGCTGGCGCGACCTCTGGCGCGAAGGCATTCTCGCCGGCGCGATCCCGGCCGCGCACGGCGGCCTGGGGCTCGACACCGCGACCTACGTCGCCGTGATCCGCACGATCGCCCGCGGCTGCGCCAACACCGCGATGACCGTCCACATGCACTCGACGGTCATGCGGTTCATCGCCACGATCGGGAGCGTCGAACAGCAGCGGCGCTATTTCGACGAGGTCGTTCGCCACGGCAAGCTCTTCGGTAGCTGGGGCAGCGAGCCCGCGGTCAGCCTCTCGCGGTCCATCTTGATGGAGACGACGGTTCGCCGGGAAGGCGCCGACTACGTCGTGGACGGTGTGAAGCACTTCTGCACGATGGCGCTCGGCGCGTCGCACTACATGGTCTGGTGCGCCCTGGACGGTGGCACCGACATGGCCAAATCCTTACAGCTGGTCCTGGTGGACGCCGACGCGCCGGGGATCACCACCGATGGCAAGTGGGACACGCTCGGCATGCGCGCGACGTTTAGTCCTTCGGTCACGTTCACCGGCGTCCGCGTGCCGGCCGAGGGTCGGCTGGGCGATCCCGGCGCGGCGACGCGGGTCGGAGTCATCGAGATTTTCGCTCTCGGCTACGCGGCGGTGTACCTCGGCATCGCCGAGGCGGCTCTCGCGTTCGCCATCGACTACGCCAAGAAGCGGATCGTGAGGCCCGAGAACGTCGCGGTCGCGATGGATCCCGCGGTCCAGCGGCACGTCGGCGAGTTGGCCGCCCAGCTCGACGCGGCCAATCTGGTCCTGGCCGACTCGGCAGCCCGATGGGACGGAGCCGACGTGGTCGAGCGAGGACTCCTCGCCAATCGCGCCAAGTATCTCGCCACCGAGGTCGGCCTGCACGTGACGTCGAAGGCCATCCAGATCGTCGGCGGCCGCGGCTCCTACAAGGACTTCCCGGCCGAACGCGCGTTCCGGGATCTCCGCACCTCGACCCTCATGCCTCCTACCGTGGACCGGATGCTCGAGGCGATCGGCAAGAGCGTCCTCGGGCTCGACGCCGCGATGTTCAACGTCGCCGGGTCGAAGCCCCGGGGGTAAACCGGGGGTGAAATACTTGTCGGCGCCGGCCGTCTAATCGGCCAGAGGGTGGGTAGTAAGGCCGCCCCAGGGAGGCACTGACAATGAGAAAGCTCGCCGCCGCTGTCATGGTCCTGGCGCTGCTCGTTCCGGGCGCGGCGTTTGCAGGGTCGTCCACTGACGCTGCCCTCGGTCTCGGCGCCTTCGCCGTCTTCAACCAGATCATCTCGGGCACGGGGATCTTCGGTGGGTACCGCCCGGCGGCTCAGCCTGTCGTCGTCGCGCCGCCGGTCCAGGAGAGGGTGGTCGTCCGCGAGTACTATCCCGTGTACGTCCAGCCGCAGCCCGTCTACGTCCCGCCGCCTCCGGTTTACTACGCGCCGGTGTACTACGCACCAGCCTACGCGCCGGCGCGAGTCATCGTGGTGGAGGAGCGCGGCTGGGGCCACAGGAAAAGGCAGCACGGCCAATACGGGTACCACGGCCACGACGACAGGGACTGAATTAGACGGGGCTCGACGCCCCCAAGCCATCACTCTCCAGCGCCCCGGCCCAGTCCGGGGCGCGTCCGAGCGTTGGGGATTTAGAGGGCCTAAATTTCAAGAAACCGCTGCTGGATCGTCGGGTCGCGGCGGAGCTGGTCGGGCGTGCCCTCGAATTGAATCTGCCCCTGGTCCATGACGTAGAGCCGGTGAGACAGCCGCATCGCGACCTCGAGCGTCTGCTCGACCAGGAGGATCGTGGTCCCGCGCCGGTTGATCGCCGCCAGGATCTCGGTGAGGTTCTGGACGAGCATCGGCGCCAACCCTTCAGTCGGCTCGTCGATCAGCATGACCGACGGCCGGCTCACGAGGCCGCGCGCGATGGCGAGCATCTGCTGCTCACCGCCCGAGAGAAACCGGCCGCGGTGATCGATCCGCTCACGAAGCCGCGGGAAATACCCGAACACCTCCTCGAGCAGCGTGGCGCCGTTCGTCCCGGAGCCGCCGAGCATGCCCAGGCGGAGGTTCTCCAGCACCGTGAGGTTCGGCAGCACGCGGCGCTCCTCCGGGACCCACGCGATCCCGCGGCGCGCGATCGCGTGCGTATCGAGCGCGGTGATGTCGTCCCCGCGCAGGCGCACGTGACCGCGACGGGGCCGCGCGATACCCATGATCGAGCGCAGCGTCGTCGTCTTGCCGGCGCCGTTGCGACCGATGAGCGTCACGACTTCGCCCTCGCCGGCCGCCAGCGACACGCCTTGTAAGATGTGCGCTTCACCGTAGTAGGTGTGGATGTCTTCGACCGCTAGCAGGCTCACCGGCTCGCCCCCAGATAGGTCTGCTGGACGCGCTCGTTGGTGCGGATCTCTTCCGGCGTGCCCTCCGCCAGCACCTGGCCCTGGTGGAGCACGGTGATGCGGTCGGAGATCCGCATGACGACCTTCATCTTGTGCTCCACGAGCACGACCGTGCGCCCGGTGGCGAGCTCCCGGATCAGCAGCATGGTCGCGTCGGTCTCCTCGGGGCTCATGCCGGCGGTGGGCTCGTCGAGCAGGAGCAGCGCCGGATCGGACGCGAGCGCGATGCCGAGTTCGAGGTGGCGCTTCTCACCGTGCGAGAGATGCGCCGCGACCCTGTCGAGCTTGGCGGCCAGCCCGATCGATTCGAGGATCTTCACGGCCCGCTCGCGCACGTCGGTGAGGCGATCGGAGCGCGACCAGAAGTTGAAGGACCGCGCGTGGCCCTGCACAGCGACCCGCACGTTCTCGAGCACGGAGAGGTGCGGGAAGACGTTGGTGATCTGGTAGGACTTCGCGATGCCGAGGCGCGCGGTCTCGTGCTGGGGCAGCCCCGTGATTTCCTTGCCGTCGAACCAGATGCGGCCGGAGCTCGGCGCCGTCTCGCCGGAGATCAGGCGGAAGAACGTGGTCTTGCCGGCGCCATTGGGACCGATGATCGAGCGCAGCTCACCGCGCTTGACGCTGACGTCGACGCCGGCCACCGCGATCAGGCTGCCGTACGCGCGGGTGAGCCCCTCGGTGCGCAGCAGAACGGCGTCGGGCATGGCGCGAGAGTGCATTGGCGGCGTCGGGAGTGTCAAGGCATTCACGCGGTGTGCTATGGTGCGGCGCACGCTCTCGGGAGGACGGCATGGCACGTCACGTGGTTCCCACGCGCTGGAAGAGCGGCATGATCGAGATCGGCCCCCGGATCTTCGCGTACGTCCAGGCGTCGGGCATCGATCCGCGCGGCGACACCGGCGTGGCAAACTCGGGGCTGATCGTCGGCGCCGAGGCCGCGGTGGCGGTGGACGCGCTCATGGTGCCGTCGATGACCCGCCGGCTCGTGGCGGCGATCAGGAAGACCACGCGCAAGCCGGTCGCCCAGCTCATCAACACGCACCACCACCTCGATCACACTGGCGGCAACCGATTCTTCCGCGCCGCGACCATCGTCGCCAGCGCGAAGTGCCGCGAGGCGCTGGCGCCGGGCTTCCCACCGGTGTCGATGCTGCGGCGCTTCATGCCGCGATTCGCCGCGGAGTTCCCGAAGCTCAAAGTGGTCCTGCCAACGGTGACGTTCGAGAGCCGCATGGTGCTGCACGACGGCGACCGCGAGATCCAGCTCTGGCATCCGGGCTTCGCCGCGCACACCGTCGGCGATTCCGTCGCGTATCTGCCGAAGGAGCGCATCCTGTTCGCGGGCGACATCGCGTTCCACTACGTGACGCCGCTCGCGTTCCAGGGCCACGTCGGCAACTGGATCAAGGCGGCCGACCGCCTGATGCGCTACGACGCGGACGTGATCGTGCCGGGCCACGGGCCCGTCGGCACCAAGCAGGACCTCAAGCGCATGCGCGACTACCTGGCGCTGGTGCAACGCGAGGCGAAGGTGCGATTCGACGCCGGCATGCCGGCGTCGGCGGCGGCCGGCGACATCAAGCTCGGGGTGTACGCGTCGTGGAGCGACGCCGAGCGCATCCTGCCGAACGTCATGCGCTGCTATCAGGAGTTCCGGGACGAGCTCGACCAGCCGATGGACCTGCCGCGCATGCTCCAGGGGATGGAACGCCTGCGCGGCGCGCGACTGGACCACGCCTGCGTCTAGCGCTGGCCGGCGAGCTCCTTGCGCACGAGCGCCGCGCCCGCCGCGAGGGCCGTGAGCTTCTGATTGCACATGTAGCGCGGGGACCAGCCGAAGCCGCAGTCGGGATTCACGGTCAACCGCTCGGCCGGGCACACCTGGAGCACGCGCCGGATCCGTCCGGCTACGTCCTCGGGCGTGTCCTGGCTGAACCCCTTCACGTCCACCACGCCCGCGCCCAGTTCGCGCCCCTCGCCGTAGCGCTTCCACAGATCGAGCTCGCTGAGCTCGCGGCTGGTGAACTCGAGGACGAACTGCTCGGCACGAGCCTTGAGCACGCCGGGGAAATACGGCGCGTAGGTCCGGTTGAAGCGCGAGCGGCCGAAGCGGTTGCCGAAGCAGATGTGGAACGCGAGCCGCGCCTTGACGCCCTCGGTGGCCAGGTTGAACAGCCGGGCCATCTCCTCACCGGAGACGTTGCCGCGAGCCGGCTCGTCCAGCTGGATGAAGTCGGCGCCGGCGGTCACGAGTCCGCGGAGCTCTGCGTTGATGACTTCGGCGAAGCGCTCGGCAACGTCGACGACACCTTTGTAGAGCTTGCCCGGATGGATCCGCGAGCCGAACGTGAGCGGGCCCGCGCAGGTCGCCTTGGTGTGTCGCGTCGTGCGCGTCTTGAGGTACGTGAACTCCTTGACGATCCCGAGACCGCCGGGCGGCGTCTCGATGCGGCCGACTGCCTCGTAGCGCGTCTGCTGGTCGTAGCCCCACGGACCCGCTTTGCGCCGGATCGGCAGCGGCTCGATGCCCTTGATGATCGCGTAGTAGGAGTCGACGTAGCCGTCCAGGCGGCGCACCTCGCCGTCGGTGATGATGTCGACGCCCGCCGTCTCCATGTCGCGGATGGCGGTGTCGGCCGCGTCGTCGAACATCTCCTCGAGGTCGCCGGGGCCGAACTCACCGGCCTCCGACGCTTTGACGGCGGCGAACCACCAACCTGGTTTTCCGTGCGAGCCAATTACCGCACTAGGAATTAGAGGTAGGGTCATCGGCAGCTGGCGGCGTTGGAGCCGGGATTGTTGTCGCGGGTGCCGTGAGCACGGAGCGGGTCGGGGGTGGCCTGAGATAGGCGCTGCATCGTGAGGGTCCTCCACTCGTACGCGTGACGGGGCTTTTCATGGTCCGCCTTCTGGTATTTCGTCATCGGGTGCCACCGATTATGCGCAAGACCGTGGTGTCGCGCCAGGCGTCGTCGGGCGTGCCGGCGAAGACGATCTCGCCGCGCTCGATGACGTAGAGGCGTGTCGTGTACTCGGGGACGTGGTGGATGTTGGACTCGGCGAGCAGGACGGCGTGGCCGAGCCGCGTGATCTGGGCGATGCCGTCGCTCACCGCCGGGATGATCGCGGGCGAGAGGCCCTCGAACGGCTCGTCGAGCAGCAGCATCTGCGGGTCGAGCGCCAGCGCCCGCGCGATGGAGAGCATCTTGCGCTCGCCGCCGCTCATCTCCGGGCCCTTGCGCGCCATGTACGTGCGGAGCACGGGGAACACGCCGTAGGCCAGCTCGAGCCGCTCGGCGGCCGGGCGGCCGCCCCGCCGTGTCCACGTCGCGATCTCGATGTTCTCGGCGACGGTCAGGTCGGTGAAGATCCCGCTGTCCTCGGGCGCCCAGCCGAGGCCGAGCGCGGCGATCTCGTGGGTGCGGCGGCCGTGGATCGGTTGTCCTCGAAGCTCCACGCGCCCGGCTCGCGGGCGCAGATAGCCCATGATCGTCCTGAGCGTCGTCGACTTGCCGGCGCCGTTCCGGCCGACGAGGCAGACGACCTCGCGCGCGCCGACCTCGAGCGAGACCGCTCGCAGGATGTGGCTCGCCTGGATGAAGACGTCGATCTCCCGGACGCTCAGCATCGTCGAGTGCTCAGCGGGCCCTCGCGCGCCGGCCTCAGCGGGCCCTCGCGCGCCGGCCGATCACGGTGTCGATGACGCGCTGGTCCGCCTGGATGGACGAAGGCGCGCCGTCGGCCAGGACCTTGCCCTGGTGGAGGGCGATGATGCGATCGGAGTAGGCGAAGACGATGTCCATGTCGTGCTCGACCTGGATGATGGCCTGGAGCCCGATGCGCCTGGACGCCGCCACCAGCGTTTCCATGACCGCGGTCTTGTCCGCGGTGCTCACGCCCGACGTCGGCTCGTCGAGCAGGATGATCTCGGGCCGCAGCGCGAACGCCGACGCGACGTCGAGCAGCTTCTTGTCGCCCTGCGGCAGGTGTCGGGCGAGGGCGCCGAGTTTGTCGCTCAGGCGAAACAGCTCGGCGACCTCGAGCGCCTCGCGCTGCACGTCGCGGTCGCGCGCGAGCGACGCGAACAGTCGGGTGCCGCGCCCGAGCCGGGCGACGACAGCGGCCTGCAGGGTCTCGAGCACCGTGAGGTCCGGGAAGATGTGGACCAACTGGAACGAGCGGGCCATGCCGAGCCGAGCGAGCCGCACCGGCCCGAGCCCGTGGATCTCCCGCTCCTTGAAGCGCACCGTGCCGGCGCTGGGCGGCGTGAGCCCGGTCAGGATGTTGATCAGCGTGGACTTGCCGGCGCCGTTGGGGCCGATGATCGAGACGAACTCGCCGGCGGCGACGCCGAGGCTCACCCCGTCGAGGGCGCAGAACTCGCCGTAGAGCTTCCGGAGCCCCTCGGCGACCAGGATCATGTCCGCGATGCGTCCATTGTTTACAGCCGCACCGCTGCGCGCCGGGGCTCGAGGAGTCCCAGGAGCCCGCCCGGCGCGAAGATGACGATGGCGGCGAGGATGGCGCCGAAGATCAGCCGCCAGTACGGGACGACCGACATCACCCAATGTTGGAGATAGATGAAGACGAAGGCGCCGACGACGGGGCCGAAGAAGCTCGTGAACCCGCCGAGCAGCGTCATGAAGACGATGTTCCCCGAGTGCGTCCAGTAGGCGAGCGTCGGATCGACGTTGCCGATCGGCGGACCGAGCAGCGCGCCGCCGACGGCGGCATAGACCGCCGAGATCACGAAGGCGTGGAAGCGATAGCGGGTGACGCCGATGCCGAGCGTCTCGGCCTTGGCCGGGTTGTCGCGGATCGTCTTCAGGCACAGGCCGAACGGCGAGTGGACGATGCGCCACATGCAGAGCGTGGCGAGGACGAGCACGGCGAGCGAGTAGTAATAGTACGGGCCCACGAGGTAGTCGATCTTCGGCATCGCCTCGAGGCTCCGCCCGAGGAGCGACGGGCGCAGGAACGGCGTCCCCTCGTCGCCGCCGGTGAGCCGGTAGAACTTGAGGACGAACGTGTGGAACACCATGCCGAAGGCCAGCGTGAGCATGCCGAAGTAGATCTTCACGTAGCGCACGCAGAGCGCGCCGACCGGCGCCGCCACGAGGGCGCCGAGGGCCGCCGCCGCGATCAGGATCACCTCGAGCGAGCGGATCTTGCAGTGGCTCGTGAGGAACGCGCCGGTGTAGGCGCCGATCCCGATGAACAGCGCGTGGCCGAACGAGACCAGGCCGGCGTAGCCGAACAACAAATTCAGCCCGAGCAGGACGACGGCGTAGGCCATGAACGGCAGCATGAGCAGCACGTGGTAGGTCGAGGCGACGAGCGGCGCCACGGCAATCGCGGCGGCCGCCGCCGCCACCAGGAGCCGCCCCGTCACACCGCGGCTCCGCCGAAGAGCCCACGCGGCCGCAGCACCAGCACCGCGATCACGATCAGGTAGATCAGCAGCATCTCGAGCTCCGGGTAGGTCGAGATCGCAATCGAGCGGAGGATGCCGACCACCAGCGCGCCGACGAAGGCGCCGCGCATCGAGCCGAGGCCGCCGATCACCACCACCGCGAACGCCTCGACGATCAGTTCGATGCCCATCTCGCTCATGGTCGCCGTCGCCGGAATGACCAGCGCGCCGCCGAGCGTGCCGAGTGCGGTGCCCAGCGTGAACACCTTGGCGTAGACCCGCCGGAGGTCGACGCCGAGGGCCGCCGCCATCTCGCGGTTGTCGGCGGTGGCGCGTACGATCCGCCCGAACGTGGTGCGGGTGAGCAGCCAGCCGATCGCGACGGCGATCGCGAGGCTGGCGGCGATGACGATCAGGTTGTAGACGGGCACGGTCGCGCCGAGCAGGTGCGTCTGTCCGTAGACGAGATAGAGGCCCGCGGTCGAGCGCGGCGCGGCGCCCCACGTCAGCCGGATCGCGTCCTCCATCATGAGGACGACCGCGAACGTCAGCAGGAGCTGGAACGTCTCGTCGCGCTCGTAGACGAAGCTGAGCAAGCCGCGCTCGACCACCAGGCCGACGGCACCGACCGCCAGCCCCGCCAGGGCCAGCGGGACGATGAACAGCGCGGGGGGCCCGCCGGCGGCGGTGTACCAGCCGACGGCGGAGACGCCGACATAGGCGCCGAGCGCGTAGAACGATCCGCAGGCGAGGTTGAAGATCTTCTGCACACCGAAGATTACTTGAAGACCGGCGGCGACCAGGAAGAGGATCGAGGCGTGAAAGACGCCGCTGAGCAGGACGTTGACGACGTGCTGGCTCATCCGGCGGTCGGCGGAGCGGTGAGCGCGCGCCCCGCTAGATCTTCCAGCCGTTGATCCAGTCGAACAGCTTCGCGCCCGCCGGCTTCATCGCCTGCTTGGTGGACACGACCTCGACCGGGCTGATGGTCACGAAATCGTAGCTGTTCTTGTGCGTCGTGATCCCCTGGTAGAAGTTGCACATCTGGACGTGGTCCTCGCGCCAGCTACGCCGCCCGGAGAGTGACTCGACCTCGAGGCCCTCGAGCGCCTTGACCACCGCCGCCTTCTCGGGCCACTGCCGGCCGCCCCGCGCCGCCTTCTCGACCGCCGCCTTGTACGACTCGGCGTTGAAGAAGGCGTGGTCGCACTCGTACGGCGGGTACTCGTTGTGCTTGGCCTTGTACTCGCGGACGAACTGCTTGAGGAGCGGGCCGCCCTTGGGATCGTCGAAGTACATCGTGTTGTAGCCGAGCAGCAGCCCCTCCGGCGTGAACTCCTTCTTCAGCGAGTCGTGGACGCCGCCGGCCGTCGTGAAGACGCCCTTCATCGTCTTGAACAGGCCGACCGCCGCCGCCTGCTTCATGATGATCGTCGCGTCGCCGGACCAGAACGAGCACATGAGCAGATCGGCCTTCGACTGCTGGATGGCCGCGATGTGCGACGTGAAATCGGTGACGCCGAGCTTGGGGAAGAGCTCGAGCACGAACTTCACGTCGGGGACGTAGCGCTTGAGCACCGCCTGGTACGACTGCCAGCAGTCGTGGCCGTAGGAGTAGTCGTTGCCGATGCCGGCCACGGTCTTGATGCCCTTGAAGTACTTCGGGGTGAGGATGCCGGCCACGATCGCCTCGACCTCGTTGTCGACGCTCTTGAAGGCCCATTTGGGGTTGGGCATCGTCTCCTCGACGCCCTTCTGGGTCGTGCCGTCCCATGAGAGCCACGGCGTGGCGAGGTCCTCGGCCACCGGACCGAGGGCGAGCGTCACGCCGGTGGAGATTCCGCCCAGCACCGCCTCGACCTTATCTTGAAGCACGAGCTTGCGATAGCGCTCGACGGTGTCCTTCGGGTTCGACTCCTCCTCGACGACGAGCTGGACGGGACGCCCGAGGATGCCGCCGGCCTTGTTCACGCGCTCCGCCCACCACTCGGTGGCACGCAGCCCGGCGGCGCCGACCGGGGCCGCGATGCCGGCGCGGATGGCGACGACGCCGAGCTTCACGGGCTCGCCCTGTACCTGCGCCGGGGCGACGTCGAAGCGCAGGGCGGCCGCCGCGGCGGCGGCGCCGGCGAGCCCGAGGATCTGTCGGCGGTCGTAGCGGGGGCTGTTGTAGCGGGGGCCGTGAGCACGGAGCAGTTCGCGGGTGGCCTGAGATAGGTGCCGCATCGTGAGAGTCCTCCAATCACGCGCTTTCATACGAGGCCCAGCCGCTGGCGCGCGAGCTTCGTGCCCGCCACCAGGCGCTTGAGCTTCTCGAAGGCGACCCAGCGCGGCACCGCGAAGAAGCCGCAGTCCGGCACCGCGGAGAGGCGCGCGACGGGGATGTACTTCGCGCAGAGCGCCAGCCGCTCGGCGACGTCCTCCGGCGTCTCCATGTAGAACGACTTCACGTCGACGACGCCGCAGGCCACGTCGCGGTCGACGCCGATCTCCTTCCAGTGCTCGATCTCGGCCATCTCGCGATTCGCGTACTCGAACACGAACTGCTGGCACTTCGTGTCGAACAGCGCCGGGAACATCCAGCGATACGACCGCTTGCCACGCGGCCGCGACAGGAGATTGCCGAAGCACACGTGATAGGCGATGCGCGCGCGCACGCCCTCCACGCAGGCGTTGAACATCTTCACGTACTCGCCGATCTGCCCCGGCACGATGGCGGCCGACGGCTCGTCGACCTGGATGTAGTCGGCGCCGGCCTCGACCAGGGCGCGCAGCTCCGCGTTGATGGCGGGCACGAAGTCCCAGCAGAGGGCGAGCCGGTCGTTGGCGTAGACGTCGCCGGGGCGGAGCTGGACGTGGATCGACAGCGTCACCGGCCCGGGGCAGGTGGCCTTCACGGGCCGATCGGTCTGCGTCTTCAGATACCGGAACTCCTCGACGACGCCGAGGCCATGCGGCACCTTCACGCGCTGGAGGGGGCGGTAGCGCGGCGCCGAGTCGTACGCGTAGAGGCCGGTCTTGCGGAGCGGCTCGATCGGCTCGAGGCCTTCCATCTTCGCGTAGAAGGTCTGCACGAAGAAGAAGCGCCGCATCTCGCCGTCGCAGATCACGTCGACGCCCGCCCGCTCCTGGTCGCGGATCGCGAGCTGGGTCGCGTCGTCGAAGGTCTCCCGCGCGTCGGTCTGGCCGTAGTCGCCGGCCTTGATCTTGTCGAGCGCGGTCCAGAACCAGCCGGGAAACCCGTGGCTCCCCATCACGTGCGTCGGGATCGGCGGCAGCGGAGCGGTCACCGGCAGTTGTTTATCAGAGGGGCAACCGCTTGGCAATGATCTCGCGCATGATCTCCGACGTTCCGGACGCGATCGTCCACAGGCGCACGTCGCGGAAGAACCCCTCGACGGGGAACTCGCGCATGTAGCCGTAGCCGCCGTGCAGCTGCACCGCGTGGTAGGCGACCCGGTTCGCGACCTCGGTGGCCAGGAGCTTGGCCATCGAGACCTCCCGCACGCACTCCTCGCCGGCGGCGTGGAGCCGCGCGGCGTGGTAGACGAGCTGCCGGGCCGCTTCGAGGTCGGTCGCGAGCTCGGCGACGCGATGGCGCAGCACCTGGCGCGCGGCCAGCGGCTCGCCGAACGCCTGCCGCTCGCGCAGGTACGCGATGGTGTCCTCGAGCGCCTGGGCGGCGCCCGAGAGCGCCAGCACCGCCACCATCGTCCGCTCGCGCTGGAGCCCGGCCGCGAGCTGCTGGAAGCCGCGGCCCTCGACGCCCAGCAGGCTCTCAGCGGGGACGGCGTAGCCGTCGAAGGCGAGTTCGGCGGTGTCGGAGGCGCGCATGCCCATCTTGTCGAGCGTGCGGCTCACCTCGAATCCGGGAAGCCCGCGCTCGACCAGGAACATCGAGAGCCCGTCGTGGCGGCGCTCGGCCGTGGCCGGCCCCGTGCGGGCCGCGACGAAGTAGAGGTCGCCGTGGACGCCGTTGGTGATGAAGATCTTGCGGCCCGTGAGCACGTAGTGATCGCCACGCCGCTCGGCGCGCGTGGCCAGCGCGGCCATGTCCGACCCGGCGCCCGGCTCGGTGATGGCGAGCGCGCAGACCGTCTCGCCGCTCAAGACTCGCGGAAGGTACCGCCGCTTCTGCGCCTCCGTGCCGTAGCGGACGAGCCACGGCGAGGACATGTCGGTGTGGACGAGCACGCTGAAGGCCACGCCGCCCGACCGGCACCGCGCCATCTCCTCGCCGAGCACGACGCTCGACAGGAAATCACCGCCCGAGCCACCGTACGCCACCGGAAAGTCGAGCCCCAGGAGCCCGAGCTCGCCGAGGCGGCGCCAGAACGTGCGCGGGATCCGCCCCGCCGTCTCCCAGGCAGCGACGCACGGCGTCACTTCCTTCTCCACGAAGGCACGGACCGCCTTGCGGAGCTGCTCGTGCTCGCCCGAGAACACGGCCTGACCACCCATCAGCTTCAGGAATTGTAAGAGAAAAACGGCGGCCGGTGCGCGCTATGATAGATGCAAGTCGCCATGCTCGCTCGCATCTGGGGGACTCGTGGGTCGATCGCCGCGCCGGGCCCGCACACCGCGCGCTACGGGGGTAATACCTCGTGCGTGGAGGTGCGCGCCTCCGACGGAACCGTGATCATCCTCGATTGCGGCACCGGCGCCCGCGAGCTCGGCATGCACCTGGCGCAGACCGTCCCGCAGCCGATGCGCCTCCACCTCTTCATCGGCCACACGCACTGGGATCACATCCAGGGCTTCCCCTTCTTCGTCCCGGCGTTCCTGCCCGGATCCGAGCTGAACATCTACGCGCCAATGGGCTTCCAGCGCGGGCTCGAGGAGGCGATGGCGGGCCAGATGGAGTACGCGTACTTCCCGGTGAAGCTTCGCGACTTGCGCTCGCGCATCCACTTCAACGAGCTCGACGAGGGATTCTTTCGCGTGGGCGAGGTGCTGGTCGAGACGCAGTACCTGAACCACACCGCGCCGACCGTCGCCTACCGCATGACCAGCGACGGAGCGAGCATCGCCTACGTCACCGACCACGAGCCGTTCTGGAGCGCGCCGGGCCGGGTCTCCCAGCATCCGGGTGACGAGCGCCACATCGCGTTCTTGAAGGGCGCGAACCTCGTCATCCACGACGCGCAGTACACCGCCGAGGAGTATCTCGACAAGGTCGGCTGGGGACACAGCAGCATCGAGTACGCCGTCGACGTGGCCCTAGCCGCGGGGGTGGAGCGTCTGGTGCTGTTCCATCACGACCCGGCCCACGACGACGCGATCCTCGAGCAGATGGAGACCACGGCGCGCGCCCAGGTCGCCAGTCGCGGCCAGGCGTTGGACGTGCTCGCGGCCCGGGAAGGGCTCGAGCTGCACGTGCAGGGCAGCGGCAGCGTCACGCTCGACGTGGCCGAAGCGTCCGCGCTGCAGCACCGGCAGATCGCCGGCGGCCGCGTGCTGGTGATCAGCGCGAACGAGAACGAGATCGAGGAGATCCTCGGCGAGGACGGGCTCCAGTTCCTGCGCCAGTCCGACGTCAACGCGGCGCTCGCGCGCGGCGCCGAGCTCCTGCCGGACATCGCGATCGTCGACCGCGAGGCCCTCGACGGCGACGCGGGACTGGTTACGCTGCGCGAGCGGCTCGGCCGGCGGAACCTGCCGATCATCGTACTCGCCGACAGCACGATCCCGTCCGACGCGGTGTATCGGGGTGAAGCGTCGTCGACCGACTATCTGGCCAAGCCGTTCAGCCCGCCGATGCTGCGCGCCCGCGTCCGCGCCTGGCTCGCCCGCACGCTGATGGTCTTCGATCCGACGGAACCGACAACAGTCATCCAGGGGCCGGTGCGCAGCGCGACCGACAACCGGGGCCGGTGCGCGAACCTCCTGGCCACCGTCCCGCTCTTCCGCCACCTCACCAGCGAGCAGCGCGATCTGCTCCTCGACAGCGCAGCCGAGCAGAGCTTCGCGCCCGGTCAGGTGCTGGTCCGCGAGAACGAGCCGCCCGATCGCCTCTTCGTGATCCTTTCCGGCCGCGTCCGCGTCCTCGAGGTCGCGCCCGACTCGTCGCTGGAGCTGATCGTAGGCGAGCTGGGGGAGGGCCAGATCATCGGCGAGCTCGGGGTGCTCCGGAACCAGCCCCGGTCGGCCACGGTCGTCGCGGTCGAGCGCACGCACTGCCTCATGCTCCACCAGAACGAGTTCCTGAAGGTGCTCCAGAACTCGACCGAGATGGCGGTGTCGCTGCTCCGGACGCTCGCCGGGCGCCTGTACGAGACCGACCGCCGGTTGTCCCGGTACGCGCCGGACCCGGTCACGGGCCTGGTGGGCCGCCGCGCGTTCCACGATCAATACCGTCGCCTGGCCGCGGTCGCGCGCCGCCGGAAGACGGGCGCGCTCCTGCTCGTCCTCGACGTCGTCCAGCTCCGGGCGATCAACGACCGCCTCGGCTACGGCGTGGGGGACGACGTGCTCCGGACAGTGGCCGACGCCCTCGTCGAGGCCACGCGGACCACCGACTTGATCGGTCGCCACGGCGGCGACGAGTTCGTAGTGTTCCTCCCGGACGCCGGCGGGGGTGACGCCGATACGGTGGTCAACCGCGTCCTCGAGCGGATCACCACGCTCTCGGTCAAGCGCGGGATCCCCACCCCGATCCGGTGCAACGTCGGGATCGTCTACGCGCAGGCGCCGCCCGAGACGGCGGAAGATATGCTGCGCGAGGCCGACCAGGACATGCTGCGCCGCCGGCAGTAGCCAGCTACCGTCTTCGCCGGCTCGCGAACTCCCGGATCCGCTCGCGCGCCTCGGCGCTCGTCCTGAGCGCGTCGCCGTAGCCCTCGGCCTCGCGGCCGCGCGCCCCGGCGCGAATCGCCGCCACGATCTCCTTCGTCGCCGCCAGACCGCCGCGCGGCGAGCGCGCGATCTCCGCCGCGAACGTGGCGACGCTCGCCTCGAGCGTCGGTGGCGCGACGACGCGATTGACCAGCCCCATCCGCAGCGCTTCGGTCGCATGGATCGTCCGGCCGGTGAGGAGCAGGTCGCGCGCGTGACCGCCGGCCACGACGTCGAACAGGCGCGCAATGCCGTAGCCCGGGTTGAAGCCGAGCGTGACCTCCGGGAGCCCGAACCTTGCGCGGTCCGAGGCGACCCGTAGATCCTGGGCGGCCGCCAGCATGAGCCCGCCCCCGAGGGCCCAACCATCCACGGCGGCAACGGTGACTTGAGGCAGGGTGGAGAACCGGTGCATGAGCGCCGCCTGCCGCCGGGCGAGCGCCGCGGCCTCGTCGCCCGTGACCGTCTGCATCTCCTTGATGTCGTTGCCCGCGCAGAACGCGCGCCCGCGGCCGGCGACGACGAGGACGCGCACCTCGTCCATCGTCGCGACGCGCTCGAGCTCTTGCTCGAGCGCGGCGGTCAGCTCTCGGTTCAGCGCGTTGAGAGCCTCCGGCCGGTTGAGCCGGAGCCAGGCGACGCCGTCCGCGGCTTCAAGCTCGGTGATCGGCACCGCGACCGTCCGCTGGATCAATTGTCGGCACCCCTCGGCCGGCGGGGCCCCAGCCCCGCGACGGCCTGCGGCGCGTACCCCCGCGCCCGAGGGCGGCCAGGGTGAGATAGGTGACGGTCCCGAGCGCCAGACCCGCCGTTGCCCCGAGCGCCACGGTCCAGAAGCCCGTCCGGAAGAACGGGAAGAAGGGCGAACGGCGGTCGGCGGGCCGGATGCGCCTGTCCAGCAAGCCCTCGACCAGGTCCATGGCCTCCGTCATCAGCACGTCGGTCGCCGCGGTCGCAAATGCCCGATCGGCCAGCGCGGGATGGCCGACGTAGCCGCGCCCCCCGTTCCGCAGCGGGTAGTTCGGCACGACGCGGTCGGCCAGCGAGTACCGCGCCGGCGGCAGCGTGCGGTAGGAGTCGTCGACGAGGTCCGGCCGCAGCAGCAGCATCAGCGAGGTCTCCCACCAGCCGCCGTGGGCGTCCTCGGCGAACGCCGTGCGCTCGTCGTCGGAGAGCGGCCGTCCGAGCGCGGCCCCGATCTTCTCGAGATAGCGGCCGCGCAGGAACTGCCAGGCGAGATGGCCGGTGAACGACGCCATCGTCACGCGATGCCGTCGCGAGACGATCGCCGCGGCTTCTTCGAGCGCGGTGAGGTGGCCGGGCCCGCCGTGGCCGTTGGCGATCAGGATGTAGCGGAACCCGGCGCGCGCCAGCGAGCCGCCGTAGTCGACGAGCGTGTCGCGCACGACGCGCTGCCGCACGCTCACGGTGCCCGCGGCGTGGAACGTGAAGGAGCCGATGTGGAGCGTGGGGGCCAGCAGCACGCTCCAGTCCGGCCGCGCGCCGGCCAGCCGCGTCCCGAGCGTCTCGGCGAAGTAGCGTGCAGTGATCGCGTCGACGCCAACTGGCAGGTGCGGTCCGTGCTCCTCGAGGGGGCTCACGGTCAGGATGACGGCGGTGCGCGCCCGGTCGAGCGCGTCGAGCGCCGGCGAGGACATTTCCTCCAGCAGATGGACACTCAAAAGGAGCTCCCCTTGGTCGCGGTGAGGTAGTCGTTCTTGGCTCGCTCGAGCTCGGTGATCAGCTCCTGCCGCTCGGCAATCAGCCGGCGGGCCGCCTGCTCCCGGGTGAGGGCGAGGGCGCCGAAGCGCAGCCGGCTCCGCAGGCGGCCGGCCCCGACCCAGTACCGATAGGCGATCACGCCGGAGGTCGGGAGCGAGAGCGCGAACACCAGCGCGGCCACGCCGCCGGCCAGCCGCGCGACGAGCCAGGTCTCGAGCCCCCAGAAGAGCGGGCACGCGACCATCCCCGCCAGGAGCCGCCACGTCGCGTAGTCGGTCTCCTTGCGCGACATGTGGCGCGCCAGCCAGCGCGGGATCCAGTAGGGGAGGAAGTTCACCGTGGTGCCGTAGACGAAGAACGGAAACCCGGCGATCGCCTCCCAGCCCTGCCGGATGCGCTGGCGTGGGCGGCGCCGCTCGAGCCGCGCGCGCACCGCCTCGTCCTTGACGTGGAACTCGGCGAGCAGCGCCCGATAGCTCTGGATGCGCTGCCAGATCCGCTCGACCCGCTCGGGGTCGCGCGTCTTGAAGTAGCTGGTCGAATCCACGATCGCGCGCGAGAGGCGGACCAGATCGATCTGGCGCTCGGCGAGGCCACGCTCTTCCTTCAGCTCGCGGACCAGCTCGGCGCGGTACAGATCCTGGACGGCTCGGACGAGCTGGCTCTCGTCGATGCGCTCGACGTGGACGACCTCCGACTCCATCCCCCACTGGATCGCGCTGGTCAGCTCCGCGACCGCTTTCAGGGGATCTGCCCGGTAGGCGTCGAGGTACGGCGTGACCGGCACCGGGGACCCGAACGAGACCAGCACGCGGCCCCGGAACGACTTGCGCGCGTCGAAGTTGAGCCCGACCGGGATCAGGCGGAGCTCGCCGGGACGCTCGGCCTCCCAGCCGAGCGCCAGCCGCGCCGCGCCGGTCTTGATCCGCTGCACGCGCACCTCGGCGTGCGTCGTCCCCTCGGGATAAATCGCGATGAGCCGCCCATCGGCGAAGGCCTTGTAGCACGCCTCGAACGTGGAGGCGTTGTGGTCCATCTTGTCCGGGTCGTCCTGCCGCCGGTAGACGGGGATCGCGCCGCACGCCCGGAGGAAGCGCGCGACGAGCGCGTTGCGGAAGAGCGCGGCGGTGGCCAGGTAATGGACCTTGCGCCGGAGCGCGCCCCCCACCAGCAGCGAGTCGATGAAGTTGTTGGGGTGGTTGATGCAGAGGAGCACGGGCCCGGCGGCGGGCACGCGCTCGGGGTGGCGCACGTCCACCGAGCGAAAGAAGAACCAGAGCCAGAAGCGCCCGATGGCGCGTACCGCGCGATAGAAGCCGTCCAGCGTGTCGGGGCGCGCGCCCGTCGCGAGCGTGGCGGTCACCGAGAGGTCTCGGGCCGGGCGAAGCGCCTCACGAGGTCTTCGAAGTCGCTCACCTCGAGGCCCTGGGCCCACTCGGCGCCCTCGGAGTCCGGACCGAACGACTCGGCCATGTAGACGATCGCCTCGCGCCGGGTCTGGAAGAGCCGCCAGATGTGGCCGGCGCCGCCGCCGACCCGTCGCAGGTGGAAGACCGGATCGGTGGGCGACGGCGGCTCGTAGGACGCGCGCTCACCGAAGCGGTCGAGCGTGATCCAGGCCACGGCGATCCCGTGCGCCGAGAGCACCCGCGCCTTCAGCGACTCCTCGCGGGGCATCGACTCGAGATCGCAAACCTTTGGACCGTAGTACACGGGCAAGCGTTCAGACGGCAGGGACAGGTCGACCTTGAACGCGCCACCGGCCTCGTCGAGCAGCGTTTTCGTCTCGTCGCCGATCCAGACCGCGTTGCCGTCGTGGTGGTCGACCCACGCCTCGACCACGCGTCCCTTGGGCACGAGCGGCCGGCGCCGCGCGATCTCGTCGCGTGCGGTCGTCAGGTACAGCCGGCTCACGGAATGCGGACGAAGCCTTCCATGAGCCGGCGCGCCGTCCGGTAGACGGTGACGCGCTCGGCCCACGGCGCTCCGTCGCGCAGCTTCACGCCGGCGTCGATCGGCAGCATGCCCGAGGGGTGGCCCAGGCGCAGGTCGCCCGCCGCGTCGCCCGCGCACTCGCGCACCACGGTGCCGTCGATGCGCGCCGCGACGGCCAGGCACATCGCGGTGGTCAGCGGGGACGCCCGATGGCAGGTCCCCATCGAGATCACGCGCGCGACGATGTCCACCGCGTCGCCCTTGTAGTGGGCGCCGTCGAGCGCCGTGAAGGGAAGGGGCGGCGCGACCATCGCGATCTTCGGGACCGCGGCGCTGCCCGGGACGCCCATGCGCTGGCCGGCCTCGACGCGGATCGCCTCGAGCCGGGAGGAGAGCTCACGGTCGCCGTCGATCTCCTGGGGCGTCTCGGTGCCGGTGAGCCCGAGGTCCTTGGCGCGCACGAAGACCATCGGGTTGGTGGCGTCGACCAGCGACGCTTCGACGCCTTCGATCAGCTCACGCGCCTTGCCTGTCGGCAGCAACCGGCCGGTGCCGGCGCCGCCCGGCTCGAGGAAGTCGAGCGTGATCCGCGCCCCGCGGCCGGCGACGCCGGCCAGCTCGAAGTCGCCGTCGACGACGGCGTCGCCGTCGCGCACGGGCACGTGGGCCACGATCAGCTTCTTGGTGTTGGTGTTGTGGATGCGCACGATCGTCTTGCCGTCGGCCGCCTTCACCAGCCGCTCGTCGATCGCGAAGGGGCCGACCGCCGACGAGCAGTTGCCGCAGTTGCCCTGGTAGTCGACGACCGGCGATCGAATGTCCACCTGGGCGAACGTGTAGTCGACGTCGGCGCCGGGCAGGGTCGGCGGGCCAATGATGCACGCCTTCGACAGGGACGAGATGCCGCCGCCGAGGCCGTCGAGCTGGCGGCCGTAGGAATCGGGGCTGCCGAGCGCCGCCGAGAGCACCCGGTCGCGCGCGGCGCCGGCCGGCGGGAGGTCGTCCTGGTGGAAGACGAGACAGCGGCTGGTGCCGCCGCGCATGTAGACCGCGCGGATCTTCTGCTGGCTCATGATCGGCCTCCGCGTGTGTGCGCGAGGAGCCCGCCGGCGAGGAGGATGTCACGCTCGCGCGCCGTCAGCACGCACGACGCGGTGAAGCGGGCTCCCGTGCGCTCGTTCACCACCGTCACCCGCTCGCCGGCCGCCAGCGCCGCGCGCAGGCCGGGCAGGCGCAGCCGGTCGTCGCGCTCGATCGGGCCGAGCGACGCCGGGTCGTCGAAGACGAGGGGGACGATGCCCCAGTTGATCAGGTTCGACCGGTGGATGCGCGCGAACGACTTCACGATGACCGCGCGGACGCCGAGGTACATCGGCCCCGTCGCCGCCGCCTCGCGCGACGATCCCTGACCGTAGAGCTCGCCGGCCACGATGACGCTCCGCCCGGCCGCCCGCGCGCGCGTCGCGAACTCTCCGTCGACGTACTTGAACGTGAACTCGGAGATCGCCGGGATGTTCGACCGGAACACCAGCACGGCCGAGCCGGCCGGCGAGATGTCGTCCGTGGAGATCTTGTCGCCGAGCTTGATCACCACGGGCGCTTCGAGCGTCTCCGGCACCGGCTCGCCGAGCGGCACAGGCTTGATGTTCGGGCCGCGCGGGATCTCGCCCTGGCCGTCGGATTCGACGAACCCCACGGTCGAGGTGGCGAAGCGCGGCAGCAACGCGGTGGCCGCCTGGGCGCCGAGGGTGCGTGGGTCGGTGATGACGCCGGTGAGCGCCGAGGCCGCCGCCACCAGCGACGAGCAGAGATACACTTCGTCGTCCTTGACGCCGCTGCGGCCCGGGAAGTTCCGGTTGAAGGCGCGGAGGCTCTTCACGCCGGCCGCCGGCACGTGGCCGATGCCCGCGCATGAGCCGCACGTCGACTCCGACACCGTCGCGCCGGCGGCGAGCAGGTCGGTCAAGAGCCCTTCGCGCGCCATGGTCTCGAGGATCTTGTGGCTGCCCGGAAACAGGACGAACGACACCGACGGGTGCACGCGACGGCCCCTGATGACGTCCGTCACCGACGCCATGTCGTACCACGAGCCGTTGGTGCAGGAGCCCACCATCACCTGCTCGACCTGGGTGCCCGCGACTTCCTCGACGGGGACGACGCGATCCGGCGAGCCGGGGAGCGCCACCAGCGGCGTCAGCGTCGAGAGGTCGAGCTCGATCTGGTCGTCGTACGT
>Ga0209376_1000402_pt1 | contig 47906 bp, 53 predicted proteins | sample GraSoiAngelo_134_FD_185891 | JGI IMG/M metagenome (GOLD analysis project Ga0209376, IMG submission 185891) | Grasslands soil microbial communities from the Angelo Coastal Reserve, California, USA - 14_0929_05_30cm (SPAdes) (version 2) | ecosystem: Environmental > Terrestrial > Soil > Grasslands ...
GCGGGGGCGCGCGCTACAGAATGCGGCACACCTCGTCGAACGGAAGGCGCGGAAGGCGCGGAAGAACTTTGCTCGGGTCGCCGTGGCCGACGTTGCACAGGAAGTTGGACTTCACGCGCCCGTCGGGGAAGAACTCGGCGTCCACCTTCGCGTTGTCGAACCCGGACATCCCGCCCACGTCGAGCCCGACCGCGCGCGCGGCGATCATGAAGTACGCGCCCTGGAGCGTGCCGTTACGGAACGCCACCGTCTCGGCGAGCTGGGCGTTGGCCTCGTACGGGTTCTTCATCTCGGGCCGGTGCGGGAACAGGCGCGGCAGCAACTCGTAGAAGCGCGGGTCGTACCCGATGATCGCGGTGACCGGCGCCTGCTTGGTCTTCTCCATGTTGCCGGCGCTGAGCGCGGGCAGCAGCCGCGCCTTCGCCTCGGGCGTTCGGACGAACAGCAACCGCGCCGGACACGAGTTGGCGCTGGTGGGACCGAATTTCATGATGTCGTAGATCGCCCGCAGCTGGTCGTCGCCGACCGGCGTCGGGAGCCAGCCGTTCTGAGTCCGGGCCTTGAGCAGGATCAGATCGAGCGCTTTTTCGTCGAGCGTCATGGTCTCCTCGCGTCCTGGATGGCCTGCCACACCCGCTCGGCGCTCGCGGGCATGTCGAGCTGGCGCACGCCGACCTGGGCGAGCGCGTCGATGACCGCGTTCATGACGGCGGGTAAGGCGCCCACGGTCCCGGCCTCGCCGGCGCCCTTGGCGCCGAGCGGGTTGAGCTTGGTGGGCACGGGGTTGCTCTCGATGTGCATGTCGGGGAACGTGTCGCCGCGCGGGATCGCGTAGTCCATGAACGACGCGGTCATGAGCTGACCGGATTCCCGGTCGTACACGATCTGCTCCATCAGGGCCTGGCCCACGCCCTGCGCCACGCCGCCGTGGATCTGGCCCTTGAGGGTCACCGGGTTGATGACGGTGCCGACGTCGTCGACGATCACGTAGCTCGCGAGCGCGACGTTGCCGGTGTCGGGGTCGACCTCCACTTCGCACACGTGGCAGCCGTTCGGCCACGTCGCCTGCTTCGGCGAGAACGTCCCGGTCTCGTAGAGGCCGGGCTCGACACCCGGCGGGAGCTGCGCCGGCTGGAACGCGGCGCGCGCCACGTCCTTGAGGACGACCGTCCGATCGGTGCCGACCACGCCGAATTTGCCGTCGGCGAACGTGACGTCCGCCTCAGCCGCCTCCAGCAGGCGCGCCGCGATCTTCTTGCCCTTGGCGATCACCTTGTCGGCCGCCATCCACAGCGCGGTGCCGCCGATGACCGTCGATCGCGATCCCATCGTCCCCATGCCGAAGGCGACCCGGTCCGTGTCACCGTCGACGTAGAGGACGTCCTTGGGGTCGAGGCCGAGCCGCTCGTTGAGGATTTGCTTGAACGTGGTCTCGTGCCCCTGGCCCTGGTTCTTCGAGCCCATGAGGACGGTCGCGCTGCCGCTCGGCGCGAACCGGATCTCGGCGAACTCCGGCTGGGCGCCGGCCGCCTGCTCGATCGGGTTGACGACGGCCAGGCCGCGCAGCTTGCCGCGCCGCCGCGCCTCGTCGCGCCTGAGCGCGAAGCCGGCGACCTCGCCGAGCTTGAGGGCGCGCTCCATACTGGTCGCGAAGTCGCCGCAGTCGTAGGTGGCGCCGAGCGGGTTCCGGTACGGCATCGCCGCGGTCGGGATGAGGTTCTTCCGCCGTAGCTCCACCGGATCGAGCCCGAGCTCGCGCGCCGTGTCGTCGATCAACCGCTCGAGCACGTAAGTCGCCTCGGGCCGCCCGGCGCCCCGGTACGGCGCCGTCGAGTTCGTGTTGGTCATGACGCTGGTCACGTGCACGTAGGCCGCCTGGAACTTGTAGACGCCGACCAGCGTGACCACGTTGCTGAACGTGGCCAAGAGATTTCGGTCCGAGGAGACGTACGCGCCGACGTTGGCGAGGGTGTGGACGCGCATGCCCAGAAACCGCCCGTCGGCGTCGAGCGCGAGCTCGGCGTCGGTGACGTTGTCCCGCGCGTGCTCGTCGGCGAGGATCGCCTCGCGCCGCTCGCACGTCCACTTGACGGGCCGGCGAAGCTTGCGCGCCGCCCACAGCATCAGCTTGTGCTCGGGATACTGCCAGCCCTTGGTGCCGAAGGCGCCGCCGACGTCGCCGGCGACGACGCGGATCCGGTGCTCGGGGATCTTGAAGATGCTGCTGGCCAGGGCGTTGCGGACGCGATGCGGGTACTGGACGTCGGCGTAGAGGGTGTAGCGGTCCTCGATCGGATCGTAGACGCCGAGCGAGCCCCGCGGCTCCAGGTACTGCGCGTGGACCCGCGTGATGACGTAGCGGCGTCGGACGATCCGGTGAGCCCCGGCGAAGGCCGCCTCGGTCGCCGCGCGGTCGCCGGACTCGAAGATGTTGCAGATGTTGTCGGGACACTCGTCCCACACCGGAGCGGCGCCGGGCTGGGTCGCCTCCGCGGTCGCGGTCACCGACGGCACCGGCTCGTAGTCGATCTGGACGAGGTCGGCCGCGTCCTCGGCCTGGGCGCGGGTCTCGGCGACGACGAGCGCGATCGGGTCGCCCACGTACCGCACGCGGTCGCGGGTGAGACCCCGATGGGGGCGGGCGAACATCGGCGAGCCGTCCGGGCGCTTGCGCTTGAGCGTCATGGTCATCGTGCCGAGGCCGTCGACGTCGGCGCCGGTGAAGACGGCGAGGACGCCGGGCGCGCGCCGCGCCGCCGACGTGTCGACCGCGCGGAGCCGCGCGTGCGCGTGCAGCGAGCGCACGATCACGGCGTGCGCCTGGAAGGGGACGTTGACGTCGTCGAGGTAGCGACCGCCTCCCTGCAGGAGCCGGACGTCCTCGACCCGCTTGATGCCTTGCCCGATCCCGAACTGCCCCATCGTCGAAGCCCCCCCTTACGGCTGCAGGCGCGCGCCGGGAGCCGCGAACTCCTTCGGCCACACGACGATCCACTTGCCGTCCTGCACCTGCTTCACCTTCGTCAGATCATCGCCGTAGTTGTTCGGGCCATCGAAGCGGAACCGACCGACGATCGTGGGCACCGGGTTCTTGCGCAGCCACTGCGCCATCAGCTTGTCGTCCAAGCTCTTCGTCGCGGTCACCGCCGCCTCGAGCATTTGCCAGGCCGCGTAGGAGCCGGCGGCTTGGGTATCGACGTTCGTGTACGGCACCCCGGCCTTCGCGGCGCGCTCGTGGTAGGTCGCCGCGAACCGCGCGGCCACCGGGTTGTTGGTGAACGGCGGGTGCTCCTCGAAGAACGTGCTCGAGAGCGCGTTCTTGGCCTCCGGGGCCACGACCAGCGGGCCGGGCGCTGGGAACAGGTGGAAGTGCCGGCGCGGCGAGTAGTCGAGACGCTTGAGCTCTTCGAGCACGAGGTTGCCGTCGAGACCCAGCGCGCCCACCCAGAGAAGATCCGGATTCGCGTCCTTGATCCGGGCGGCGATCGGCCCGAAGTCGCGAGTGCCGAATTCGTATTCCAGGTACAGCACAACCTTCAGCCCGCGCTGCGTGGCGACGTCACGGGCGCCGGCGGACTGGAACTGGGCCGACGGGAACTTGCTGGTGACGATGGCCACGGACTTCGGCGGGTTCGCGGTCGCGGCCACCGCGTCGAACACGACGCCGGGCACGGTGCGGTTGGGCTCGGGGCCGAACGGCGCGGCCGGGAAGTGCATCTCGTACTTGGCCAGGTGGGGCATCCCGAAGCTGTGGTGGATGAGCACCTTCTGATAGCGCTGGGCGACGCCCATGGCGGCGATGATCGCGCCCGTCGCGTACGGGCCCATCAGCAAGTCGACCTTGTCCACCGTGATGAGCTTCTCGTAGAGCGTGCGCGTGACCTCGGGCTTGGACTGATCGTCGAGCAGCACCCACTCCACCGGCCGGCCGAGAAGGCCGTTGGCTCGGTTCAGCTCCTCGACGTAAATCTCGCCGGCGATCTTGTGGAGCAGCGCCGTCGCGGCGAGCGGTCCGGTGAGGGCCAGCGTGCCCCCGATCCGGATCGGGGGCCCGGACGGCGCCGCGACCGCGGTGGCTGCCCAGGTGACGACGAACACCGTGGCGACCAGACCGGCGAGACGCGACGTCATTCGCGCGCGGATCATGAGCGCCTCCGTAGCGTCGCATCGCCAGCTCTGACGAATCGGCGGGCACGGCGCTGGACGTCGCCGGGCGATACGCGAGCGAGAGACTACCCGTGCCGGTAGCGGAGAGTCAAGCGGCGGGTGGCCGGCGGGAGGTCAGCGACTCGAGCTCGAAGCGCAGCCAGGACACGTCGACAGGCTTCTCGAGCACCGCCACGACGCCGCGCTCGGCGAGATCGCCGGGAATGTTCTCCTCGGAGCTCGAGATCACGATCCCGCACGTGGACGGGTGGCCGCGCCGCGCCATGCGCAGCAGATCGAGGACGCCCATCTCCGGGCGGCGGGCCGGGCCAAGATCGGCGTCGAGCAGGAGCAGATCGAACCGCTGCGAAGTGACCCGGGCGAGCCCGGCGGCGGCATCGGCGGCGACGCTCACCTCGTGGCCATCGGACGCGAGGATGTCCCGAAGGCCTTCCCGAGCGTGAAGACCCTGCTCGACGACAAGGATTCTCAATGACATATGGAGCCTCGGGGTTCTTGACAGCAACCCGCATGCCGGGGACGCCGGCGCGGGGTCGAGAAATCCAAGTAGCTGAAAATCCACGGCATCAGGCGCACGGGCAAATACCCGCGCGGCCAGGGAGTATAAAACCTGCGCGTAGGACTTACTTGGTAGTCGCGGCGAGGTCGTCACCCAGCGCCCGAGCCTTCCCGGCCAGATTCGACGCTCGCTGATAGTCGCGCTGCCCGAGCGCCACCCGAGCCTGGTCCAGAAAGTTCTTCGACGCCGTCAATGCGTCGAGCTGCGGCGGGCTCATCTGACGGCCTTCGAGATCGCGGAGAAGCCGCTCGACCTCGCCGATCCGCTGCCGCGCCTCGTCGAGAAACTTCTGCTGCTCTTCCGCGGACAGCTCGGGTCGCAGCGATCCGGTCGGCTGCGGAGCGGAGCCGGCGCGCGCGACAGGGACGGGCGCCCGCGCGGCGGGCTTGAGCACGGCCTCGAGATGGCCGCACCCGAACAGAGCGACGACGCAGCCCGCCACGAGGATGCTCGATCTCACGGCGGCGCAGCGGGCAGGGTCAGGACCATCGTGGTGCCCCGGCCCATCTCCGATTCGATATCGATCCGCCCGTCGTGGAGCTGCACGATCCGATAAACCATCGAGAGGCCGATGCCCGATCCTCCGGGCTTCGTCGTGTAGTAGAGGCGGAAAACACGGTCGAGATCCTCTGGCGGGATCCCGACCCCCTCGTCGCTGACGCGCACCTCGATCGTCCCTTGCGGGCCGCGGCGAGCGGCGAGCGTCACCTCGCCTCCGCCGGGCATCGCCTGAATGGCGTTGGTCACTAGATTGGTGCACGCCTGCTGGAGCAGCTCGGCGTCTCCCGAGACCGCCGGGAGATCGGGCACGATGTCGAGCACGATCTTCGTGCCGGCGCGCGCCGCCTCGGGCTCCATGAGCCTCGCGACTTCGTCCAGGAACGATCCCACGGCGACCGGGCCGACGTTGAGCTCCTGCGGGCGCATGAACTTCAGGACGCCCTGCACGACCCGGTCGAGGCGCTGGATCTCGTGCGCGATCACGTCGAGGTTGTCCTTGACGCCGGTCTGGGTCCCGGCGGCGAGCCGCGTCTTCACGAGCTCGAGATGGATGCGCATCGCGTTGAGCGGGTTCTTCACCTCGTGCGCCACCCCAGAGGTGAGGCGGCCGAGCGCCGCCAGCTTCTGCGAGTAGGTCACGAGCGACTGCACGGCCCGCACCGGCTCCAGGTTTCTCAGCGCGAGGACGCCCCCGCCGGTGCGGTCGCCGTCGGCGATGATGCGGTCGCTCGACACCGCCAGCTCCCGCGGTCCGTCCGGCGAAGGGACCTCCACCGATGCGTTCCGGCGCTCGATACCGTGATCGAAGAGCTCGGCGACCACGGTCGAGAGCGGGTGCTCCGTCGGCAGGGCCGTCGCGGAGCGTCGGCCCAGGAGCGCCTCGGCCGCCTGGTTGTGGAACACCACCTGGCGGTTCGCGTTCAGCACGATGACCGCGTCCTCGAGGTTGTCGAGGATCCCCTCGGCGCGCGTGCGATCGCCGAGCCCGTCGACCCGCGCGGCGAGCTCGCCCAGCTCGTCGTCCCGCGTCAGGTCCGCCGCGGCGCCACGCTCGCCGCGCGCGAGACGTTCCATCCCCTGCGTGATCTTCCTCAGTGCCCGGAGCAGCATGTGGCCGACCCCGAGCCCGACGATGACCGCGACCGCGAGCGCGGCGACCGCCACCCCGAGGCTGTGCAGCGCCGCGCGGCCGAGCTCTTGACGCAGGAGGCTCGTCGAAACGCCGACGCGCACCGTCGCGAACGGCCGCTCCCCCAGCACCATGGGCACCTGCGCCTCGTAGACGTCGGGGTCACCCAGCAGCGACAGGACCGACCGGAGCGTCGACCACTCCTTCAGGTGCTCGAGGCTCTGGCGACGAGGCAGCACCTCGCCCTCGAGTCTCGGATTGCTGTGGGCGAGGGCCCGCCCCGACGGATCGACGACGGCCGCGTACACGACCGTGTGGGAATAGCCCACGATCCCCTCGAGCATGGCGCGGATTCCCGGATCGCGCTGCAGGACCTCCGGCGAGGGGGTCGGCGCGGTGGCGAGCACCCGAGAGCTCTGGTGGTAGAGCTGCCGCGCCAGCAGCTCGCCCTCTTCCGAGGCGGCGCCGAGGGCAATCCGCGTGACGCTCGCCAGATGGCCGACCGTCGACCCGGCGACCACCAGGAGGACGACGACGGCCAAGGCCAGGCCTCGGCGTGCGCGAAGGGTCAAGCCCATACCCGTTTTCAGGCGTTGTAGCGGTGGAGCTTGTTGTGCAGAGTCTTGAGGCTGATGTCGAGGATCTCGGCGGCGCGGGTCTTGTTGCCGCCGGTCCGCTTCAACGTTCTCAGGATCAGTTCGCGCTCGGCGCTGTCGACGGTCGTGCCGACCGGGATCACGATGTCGGCGTCCGTCGTCGCCGGCGCGGGGGTGGCGGCGGCACCGAGGGCCGCCAGGTGCTCGGCGTGGATCACGTCGCCGGAGCACACGATCACCGCACGCTCGATCACGTTCCGGAGCTCGCGGACGTTCCCGGGCCAGCGGTGGCGCCGGAGGGTCTCGAGCGCTTCCTCGTCGACGCCCCGGACCGCGCGTCCGTGCCGATCGTTGAACTCCTCCAGGAACGCCTGCACCAGATCGGGGAGGTCCTCCATGCGGTCGCGGAGAGGCGGCAGCGTGATCGTGAAGACGTTGAGCCGGTAGTAGAGGTCCTCGCGCAGTGCCCCGTCGCGAAGCGCCGCCATCGGATCCTTGTTGGTCGCCGCGATGACCCGTACGTTGACCTGAGTCTCCGAACGCGCGCCGAGGCGCCGGAACTGTCCCTCCTGTAGGACCCGCAGGAACTTGGCCTGGATCCCCGGCTGCATCTCGGCGATCTCGTCGAGCAACAGGGTCCCGCCATCCGCCAGCTCGAAGCAGCCCTGGCGCCGCTCGACGGCGCCGGTGAACGCACCCCGCTCGTGGCCGAAGATCTCGCTCTCGAGCAAGGTTTCGGGAATGGCCGCGCAGTTGACCGCGACGAAGGGCCCGCGGCGGCGCGCCGAGAGCTCATGCACGGTGCGCGCGACGAGCTCCTTGCCGGTCCCGCTGTCGCCGGCGATGAACAGCGTCGCGTCCGTCGGCGCCGCGGTCTCCAGCTGGCGCATGACCTCGAGCATCCCCGGCGAGGTCCCGACGAGCCGCCCAAACACTCCGCGCATTCGCAGCTGCCGGCGCAGCAGCTGGACTTCCCGGGCCGTCTCGCTGCGCTCGAGGGCGCGGTCCAGCAGGAACTGCAGGCGCGTCGGATCCACCGGCTTCGTCAGATAGTCGTACGCGCCGTCCTTGATCGCCTGCACCGCGCTCTCGATGCTGCCCTGACCGGTCAGGATCAGCACCGGCGTCGTGGGGAATTCACGCTTGAGGCGGACGAGGAGCTCCATGCCGTCGATCCCCGGCATCACGAGGTCGGCGATCACGAGGTCGGGAGTGCGCTCCGCGGCGCGCTCCAGCGCCTCGCGGCCGTCGCCGGCGGCGACCACGTCGTAGCCCCAGGCCGTCAGCAGCTCTTGAAGCCCCCGGCGCGAGCTGGGCTCGTCCTCGACCACCAGGATGCGCCGGTCCCGCGGCAGATCCTCCTTCGTCGTCCGCTCGGCAGCGGACGGAGCACCCTCGGCGGGCTCGGTCGCTCCGCGCGGACGCGCGCCTGGCTCCCGCCGCGGGTCGGTCGAGGACGCGGTGGTCGAAATCCCGATCTGGCGCGTCGAGTGCTCGCTCATGAAGTCGCGGCGTGCCGTCCAACGCCGGCGATCGAGACGAGGCGCCGCCCGGGCGCCCACTCCAACCGCGCCGTGCGCTCGACGGTGTGACCGCACGGGCCGAGGACGATCGCGAGCATCTCGTCGCGCATCTCGGACCAGTCTTCCACCCAGCGAAGCGCCCGGCACTCCCCGCAGAACGTCGTTCTCGTGCTCTTCATGCCTTCCCTCGCCTCTCGTCCGCCCGCGCGGACGCGTTACCGGGTTTCGACTTCCTCGGCCTCGCCTTCCTCGTCGGTCGCGACCATGGCCAGAATCACGGCGTCGGGGAGCACGCGCGCTCCGTCCACCCGCATATGTTTGAGGCCCATCGCCAGGGCGCCGCGAACGGAGATCTCGAATGCCTCGCGTAAAGCGTGCTTGACCGACGGCTCGGAACGGTCCCCCAGCGCCACTGTGGTCTCCATCCGGACGGCGCGAGCCCAGGCAGGTGATCCAACGGCGAGCAGCATCAGCGCCACGGTCACGAGCCACACGACGATGCGCATGTCGCCCTCCTGGATCGGTGCTCCGATTGCGTGCGGCGTGCAGACGGAGCATGGCGCGTGCCAGAGGCCCCGCCGGTCACGCTAACTGCTGGACTTTTTACGGCGTTGGCTCGATCGAAACCCCTCGTGATGAGGGGATCACCCGGCGGGAAATATCGACTGGGAAAGTAAGGATTACATACACCGAGTCAACAGATGGACACCTATGACATATGAGGGGGTTCCCTAGCGGTTGCCGAATCGTTCGGAGGGGATGGTGGGCTCGGGGGTGGAGCGCCGGCGGAACCAGTCGGTCAGCCGGCTCCAGCCGCCGATGACGCTATCGACGAAGCCGCTGTGCTCGTCGCACATCGGCGGCTCGCTCCCGGCGAGGAAGGCCTCTCGAACGATGACGGGGCAGGCCGAGGTGGCGCGCTTGCCGTTGGCCGCGTCGATCTCCGTAAGCACGAGGCCAGGAGGCACGGTGAAATCGGGCTGGGGATACGTGTCGATCGCCGCCTTCATGAAGTCGATCCAGATCGGAAGCGCGGCCTGGGCGCCGCTCAGACCGTGGACGTCGCCGCCGTCGAACCCGACCCAGACGAGCGCCAGCAGCCGCGGTGTGTAGCCCACGAACCACGCGTCGCGCCCATCGTTGGTCGTGCCGGTCTTGCCCGCGATCACGTCGGGAAGCCCGCTCGCTCGCGCCGCGCTGCCGGTCCCCGACGTCACGACGCCCTTGAGCAGCGAGGTCACGAGCCAGGCCTCGGCCGCCGAGACGACGGGCGTGGGCGGCTCGACGCCGGACTTTACCTCTTCGTCCCGATAGTGGACGGCGCGGACTCCGGTCACCGAGGAGAGCCGCATACCCCCGTTCGCCAGCGGCAGATACGCGAGCGCGAGGTCGAGCGGCGTGACCTCGAAGGCCCCGAGCGCCATCGCGGGGACCGGCGCCAGCTGACCGTGCAGTCCCATCGCCCTGGCCATTTTCACCACGTTCGGGAGGCCGACCGTTTGCGCGATCCGGATCGTGGCGGCGTTGAGCGACTGCTCGAGCGCCTGTCGCACGCTGACGTTGCCCTCGTATCGGTCCTCGTAGTTGCGCGGGCTCCACGGCCGGCCGGCGATCTGGAGCGTGAGCGGCAGGTCGTCGACACGCGTCGCCGCCGTGAAGCTCGGCGAGCCCTCGTCGGCGTGCAGCGCCGCGAGATACACGAACGGCTTGAACGCCGAGCCCGGCTGGCGGTGGGCCAGCGTGGCGCGGTTGAACTGACTGGTCAGATAGTCCCGGCCGCCGACCAGCGCGCGGATCTCTCCGGTGTCCGGCTCGACGACGAGCATGACCGCCTGCAGACGCCGCGCCGGATCCTTCCGGCGCAGGCGCGGCACGCTCGTCTCGAGGCGATCGAGACCCCGCGCGATCGCGCCTTCGGCGAACCGCTGTAGCGTGAGGTCGAGGGTGGTGACGATGCGCGCCCCGCGCACGCCCGAAGCCCCGGAGCCGAAGCGCTGCTCGAGCTCCTGGCGGACGTGATCCACGAAGTACGGCGCCGGCGCCGACTGGCCCGCAGCGACCAGGGAGCGTACGCGCACGGGCTCGCGCCGCGCCCGGTCGTAGTCGCGCGGGGGGAGCGTGCCGAGGTCGCGCATGCGCGCCAGGATCGCGTTGCGCCGATCGCGCGCGCGGTTGGGATCCACGGCGGGTGAGTAGCTGTTCGGCCCGCGGAACATCGCCGCCAGCAGCGCGGCTTCGGCCGACGTGAGCTGGTGGACCTCCTTGCCGAAGTACGCGCGTGTCGCCGCGCCCACGCCCCGGATCGCGATCGGCCCGCGCTGGCCGAGATAGACCTCATTGAGGTACGCCTCGAGGATCCGCTCCTTCGAGTAGCGCGACTCGACCAGGGCCGCCAACCATGCCTCACGCAGCTTTCGGCCGAGCGTCCGCTGCGGGCCGAGTAACCGGATCTTGATCAGCTGCTGGGTGATCGTGCTGCCGCCCTCCTTCACGCGCCCGGCGCGAAGATTCGCCCAGGCGGCGCGCACGAGCGCGCGGACGTCCAGGCCGCCGTGCGCGAAGAAGCGGTGGTCCTCGGCGGCGAGCACCGCGTCGATCATCGCGCGGGGCACCTCGTCGAGCCGGACCGGACGGTGATCCTCGCCCGGACGATCCATCGCGCTCGCGAGCACCTCGCCTTCGAGCGCCACGGCCGCGATGTCCTGGCCGCCGTCGGTGATCCGGGCGATACGCTCGTCCTCGACCTCCAACCGCACCAGCCGCGAATCGCGGCCACCGTCCTCGGCGCCACGCAGGAAGATTTCCCACGAGCCGCCGGCGCGTCGGAACTGGCCCGGCGCCCTCGGGGTGGCGCGCGTCTCGTCGTAGCCGAGCCGAGTGAGGGTGGCCGCGAGCGCGATGCGCTGGACGTGGACACCCGGTGCCAGCGATTGTCCGGACGCGTAGACGTACGTCGTGCGGCGCGCGTCCGCGCGCTCGAACCGGACGAGCTCGACGATCGAGTAGACGATCGGTGTGAGCAACCCGAGGGCGAGGACGGCCAGGAGCACCGGCCGGCGCCAACGGGCGAGCGACACTGTCGGTTTCAGCTCCGCATTCATCTTTTCTTGGCCGCACGACGAGGCACTGGCCTGCCGCGCATCGTGCACCCGATGTGCCAGTCGGCAGACTGTCCTAGTTCAGTGTACTTGGATGGAAGAGGGAGGTGGGACACTCGCCCTGACCGTCAGGGCGTTGACAGCTGTCGGCTAAGCGGGCGCAGAGGAGCCGGGCTGAGCCAGGGCCGCGGACACCGCGCGGTGGAGGTCGGGGAGCGACAGCGGCTTCGGCACGTACGCGAACGCGCCCATGGCCAGCGCCCTCGGGCGGAGCGTGGAATCACCGCTCCCCGAGATCATGATCACGCGAATCGCCGGATCGAGGGCGCGGATGCGCTCGAGCACCTGGACGCCGTTGAGACCTTCCATGAGGACGTCCAGCAGCACGACATCCGGCCGGTACTGCGACACCGCGATGAGGGCATCGCCGCCGTGGGACGCCGCGTCGACCGAAAGGCCGGCGTCGGTGAAGTATTTGGTGAGGATCGTGACGATGTCGGGTTCGTCGTCGACGACCAGGATTCGGCCATGAAGCCGCGGCGCAGTGTCGCGTTGGTCCACGAGGGTTGCCTGAAGGGAAATCTGCGCCGCATCTCCTGGAAGTGTCAAGATTTTCCGGAGCACCGGTGACTCATGCGACCGCTTTCGTCTCCGCGAGCGTCACGGATCCACTCCGGCTGGCGACCGCCGCTTGCTCCAGCCAGAGCGACCGACCGCAGAGGCAGCACTTCCACAGCAAGCGCGCGGTCGTCAGACAGTTGAACCGCTGCGCTTCCGAGATGTGACCCAGGTCGAGTCTCAGGGGTCCGCCGCACCGGCACGTCATCATGGCCGCTACCTCTCTTTGTGGCCGCGCCTCGGCCGGCGGGGCCCCGGCCCCGCGACGACCTGCGTCGCGCTCGGCCACCGTCGCTCGTCTGCATCGTTCGAGCCAGGCGTAAGTAGCGAACACTCCTCGCCTCCGTCGATGCGACGGGCGTCGGATTGACAACCGAGCGTGGGCCAGGTGACGAGGCTCGTCACCGGCCTCCCCGGCAGGAGAGAGAACGCTGTTACCGTATCGCCCATGCGGCTCGCCGAGCGACTGCAGGCCCAGTTCCCGGGAGCGTCGCGGCGCCGGGTCAAGCAGTGGCTCGAAGCTTCGAGGGTTCGCGTCGACGGCGCAATCGTCCGCCACGGCTCCGCTTCGGTCGCCGACGACGCGCGAGTGGAGCTGACCGCGCCGCCACCGCCCGAATGCCCAAAGCCGCTGAGGCTCGTTCACGAGGACGCCGACCTCCTGGTCGTCGACAAGCCCGCCGGGCTCCTGACCATCGCCACCGAGCGCGAGCTAGACCGAACCGCATATCGACTCCTCGGGGACTGGCTCGCCGCGCGTGGGTCGACCGCGGGCCGGCTCCTGATCGTTCACCGGCTCGACCGAGAAACGTCGGGCCTCGTCGTCTTCGCGAAGTCTATGGCCGCCAAGCAGAGCCTCCAGGCACAGTTCGCCACGCGCGACGTGGAGCGGATTTACATCGCCCTCGTGGAGGGAATCGTTCAGCGGGACCAGGGCACGCTGATGGGGCGAGTGGCGGAGGACCGCTCGCTCCGGGTCAGGACCACGCTCGACCCGCGCGCGGGCCGCGAAGCGATCACGCGCTATCGCGTCCTCGAGCGACGCGGCGACACGACCCTGCTCGAGCTCTCGCTGGTCACGGGACGCCGCGGCCAGATCCGGGCCCAGCTCGCGGCGCTCGGCCATCCAATAATCGGCGACAGGGAGTTCGGGAGCCGGCGGAACCCGCTGCGCCGGGTCGCGCTGCACGCAACCCGGCTCGGGTTCGCTCATCCCTCGGGTGGACGATCGCGCTTCGAGAGTCCGATGCCGGCCGCATTCACCCGCACGGGCCGCGAGAAGCCGCCGCCGCGCTAGGGCCGATGCTATCATGCGCCGACAGAGCGCCATGAGCGAGCCGGAGCGCCGACCGAGCGCAGAGGTCGCGGGCCTCGCCGCCGCCATCGAGCGAGCGGCGGCCGATCTGGCCATCGCCGAGGAGCCCGCGGGCTTCACGGTCGCGCTCGAGGGCGAGCGCGACCTCGACGAGCGCCGTGACTGACTGGACGCTCGACACCCTCTCACGCGCGATCGCCGCGCGGAAGATCTCACCGGTCGAGGCGACTCAAGCGTGCCTGGCGCGCATCGCCCAGCTCGACGCGCACGTCCGCGCCTTCATCACGGTCGATGCCGAGGGGGCGCTGGCGAGCGCGCGGGCCCTCCAAGCCGAGCTGGCCCAGGGCCGATCACGCGGCCCGCTCCACGGCGTGCCCCTCGCCTACAAGGATCTCTGCCACGTGCCGGGCCTTCCGACCTCGTGCGGCACCATGACGCGCGAGTACTTTGCGTCGACGATCGAGTGCACGGCCGTCGCGCGCCTGCGCGAGGCCGGCGCGGTGACGCTCGGCAAGCTGAACATGACCGAGCTGGCGATGGGCCCGTTCGGGGACAACGCCCATCACGGCGACGTCCAGAATCCGTGGAAGGCCGGCCACTGCGCCGGCGGCTCCAGCAGCGGCTCGGCGGCCGCCGTGGCCGCGGGGTTCGCGCTCGGTGCGCTGGGCAGCGACACCGGCGGCTCCATCCGGCTGCCCGCGGCGTGCTGCGGCGTCGTGGGCCTCAAGCCCACGTACGGTCGCGTGAGCCGCGCCGGCGCGATGCCGCTGTCGTGGTCGCTCGACCATCTCGGGCCGCTGACCCGCACGGTCGCCGATGCGGCGCGACTCATGGCGATCATCGCGGGGTACGATGCTCACGACGCGACGTCGAGCCGCCGCGGCGTGCCGTTCTACGAGGGGATGCTCGACGGCCCGGTGGGTGGGCTCCGTCTCGGCGTGCCCGAGAACTACTACTTCGACGGCGTCACCCCCGAGATCGACGCCGGCGTTCGCCTCGCCGCCCGCACGCTCGAGGGGCTGGGAGCGCTGATCATCCCGCTCCGCGTTCCCGACCCTCGCCCGATGGCGGACGTGTGCAACGTCATCTCACGCTCCGAGTCCGCGGCGATCCACGCGCGCCTGGCTCGCGAGCGGCCGCACGAGTTGCAGCCGGCGGTGCGCGCGCGCATCGAGGTCGGCTTCCACATCTCCGCCCACGATTATCTCCAGGCGCTCCGGCTGCGCGCCCGCCTGACGCGCGAGTTCATCGCGGACGTGTTCGCCGAGGTCGACGCGATCGTGGCGCCGGCGATCCCGGAGCCCGCGCCCGAGCTGGCGGCGGTGAAGGCCGGCAGCGCCGACGAGGTCGTCACCCGGATGGGGCGGTTCTCGCGGCTCACTCGTCCCTTCAACGGGCTCGGGCTCCCGGCGCTCGCGCTACCGTGCGGCCGGTCGGCCGACGGCCGACCGCTCGCCCTCCAGATCGTGGGCCGCCCGTTCGACGAGGCGACCGTGCTTCGCCTCGGGCACGCGTACCAGCAATCGACGACGTGGCACCTGGTAGCGCCGACACTCCAGGGCGCGTGATTGGCTGACCGACCTCCGCTGTGGCCGGTGTTCGTCGCGTACGTGGGAGCGTTCGCGGCGATCATCGCCTTCTCGCTCCTCGCCGCCGGCATCGTTCACAGCCTGAATCCGGATCTTCCCGAGGACGCCGTGTTCGAGGGCCTCCCGGGACTGCTGGCCGGCGCCGTCGCCTCGTCCGCGGCGCTCCTGCTGACGACGTTGGCCGTCAACCGCGGCGCGCCGCTCGTCGCGCTGCGCCTGATCCCGGGCCGGGAGACCGGCCGCGCGCTCGTGGTCATGGTCGTCGGGATGCTGGCGCTCGGCCAGGCGCTCGACTCGCTCACGATGCTCACGGGGCTCGGCGAGCGAGGCAATATGGTCGCGATCCGTAAGGCACTCGCGCAGGCGGTCGGTCCCGACCTGTTCCTCGCGGTGATCGTGATCGGGGTCCTGGCCGGCACGGCGCAGGAAATCTTCTTCCGGGCCTACATGCAGACGCGGCTCGGTGAGCGTTTTCGACCGAGGCTCGCGGTCCCGATCGCCAGTGCCTGCTTCGGCATCCTGCACATCGAGTGGCTCCACGCGATCCTCGCCTTCCTGCTGGGCCTCTACCTCGGCTGGATCACCGAGCTCGCGGGCAGCGCGCTGCCGGCGGTGGCGTGTCACGTCATCAACAACGCCGTGTTCACGCTGCTCACCGCGCTGTGGGGCGCGATCGAAGGCGCTCCGGTGAACGCGGGCCTCGGGGTCGCGTGCGCGGTGGCGTTCGCCGGGTGCGTCGTGTGGTTGCACCGCACCCGCACGGCGCTGTAGGGTCGGGGCCCGTGCGTCTGAAAGGCTCGGTCGTGGTGATCACCGGTGCAGCGCCGCATGATCGAGCCCGAAGAGATCGCCAACGCCGCGGTGTTCCTGGCGCTCCCGGAATCGGCCGGCATCACCGGCCAGGCCCTGAACGTCGACGGCGGGTTCGTGATGTCGTGACGACGACGCGCTCGAGGACGCCATGACGCTGGATGCGCTCGTCGCGCTGACGAAAGCACGGCTCGCGGCCCATGCGCGCCGCGTCGTGCCGGGGAACGAGCTCGTGCGCGCAGCCGTCCTGGTCCCGATCGTCGACCGCGGCGAGCCCTGTCTCGTCTTCACGAAGCGCACGCAGCGGGTCGCCACGCACAAGGGCCAGATCTCGTTCCCGGGCGGCGCGGTCGATCCCGGCGACGGCTCGTTCCTCGAAGCCGCCCTGCGCGAGTGCGAGGAGGAGATCGGGCTGCCGCGCGCGGCCGTCGAGCCGCTGGGTGAGCTGGACGACACCGAGACGGTCGCCACGCCGTTCGTCATCACGCCCTGGGTGGGTGTCATCCGCAAGCCCGTCGCGTGGCGCACGGACGGTGCGGAGGTGGAGCGCGTGATCGAGGTCCCGTTCACCGCGCTCGCCGCGCCGGGCGGCCTTCGCGTCGAGCACTGGGAGCGCGACGGCGCCAGACGCCCGGTCTATTTCTTCGACTACGGCGGCGACACGATCTGGGGCGCGACCGCCCGGATCCTCAAGCACTACCTCGACCTCGTCGCCCCGAGACCGTGAGCGCCGAGCCGGGCCGGAGCGCCCGTGCGTCGGCGTCGGCAGGGTTGTGCGGCGGATGCGAGCACGCGAGCCAGATCACGTCGGCCCGGCAGTCGACGTTCGTGTTATGCGGTCTGAGCCGGACCGATCCGTCCTTCCCGAAGTACCCGCGGTTGCCCGTCCTACGGTGCGGCGGCTATCGGCCGGCGGCGACCACGAGCGAGGATCAGGGCCACCAGAGATAGAGGAAGCGAGGACCGGCGCCGAGGGCGGTCGAGAACTGGGTGAGCGTGGCGTCGAGGCTGCTGGCCGGCGCCTCGGCGCGCGCGTAGTAGGTGGCGCGGTGCTCACGCGGGCGCTGGTAGACGACCACGCGCGCCTCGTCGGCGCCGAGGGCCCGCCGGGCCATCGCGAGCGCGTCGCCCATGTATCCGATGCGGTCGACGAGCTTGAGCTCGAGCGCCTGTTGCGCCGTGTAGATGCGACCGTCGGCGATGGCGCGGGCCGTCTCGATCGGGATCTTGCGCGTCTCGACCACCTTGGCGACGAACTGGCCGTGCAGTCCGTCGATGACCGACTGGAAGATCTTTCGCTCGTCGTCCGACAGGGCACGGAACGGACTGCCCATGTCCTTGCGCTCGCCGGACTTGATCGCCGACGCGGCGAGCCCGAGCTTCTGCATGAGCCCCTCGGCGTTCATGGTCACCAGGATCACGCCGATGGACCCGGTCACGCTGGTCGGGTGCGCGATGATCGTGTCGGCCGCGAGCGCTACGTAGTAGCCGCCGGAGGCTGCGACGTCCATCATGACGGCGATGACCGGGACGCGAGCGGTACGCCTGAACGTCTCGAGCTCGTTGAACAGGATGTCGGACGCCGTCACCGTGCCGCCCGGGCTGTTGATCCGGATCACGAGCGCGCGGATCCCCGAATCCTCCGAGGCCTTCTTGAGCTCCTCGCGGAACCGGACGAGCAGCGGCACGCGCGGCGTGGTCCCGCCGATCACCACGATGGGCGCCGGACCTTCCTCGCTGAGGAATCCCGAGACGTCGGTCAGGAGGATCTTCGGCCCCTTGGAGCCTTCGACGGTGTGCTCCTCGAGCGGGCGGATCCGCGGCGTGAGGTCGATCGAGATGAGCGAGCAGCCCGCCAGCAGCGCGAGCGCGAGGAGCACGGCGACCCGCGTCGACATGGCGCGAGTATACCGCGAGGGTTGCACGCCGCTCGCGCGGCTATAATGGCACCCCGTGACGACGGTGGCTCGGCTGACCATCGACGACGTGCGCGCCGCCGCGCAGCGGCTCTCGGGCCACATCTACCGGACGCCGGTGATCTCGTCGGCGGCCGCCGACGAGGCGAGCGACTACCGCGTCTTCTTCAAGTGCGAAAATCTACAAATCGCGGGCTCGTTCAAGATCCGCGGCGCGCTCAACAAGCTCCGCTCGCTCGCCCCGGCGGAGCGCGCGCGGGGCGTGGTCGCCTACTCGTCGGGTAACCACGCCCAGGGCGTGGCCCTGGCCGCGCGCATCGTCGGAACCTCAGCGGTCATCTGCATGCCCACCGATGCGCCGAAGCTCAAGGTGGAGGCGACGCGCGGCTATGGCGCCGAGGTCGTCTTCTACGATCGCCAGAAGGACGACCGCGCGGCGGTGGCCCGGCGCATCGTCGGCGACACCGGCCGCGTGCTGGTGCCGCCGTACGACGATCCCGCGATCATGGCGGGCCAGGGAACCGCCGCGCTCGAGCTCCTCGAGGAGATTCCGTCGCTCGACGCGCTCGTCACCCCGGTCGGCGGCGGCGGGCTCATGGCCGGCTGCAGCACGGTGGCGCGGACGCTGGTCCCGTCCATCGCGGTGTTCGGCGTCGAGGCCGACACGGCGAACGACACCTACCTCTCGCTGCAGAAGGGCGAGCGCGTCACCATTCCGCCGCCGCCCACCATCGCCGACGGGATCCGCCTGCAGACCCCGGGCGAGCTCACCTTTCCGATTCTGCGCGAGAACCTCGCCGGGATCGTGCTCGTCAGCGACGAGGAGATCGTCGCGGCCGTGCGGCTCCTCGCGCTGCGCGCCCGCATCGTGGTCGAGCCCACGGGCGCGGTCGGGGCCGCCGCGGTGCTGACCGGGAAGCTCTCGCTCCGGAAGGGGGCGCGCGTCGGCGTGGTGCTCTCCGGCGGGAACATCGACCCGGACTTGTTGATCCAGATTCTGCGCGGCTGAGCCGGGCTCGGGTCCGGGCGGCCGAGGCGCGGCTACATCGTGTGGAAGGCCGGGATGACGTCCGCGGCCAGACGCTCGAGCTGGTCGAGCATGCGCTCGGGCGGGCACATCGGCCGCAGGACGAACTTCGAGCCGCCGCCCCGCACGTACTCCTCGATGCGCTCGCTGACGAGGTCGGCCGGACCGAACGCGGTGCACGCGTCGAGCGTCGGCGCGTCGGCACGGCCGCGCGGGATGAACGGCATCGCGAGCGCGCGGGCGGCCGCCGGGTCGTCGTCGAGGCAATAGTTCACGAGCACGCCGAAGTGGTCGCCCGGCACCTCGCGCGTGGCCTCGGCGGCGTAGGCGAGCGTCTTGTCGACGCCCACACGGAACTGCTCCGGTGTGATGAACGACGGGATCCAGCCGTCGCCCAGGCGCCCGGCGCGGCGCATGGCCGCCTCGCTGTTTCCGCCGATCCACAGGGGCATCGGCTGCTGGACGGGCCGCGGCAGCACGGTGATGCGGTCGAGCTTCCAGAATTCGCCGGCGTACGTCACGTCCGAGGTCTCCCAGCACTGCCGCATGATCCGAATCGCCTCGTCGGTGCGCCGACCGCGCTCGTGGAACGGCACCCCGGCGGCGTGGAACTCGCGCTCCTGCTCGACGCCGATGCCGACCGCGGGCAGGACGCGCCCGGCCGAGAGATAGTCGAGCATCGCGAGCTGGCGCGCGGCCATCACCGGCGACCGGAACGGCGCCACCAGCACGCTCGGACCGAACTTGAGCCGCTGGGTGCGCGCCGCGACCGCCGCCATGGTGGTCATGGGCTCGAGGACGGTCGTCGGCGAGGAGAGCCGGTCCGAGAACCACACCGAATCGATCGATGTCCGCTCGCAGAGGTCGACGAACCGCCAGAAGAATTCGCGGCCGTCGACCTCGCCCGGCGGGTCCGCCGGCCACGGGCCGGGCATGACGCCGATCCGGTACTTGATGTTCATGTCCGGCCTAGAACATCGAGAAGTCTTCGGCCTTCTCGGTGATGAACTCCAGGAGCGCGGGCGTGCCCTCTTGCGTCTTGCGGATCGCTCTCCGGATGGCCGGCACGATCTCGGCGGGCTCGCTGACGCGCTCGCCGTGGCCACCGAAGGCGCGCGCCATCGCGGCGTAGTCGCCGCTGATGTCGGTGGAGCGGTACTTGGCGGTGGCCGCCTTCATGACCTTCAGCTCGATGGCCATCGAGAAGTTGTTGAGCAGCACGGACATGATGGGGATCCGCTCCCGCACGGCCGTTTCGAAGTCCATCCCGGTGAAGCCGATCGCGGCGTCGCCCCAGACGTTGACGCAGAGCTTGTCCGGCGCGGCGAGCTTGGCGCCCATCGCGAGGCCCAGGCCGTAGCCGAGCTGCGTGGTCTTGCCCCAGCCGATGTAGCTGAGCGGCGAGACCGGCTCCCAGAACGGCGAGATCTGGTCGCGCGGGCTGCCGGCGTCGTGGGTGATGATCGTGTTCGCGACGTCGACCGTGTGCATGAGATCCCAGATCACGCGATACGGCGACAGCGGCTTCGTGTCGGCGGTGAGCCGCGGCGTCCACTTCTCCAGCCACTGGCTCTTGAGGTTCTTGATCTCCTGGGTCACGGCCGAGTAGCGGCCGCGCGGCCCGCCCTTGAGCCGGTCCTTCACCTCGACCAGCAGGGCCTGCAGCGTGAGCCCGGCGTCGCCGACCAGCGCCAGCTCGGCCGGCACGTCTTTGTTGATGTCGGTCGGGTCGAGCGTGGCGTGGGCGATGCGCTTGCCCTTCGGCATCGTGACCCCGTAGTTCGTCGTGGCGAAGCTACAGCCGATGCCGAAAATTAGGTCCGTGTTCTGAAGGAAATGGTGGAGCTGCTGGGAGATGGAGCGCCCGCCCGAGCCGAGCGACAGCGGGTGGTTCTCCGGGAACGCGCTCTTGCCCTGCAGGCTGGTCGTCACCGGCGCCTCCAGGAGCTCGGCCAGCTCGCGCAGGACCTGCCAGGCCCGCGCGTAGTGCACGCCCTGGCCGGCGTAGATCACGGGCCGCTGGGCGGCCACGAGCGCCTCGGCCACCCGCGAGACGTCGCGCGGATCGGGCCCCGAGCGCAGCCGGGGCGCCGGCGTGTACTGGATCGGCACCGGCACGTCTTCTCTCAGGAGATCGACGGGGAACTCGATCAGCACCGGGCGCGGCCGGCCGTTCTTGACCTGCGTGAACGCCCGGCGCATCGCGTCCACCACCGCGTCCGGCACAATGACCTGCTCGCACCACTTGGTCACGTGCTGGAAGTTCAGGAACGAGTTGAAGTTGGGTTGGATGTTCGTGATCCGCCGCGGGTAGCCGCCCGGCAGCACCACGATCGGCACCGAGTCGCCGTAGGCCTGGGCCACACCGCCGAAGGCGTTCTCGGAACCGGGGCCGTGCTGCATCGCGAACACGCCGATGCGATCGCCCGACGAGATGCGGCTCACCGCGTCGGCCATGTGGAGTCCGGTGCGCTCCTGACGGACGATGATCGTCCGGATGTCAGCCTCGGCCGCCGCTTCGATGATGGGGTTGACCGGGTAGCCGATGAGGAATTTCACGCCCTCGCGCTTCAGGATTTCCGCGACCGCCGCCGCCGCCTTCATGAGTCATTCTCCTCGGTGAGCCAAATAGCCTCGCGCCTCAGCCCGAGGCTCGCATATCCTACGCCAGACCCGACCATCGGGGAAATCGTGATCGACTCGAACGGAGAGGAGCCCATGACCCGCGACGAGCTGAAGCGACGTGTCGACGAAGCGATCGAGCGCCACGCCGACGAGATCGTCGGGCTCGGCGAAGACATCCGCCGCCATCCCGAGCTCGGCTTCAAGGAGCGGCGCACCGCGGCGCTGGTCGAGACGAAGCTCCGCAAGCTCGGCCTGACGCCGCGGACCGGACTGGCGCTCACCGGTGTGCGCGCGGATGTGGCGGGGGGCGCGGGCGCTGGCCCCACGTTCGCGCTTCTGGGCGAGCTCGACGCGCTCGTGGTCGCGGGACATCCGGACGCGGACGCCACCACCGGCGCCGTCCACGCGTGCGGCCACAACGCCCAGATCGCCGGGCTGGTGGGCGCGGCGATCGGCCTGGTCACCGCGCACGCGCTCGAGCGGCTGGCCGGGCGCGTGGCGTTCCTGGCGGTCCCGGCCGAGGAAGGCGGCGACCTTGAGTGGCGCCTCAACGAGGTCCGCGAAGGGCGGCTCGAGTTCCTGGGCGGCAAGTGCGAGCTGCTGCGGCTGGGCCACCTCGACGACGTCGACCTGGCGATGATGATCCACACCACGCCCCGGGCCGAGGACGGCACGGTCTCGATCCCGAGCTCCAACAACGGCCGGTTCGGCAAGACCGTGCGCTTCGTCGGGCGCGCGGCCCACGCGGGCGGCGCGCCGCACCTGGGCGTCAACGCGCTCTACGCGGCGCACCTCGCGCTCGGGGCGATCAACGCGCAGCGCGAAACCTTCCGCGACGACGACACGATCCGCGTCCACCCGATCCTGACCCACGGCGGCTCGCAGGTGAACGTCATTCCGGGCGAGGCGCGCCTCGAGACCTACGTGCGCGGCCGGACGCTCGAGGGCATTCGCGACGCGAACGCGAAGGTCGACCGCGCGCTGCGCGCCGGGGCGCTGGCCCTCGGCGCCACCGTCGAGATCGAGACGCTGCCGGGATACCTGCCGCTCAAGACCGATCCGACGATGGCCCGCACCTTCACACGCGTTGCCGACGACCTGTTCGGCGCCGGCGCCTGCGGCCATGCCGGCCACCGTGCCGGGTCCACCGACATGGGCGACGTGAGCCAGGTGATTCCGGTGCTCCACCCGTACATGGGCGGCGCGCGCGGTAGCGGCCACGGCGCCGACTACGCGATCGCCGACCCGCATCTCGCCTACGTGATGCCGGCGCGGGCGATGGCGGCGATGGTGATCGACCTCCTGTGGGACGGCGCCGCCGGCGCCCGCGAGGTCGTCGGGAGCGCCCGTCCGGGGATGACGCGAGCGGCATATGTGGAATTCCAGCGTGGGATCCGCCGGCGCGAGATCTACGACGGCTCCGAAGTTGATTCTCCGCGCCGGGCCCCGTAAGATGAACCGCGGTTCAGTCATCACTCATGCGTGATCCCGACAAGCCCCAGCAGATCATCGACGCCGCGATCCGCGTGTTCGCGCGCAGTGGCTACTACAACTCGCGCGTCTCGGACATCGCGCGCGAGGCGGGCATCGCCAGCGGCACGATCTACCTCTACTTCAAGACCAAGGACGACATCCTCGTCACGCTGTTCCGGGAAAAGATGGCCGAGTGGGTGGCCTCGGTCCGGCGCGAGATCGCCGCCGAGGGCGACCCGGTCGCCAAGATCCGCAAGATCGTGGCGCTCCACTTCCGGGTGCTCGAGGAGAATCCGGATCTCGCCGAGGTCGTGCAGGTCGAGCTGCGACAGGGACAGAAGTTCTTCCGCGGCGCTTCCGCGCACGAGATCTCCGCCTACTTCAGCGTGATCAACGACGTGCTCGAGGAGGGGGCGGCCTCCGGACGCTTCCGCCGGGACCTGCCGGTCAAGGTCGCCACCAAGATGCTGTTCGGGGCGATGGACCAGATGGCGACCTCCTGGGTACTCGGCAAGCGCGCGTACCGCCTCACCGAGGCGGCCGAGCCGGTCGCGGCGATCTTCCTCCAGGGAGTGTGCGCCGATGGCGTTTGAGACGCTCCTGTTCGCGCGCGAGGAGAGCTTCGCGGTGATCACGCTGAACCGTCCGCCCGCGAACGCGATCAGCGAGCCGCTGATGCGGGAGCTGAACGAGGCGCTGAACGAGGTCGAGCACGACGACACCGTGCGCGCCGTCATCATCACCGGCGCCGGGGACCGCATCTTCTGCGCGGGCGCCGATCTCGGCTCGGCGTTTTCCGGCGGCGACGTGGACGCCTTCATCCGCTTCGGCAACGACGTCGTCCGAAGAATCGAGCGCTTCCCCAAGCCCGTCATCGCCGCCATCAACGGCCACGCGCTCGGCGGGGGCTGCGAGATCGCGATGGCGTGTCACTTCCGCCTGGTCAAGGAGACGGCGCGCCTGGGCCAGACCGAGACCAACCTCGGCATCACGCCGGGCTTCGGCGGCACCCAGCGGTTGCCGCGCCTCATCGGGCGGACGAAGGCGCTCGAGTTCCTGATCCTCGGCACCCAGGTGCCGGCGCCCGAGTGCCTGGCCCTCGGCCTCGCGACCCGGCTCACCAAGGAAGGCGAGACGCTCAACGACGCCAAGAAGCTCGCCCGCGAGATCGCCAAGCGGCCGCCGATCGCCACGCGGCTGATCATCGAGGCGATCGACGAGGGGCTCGAGGCGCCGATGGAGAAGGCGATCGACATCGAGGTGCGTGCGTTTCTGAAATCGCTCAAGACGGAAGACGCCTCGGAGGGTATCCAGGCGTTCTTCGCCAAGCGCGAGCCGAACTTCAAGGGCAAGTAGTGGACCTGGGTATCCGCGGCCGGGTCGCGCTGGTGACGGGTGGCGCGCGGAGCCTCGGCCTTGCTGACGCGACGACGCTGGCCGGCGAGGGGTGCGCGGTCGCGATCGTCGATCTCGACGGTGACGGCGCCGCGGAGGCCGCGGGATCGATCGCGTCGTCGGGCGGGCGCGCGCAGGGCTACGCGTGCGACATCCGCGAGGCGGACCAGGTGCAGGAGGTCGTGAGCCGGATCGAGCGCGACCTCGGGCCAGTCGACATCTGCGTGAACAACGCCGGCCTCATCTACACGGTGGCGCAGCTCAAGGACATGAAGGACGAGGACTGGGAGCTGAACCTCGCCGTGAACCTGACCGGAACCTACAAGGTGACCAAGGCGGTCTTCGCGGGGATGCGCGAGCGGCGCTGGGGGCGCATCGTGGTGATGGCGTCGATCGCCGGCCTCATGGGGGGCTTCGGTCAGACGGCCTACGCCACGAGCAAGATTGGCCTGATCGGGTTCGCGCGGTCGGTGGCGCTCGAGGGCGCCCGGTACAATGTCACGTGCAACGCGATCGCGCCCGGGATCATCGCACCCAACGCGAAGCTGAGCCCGCTCTACGAGCGAATGGTCAAGCGCGTCGCGATGCAGCGCGAGGGAGAGCCCGAGGACGTAGCCAATACCGTCGCCTTCCTCTGCTCCGAGCGCGCGCGGTACATCACCGGCGCGGTCGTCACGGTGACGGGCGGGATGGATCTGTTCACGTTTTGAATTCCCACGCAGGGAGGACCGTATGCCCACAGTGAAAGACAGCTTCGACGCGATGGCGGGCCGATTCCGGGCCGACAAGTCGGCCGGGACGAACGCCGTGATCCAGTACGACGTGAGCGGCGACGGTGGCGGGACGTGGCACGCCGTGGTCAAGGACGGCACCTGCACCGTGAAGTCCGGCGCCGGCACGAGCCCGACGCTGACGCTCCAGATCTCGGCGCAGGACTGGCTCGACATGCTGTCGGGCAAGCAGTCGGGCCAGATGCTGTTCATGTCGGGCAAGCTGAAGGTCAAGGGTGACATGGGGCTCGCCATGAAGCTCGGCTCGATGTTCTCGATGTGACGCAGAGACGTAGAGAGGAGCTTTCGACTATGGGTCCGGAGCGTTTCGCAGACGTCGTCGAGTGGTTCACCAACGGGTTCCCCCGCGCGGTCGAGGCGCCGGCCGAAGCGGTCAAGCCGTGGCAGGAGGAGCTCGAGCGCGGCTTCCGCCGGCTCGAGAACCTTCAGCGCCTGATGACGAATCCCCCCCAGCCCAAGACCGGGGTCACGCCACGCGTGGAGATCTACAAGCGGAACAAGTCGCGGCTCTACCGGTACGAGTCGAAGCGGACCCACCGGACGCCGCTGCTCTTCGTGCCCAACCTCGGCATCAGCCGACCGTACATCTTCGATCTCCTGCCCGGCGGCAGCTTCGTCGAGCACATGACGCGCCAGGGATTCGACTTCTACATGCTCGACTGGGGCGTGTTCGGGCCGGAGGACAACGATCTCACGGTCGAGGAGTGCGTGACGCGGATCCTGCCGCGCATGGCCCGGCGGGTGCTCGAGTCGTCGGGCCAGAACGAGCTCTCGGTCCTCGGCTATTGCATGGGCGCGCCGATCTCCGCGGCGTTCGTGGCCTCGCATCCCGAGGTGCCGGTGAAGAACTTCATCAACATGGCCGGGCCCATCGACTTCGCGAAGGTCGGGCTCTTCGGGCTCTGGCTCGGCAAGCAGTACTTCAACGTCGACCGCTTCGTCGACACGCTGGGCTCGATCCCCGCCGACATGGTGAAGGCCGGCTTCAAGCTCATCAAGCCGACCATGGACCTGTCGACCACCCTGAACCTCTGGTGGAACCTGTGGAACGACAAGTACGTGGAGGGATTCCAGGCCCTCAACAAGTGGGCGAACGAGTACGTGGCGTTTCCCGGTGAGTTCTTCCGCCAGTGGGTGCGCGACTTCTACCAGGACAACAAGCTCTACCGGGGCGAGCTCGTGATGGGCGGCCGGCCGGTGCGCCTGGAGCGCATCACGTGTCCCGTCTTCGTCGTGGGCGCCAAGGAGGACTACATCGCACCACCCGGGTGCGTGCGGGCCCTCATGGACGCGGTGGGGAGCCACGAGAAGGAATACATCGAGCTGCCGGGCGGCCACATTTCGCTCATCGCCGGGCGCGGCGCCTCCGTCCACTGCTGGCCCAAGGTTTCCAGCTGGCTCGCGCCACGCTCGTAGCCTCGAGCCTGGCGGCAGCGAATGTTGTTGACGCTGCGCGTCAGTAGGCGCTAGGATTTAAGTGATGGCAGAGTCTTCAGGGTCGAACCAGCTGTTCGATTTGTGGAAACGCCAGCTCGAGGAGAGCACGCAGGCCTGGACGCGGCTCGTCGACCAGACCTCGGCCGCGCCGGCGCCACCGGCGGACCCCGCGGCGTTCTGGCAACCCGTCCTCGATCAGGGCGTGCAGACATGGGCCAAGCTCTTCGCCCAGACGCCGGCCTCGCCCGAGCTCGTGACGCAGTGGAAGCAGTTCGTCGACCAGTGGATCGAATCGTGGTCGAGGGTGCTCGGGCAGACCATGGGCACCGAGCAGTTCGCGAAGCTCATGGGTCAGTCACTCGACCAGTTCCTCGTCGCCCAGGCCCCGGCCAAGAAGCTCATGGACCAGCAGGTCGAGCAGTCGCTGCAGGCGTTGAACCTTCCGTCGCGCAGCCAGCTGACCGCCGTGGCCAAGCAGATCATCGAGCTGGAGGATCGGATCGAGCGCCTCGAGGACTCGATCCACGCGGTCCTTCGACGTCTCGGCGACCAGGAGCCCCGATGATCGGCCGCACGATCGCCGAGATCTCGGCCGGTGACTCCGCGGAGCTGGTGCGCCGGGTCGAGACGGACGATATCGCGAGCTTCATCGACGCAGTCGGGGATTTGAACCCGGTCCATAGTGACCCCGCCTACGCCGCGACCACGGCGTTCAAGGAGCCGATCGCACCCGGCATCTTCACCGCGGGGCTGATCTCCGCCGTCATCGGCACGCAACTGCCGGGACCGGGCGCCATCTACCTCACCCAGAGCCTCAAGTTCGTGAAGCCGGTGCGGACAGGGGACACGATCACCGCGCGGGTGACCGTCCTCGAGGTGATCCGCGAGCGGAACCGCGTCCGCCTGCAAACCGTCTGCGTCAATCAGCGCGACGAGGAAGTGCTGTCGGGCGAGGCGTGGGTGATGCCGTCGCGGGCGCACGTCACCTACGAGGAGCGCCGGCCGACCGCGGCGGCGCTGGGGGCGCTCGCGCTCCATCCGTGGGCGCTCGCGGCTCAGGCCATGAGGCTCTGGGCCGCGATGGTCACATCAGCAGTCCGCCGTTGATCGAGAGCTCGGCGCCGGTGATGTAGGCGCCGTCCGACGAGACGATATACACCACGGCCCGTCCGACCTCTTCCGCCGTGCCGAACCGCTTCAGCGGAATCTGGCTCAAGAGCTTCTCCCGAACCTTTTCCGGGATCGCCTGAACCATCTCGGTCTCGATGAACCCGGGCGCGACGGCGTTGACGGTGATGCCCTTGCCGGCGAGTTCCTTGGCGAGCGATTTGGTGAACGCCGCCACGCCGGCCTTCGAGGCCGCGTAGTTGGCCTGACCGAAGTTGCCGATCTGGCCGATCACCGAGGTGATGTTCACGACGCGGCCGTATTCCTGCTTGAGCATCTGGTCGATGAACACCTTCGAGCAATTGAACACACCGTCGAGGTTGATGGCGAGCACCTTGCGCCACGAGGCGTGATCCATCTTCACGAAGGTCTTGTCCGAGTTGATCCCGGCGTTGTTCACCAGGATGTCCAGGTGACCGAACTCCTTCATCACTTCCTGCGCCATCCGGAAGGTGTCCGGGTAGTCGCCGACGTCGGCCTGGGCCAGCATCGCGACACGGCCCATCTTCCGGATCTCCTCGGCGACTTCCTTGGCGGCGCCTTCGCTCGACACGTAGTTGATGGCGACGTCGGCGCCCTCTTGAGCGAGCGCCAGCGCGATGGCTCGACCAATGCCTCGGGAGCCTCCGGTGACGAGCGCGGTACGTCCCGTGAGCTTCATGACACACACCTCCTGCGGGATGGGCGAGAGTCTAGCACGCTGAGCCCGGACGGACTCTTGACGCGCGGTGTTACGCCATTCATAGTTGCCCTCGGGGGCCGAGGCCATGGCGTACGTGATCAAGCGGTACTCGAACCGAAAGCTCTACGACACGCAGGAGAGCCGCTACGTCACGCTCGAGGAGATCGAGGAGATGATCCGGGCGGGTAAGGAGATCGCCGTCGTCGACGCCGCCTCGGGTGAGGACCTGACGTCCGTGACACTGGCCCAGATCATTCTCGAGAACGAGCGGAACCACCGCGCCGCACTGCCCACCGCGTTTCTCCATCAGCTGATCAAGCACGGCGAGGCGTGGCAGGACTTCGTCCAGCGATCGATGAAGTCGAGCCTCGAGGGCATCGTCTCGAACCAGCGCGAGATGGAGCGCATCTTCCAGGACTGGGCCTCCCGCGCCGGGTGGGGGATCGTCGCGCCGCGCGTGGACGCGAAGCGCGACGGCGGCGAGCCCGATGCCGACCGGCTCCGCGAGGAAGTTTCGACGCTGCGAGAGCGCCTACGCTCCCTCGAAGAGCGGCTCGAGCGGAAGAAGAACCAGGCGAAGTGACCGCCTAGTTCTGCGCGTAGACGTCCTTCACCCTCGTGACGACCGCGGTGTAGGTCTCCTGGATGCCCTTGCCGGCCTGCTCCGCCGACGTCTGAAGCCGCTCGGCGGCGCGGGTGAACGCCTGGGCCTGGCCCTCGAGAAGCTTGAACACCTTCTGGGTGCCTTCGACGCCGTCCAGCAGCACCCTCTGACAGGCCTGCACCGGATCCTTCGCGCCGTCCGACCAGGCGCCCTGCCACCGCGCGGCGGTGGCTTGCGAATCGCGCAGCGCCTCGATGGCCGTCTGCTGCAGCTCGGCGTAGAGCCTCACGCCCTCCTTCGCGGTCGCCGTCGAGAACTCCACGATCTCTCGCAGCACGCGCTGGTTGGCGTCCGCCCATACCGTCACCGTCTCGACGGCCTTCGCGGCGACCTGACCGAACAGCTCTTGAGTCTTTCTGGAATCGTTCATCGTCGGCCCTCCTGAAACTTTCCGTCGTTTGCGAACTCCGAACGCTTCGCCTCGATCGATGTCAGTATAACGCGTCGCGTTATCCCGTCAACCCCGATTTTGTGCATTGCGTCAGTCACCATGTGCTAGCGTGAGTATCCCTTACATATTGAAGCTTTACGGGGAGGCCTGCATGGCAGCCGAGACGCTTGCGCGGATGTTCTGGGACCGTGTGGAGCGGAGCGGAGATCGGCCGGCGCAGCAGTTCAAGCACGGCGCCGACTGGAAGACGATCACCTGGCGCGAGGTCGGCGACGTCGTGCGCGAAGTCGCGCTCGGCCTGCTGGCGCTCGGGCGCGGCAAGGGCGACGCGGTCGCGCTGCTGTCGGCGAGTCGAGCCGAGTGGGTTCAGTCGGACTTCGCGATCTTCAGCGCCGGCTGCGTGACCGTTCCCGTGTATCCGACCTATCCTCCGGATTTGATCGCGTACGTCGTGAACGATTCGGGCGCCCGGACGATCATCGTCGAGGATCCCGTGCAGCTCGCCAAAGTGCTGGAGGCACGCGACCGGATGCCGGCGCTCGAGCAGATCGTCGTCATCACCGGGTACGACGCGGCCCAGCCGCCCAAGATGGTGATGACGTGGGAGACGCTGCGCCGACTCGGACGCGACAGCGTGAACGCGCATCAGCGCACGCTCGCGGAGCGCGTGGCGTCGACGAGCTCGACCGATCTGGCGACGATCGTCTACACGTCGGGCACCACCGGCCCCCCGAAGGGCGTGATGCAGACGCACGGCAACCACGTCGCCGCCGTCAACGCCTCCAAGCAGGCGACGCCGGTGGAGGAGGGCTGGGTTCATCTCCTGTTCCTGCCGCTCGCGCACTCGTTCGCCCGGCTCGAGTCGTTCCTGGGCGTGGCGCACGGCCTCACGACGGCGTTTGCCGAAAACCTCGACAAGGTCGGCGAGAACCTCAAGGAGACGCGGCCGCACTTCATCTGCAGCGTGCCGCGCGTGTTCGAGAAGGTCTACGCGAAGATCCTCGCCGGTGTGGAGGCGGGCTCGCCCGCGAAGAAGAAGATCTTCAACTGGGCGGTCTCGGTCGGCCGTGACGTGAGCCGCCATCAGCAGCGCGGCCAGCCGGTGCCCATGGGCCTCGAGCTCAAGCGCAAGGTGGCCGACAAGCTCGTCTTCGCGAAGCTCCACGCGGCGCTCGGCGGACGGCTCCAGTGGGCGGTGTCGGGCGGTGCCCCGCTCGCGCGCGACATCGCCGAGTTCTTCCACGCCGCCGGGATCCTGCTGCTCGAGGGCTACGGGCTCACCGAGACGTGCCCGGCGTTGACGTTCAACCGGCCCGGGCGCTTCAAGTTCGGCTCAGTCGGCCAGGCCCTGCCGGGCGTCGAGCTGAAGATCGCCGACGACGGCGAGATCCTGGCGCGCGGCCCGAACATCGCGACGAAGGGATATTTCAAGCAGGCGGAGGCGACGCGCGAGGTCTTCGAGCCGGATGGCTGGTTCCATACCGGCGACATCGGCACGCTCGACGGGGACCGCTTCCTGTTCATCACCGACCGCAAGAAGGACCTGATCGTCACCGCGGGTGGCATGAACATCGCGCCGCAAAACATCGAGAACCTCCTGAAGGCCGACCCGTTCATCAGCCAGGTCATGGTCTACGGCGATCGCCGCCCGTACCCGGTGGCGCTCATCACGGTCAACCCGGAGGAGCTGTCGAAGTTCGCCCAGGAGCAGGGGATCCTCGTGAACGAGGCGGCGGTCATCGTCAAGCACCCGAAGCTCGTGGAGCGCATCGGCCGCACGATCGAAGAGAAGAACACCCAGCTCCAGTCGTACGCCAAGATCAAACGCTTCACGGTGCTGCCCATCGACTTCACGCTCGACGGCGGCGAGCTGACGCCGACGCTCAAGGTGAAGCGCAAAGTCGTCTCACAGAAATATAAGGACGCGATCGAGGAGCTCTACCGCTGACCGCAGGCCCCGGGACGCTCGCCGGCAAGGTCGCGGTCGTCACGGGGGCCAGCCGCGGTCTGGGGCGGGCGATCGCGGTCGCGCTGGCGGAGGCTGGGGCCCACGTTGTGCTGGCGGGCCGCTCGACGGACGCGCTCGCGGAAACGGCGCGACTTGCCGCGGGAAGCGGCGGCCGCACGCTCGTGGTGCCCACCGACGTCGCGAGCTACGCCGCGGTCGAGAGCCTCGTCGACCGGGCGCGCTGGGAGCTCGGTCGTCTCGACATCGTCGTCAACAACTCGGGCGTGGCGAAGGTGGCGCCGCTGGTCGAGATGACGCCCGAGGACTGGCGCTTCATGCTCGACGTGAACCTGACCGGCGTCTTCAACGGCTGCCGCGCCGCCGGCCCTCATCTGATCGCCCAGAAATCCGGCAAGGTGATCAACGTCGCCTCGGTCCTCGGCCAGGTCGGCTTGCCGGGCTACACCCTCTACGGCGCGACCAAGGGCGGCGTCATCGCGCTCACGCGCGCGCTCGGGGTGGAGTGGGCGCGCCACAACGTCCAGGTGAACGCGATCGCCCCGGGCTGGTTCGCCACCGACATGACCAACGAAGCCTTCGCGAACCCCAGGATCAACGAGCGGCTCACCCGCGACATCCCCGCGCGGCGGATCGGGCAGCCGCACGAGATCGGCCCGCTGGCCGTCTACCTGGCGTCGGCCGCCTCCGACTTCATGACGGGGCAGACGGTGTTTCTCGACGGCGGTCACTCGGCGGCGTGACGCGATGACGACGGTTGCCGGACGGGAGACCCTCGCGTAGATTGTGCGCGATGAAAGCGGCGGTGCTCTACGGACCGCACGATCTTCGGGTCGAGTCCACGCGCGAGCCGCGCCTGGAGCCCGGCGAAGCCATCGTGCGCGTGGCCTCCGCCGGGCTCTGCGGGACCGACTATTCGATCTTTACGGGCGACCGGCCGGTGGACTATCCCCGCGTGATGGGCCACGAGCTGGTCGGCCGCGTCGACGCCGTGGCGGCCGACGTGACGACCGTCAGGCCCGGCGCGCGCGTGGTGGTCGAGCCGAACTACGGCTGTGGCCGCTGCCCGCTCTGCCTCGAGGGCAATCGCAATCTCTGCCTGTCGCGTCGGGCGATCGGCATCGACGTCGACGGCGGATTCGCCGAGCTGATGCGGCTGCCCGCACGCTGCTGCTGGCCGGCCCCGGACGGCGCCGAGACCGACGCGCTGCTGCTCACCGAGCCGCTCGCCGTGGTCGTTCGCGCGGTCGATCGCGGCGCGCCCCGGCGCGGCGAGTCGGCGGCGGTCGTCGGGGCCGGAAGCCTGGGACTGCTGGCGCTCCAGGTGCTCCGAGCGCGCGGCGCCCGCGTGCTCGTGGTGAGCCGCACCTCCCGACGCTTCGCCCTGGCAGGCGCGCTCGGCGCCGAGGCGACGCACGCGACCGCCGACGGCGCGCTCGTGGAGACCGCGCGCCGCTTCTCGGGCCGCGAGGGCGTCGACCTCGTCGTCGAGACGGCGGGCACCGCCGACGCGGTCACCCACGCGCTCGATCTCGTCAGGCCCGGGGGCCGCGTGGTGGTCACCGGGCTTCCGCACGAGTCGACGCCCGTACCCTTCTTCTCGGTCGTGCGCCGCGAGATCACGATCACGGGCTCGATGATCTATCAGGACGAGTTTGGGGAGGCGCTCCGGCTCGTCGCCAGCGGCGCGGTGCGGACGCGGCCCTTGATCACGCACCGGTTCGGCCTCGACCGCATCGGCGACGCGTTCGCAGCCCACGCCGAGCCCGCCTCGATCAAGGTCGCGCTCGACCTCTGATCGTGACGGCGCATCCCTACAGACCTCCCATGTGGATCGTCCTGTCCCTGGCCGCGGCGTTGTTCCAGGCGCTCCGCAACACGGCGATGAAGCGCTTGGGTCACGCGCTCGACGAGTACATCAACGTCTGGGGCCGCTTCACCTTCCTTCTGCCGTTCGCCTTCGTCGCCTGCCGGTGGAGCGGCTGGCCCACCTTCGCGCCGAGCTTCGTCCCGTGGTGTCTGGCCTTCGGCGTGTGCCAGACGGCGTCCACCCTGGCGCTCTCGAAGGCGCTCAAGCTCTCGGAGATCTCGCTGGTCACCGCGCTCTGGAAGGTGAGCCTGCTGCTGTCGGCCTGGGCTGGGTCGCGATCGGCGAGCGGCCGAGTGCGCTGGGCCTGGCGGCGTCGTGCTGAGCGCGTCCGGCGTGTACCTCCTGAACGTCCGGAGCGCGCGGATCTCCCCGTGGGCGCCGCTGCTGGTCCTCTTCACCGACCACGGCCCGCGCTACACACTGCTGGCCGCCGCGCTCTACGCGCCCTCGGTCATCACGATCAAGAAGGCGATCCTCGCGTCCAACACCGCCGCTGGCACGTTCGGCACGTACTTCGCCGCCAGCCTCATCGTCACGCCGATCGCGCTGCGGACTTCCGCGCGCCATTTCCGCGCCGTGCCGCCGCACTGGAAGGAGTTCGCCGCGCTCGGCCTGTTCGCCGCGCTCACCACGCTGAGCCAGGGTAAGGCCTACACCCTCACGCTCTCCTCGTACGTCGAGGCCGTGAAGCAGATCGAGATCCTCTACGCGATGGCGATCGGCGTCCTGGTGTTCGGCGAGGCGCGCCGGGTGAAGGAATCGGCGCCGGCGGCGTTCGTGATGCTGCTGGGAATGGTCCTGCTGGCGGTGGCGACGTAGCGCCCGGGAACGGCGGCTGGTCTAGATCTCCGGCCGCTTGCCGTACGTCGCGCGGATCTCGGTCTTGATGCCGCCCCGGACGTTGAAGTCGCCGATCACCTCGAGCCACCGAGGCCGCGCCGCCGCCACGAAGTCGTCGAGGATCCGGTTGGTCACCGCCTCGTGGAAGGCGCCCTCCTGCCGGTACGACCACAGGTAGAGCTTGAGCGACTTCAGCTCGACCAGGTGCGCGTCGGGCACGTAGCGGATGCGGATCGTCGCGAAGTCCGGTTGGCCGGTCATCGGGCAGAGGCAGGTGAACTCCGGCACGGTCATGGAGACTTCGTAGTCGCGATCCGGATGAGGGTTCGGCACGATCTCTAGCGTCTTCGAGGGCGACGTCGGCATGGGGCGATTATACCCGCGCGGCGACAAACTGAAGACGGCCATGGCCGCGCCCGTGAGGTCCATGTCTTTCGAAGGATGGCTCAGAACGCTCTCGAGGATACGACACCTGGCATAATCGCCCCATGAAGATCGGCCTGATCGGACTCGCCAAGTCGGGAAAGACCACCCTGTTCAACCTGCTCACCGGCTCGAACATCGCGACCGCGCGCTACGACTCCGGGCGCGCGGAGCTCCACACCGGCGTGGCGCGCGTGCCCGACCCGCGCGTCGACCGGCTTTCGGCGCTCTTCAAGCCGAAGAAGACGACGTACGCCACGTTCGAGGTCGTGGATCTGGCCGGGATCGCTCGCGGGGAGCGCGCTGGCCTGGACACCAAGGAGTTCAGAAACGCAGACGCGCTGCTGCACGTCGTGCGAACGTTCGCCGACGAGGCGCAGGGCGCGGCGGCGCCGAAGCGCGACATCGAGGACCTCGAGACCGAGCTGATCCTGGCGGATCTGGAGGTCGTCGAGCGGCGCCTCGAGCGCCTCGAGGCGTCGATCAAGAAGCAGCGGAAGGACGTCGAGGTGAAGGAGCAGGCGATCCTCGTCCGCCTCAAGGGGGAGCTCGAGGGCGAGACTGCGTTACGGGCCGTCACGCTCACGCCCGACGAGGCGCGGGCGATTCGAGGCTACACCTTCCTGTCTCAGAAGCCGATCCTTCACTGTCTGAACCTCGACGAGAAGGCGATCGGCGAGGCGGCGCAGCTGGTCGAGCGCTTCGGGCTCGAAGCGATCGCCAGCCGGGCCGGAACCCGCATCGGCTGGGTCTCGGCGATCATCGAGGCCGAGGTCGCCCAGCTCGCCGGCGAGGAGCAGCGCGTCTTCCTGGCCGACCTCGGGCTCGACGAGCCGGCCATCCATCGCGTGCTCAGCGATTGCTTCGCCTTGCTCGGGCTCGTGTCCTTCTTCACGGTCGGCGAGGACGAGGTCCGCGCCTGGCCGATTCCCGCCGGAACGCGCGCGCAAGACGCCGCCGGGACCGTCCACTCCGACATCGCGCGAGGGTTCATCCGTGCCGAGGTCAACCGCTACGACGATCTGGTCGCGGTGGACGGCGCGTTCGCAGAGCTCCGGGCGAAGGGTCAGCTACGGCTCGAGGGGAAGGACTATGTCGTCCGGGACGGCGAGATCTGCCACTTCCGCTTCAACGTCGGAAAGTGAGCCCGGTCGGCGCGTCTACTCTTTGATTCCGGGAATCCGCTTGAGCGGCCCGCCCAGCGTTTGAACGACGGCCGCGACCGTCGCGTCCGGCGTGTTCATCGGCAGCACGCAGCCGGGACCGACGATGAGTCCGGTGCCCGCCGTCTGCGCGATCGCGTCGCGAACTTCGGCGACCGCCTGCTCCGCGGTCCCGTCGCGCAGCGTCTTCCACTGGTGCAGTCCGCCGATGACCGCGCCCGGCACCTGGGCTTGGCCGTCGCGGAGCGAGGGCGGCGTGGCGCGGTCGTCCCAGTTCCACGCGTGCCCGCGCAGGCGCGCCAGCCGGTCGAACATGAGGCGGTCGCCGTGGCAGTGGACGATCGTCAGCGTCGACTTCGCGGCGATCGCCTCGAGAAACCGCTGGTCGTAGGGCTCGCCGAACCGCGCGTAGTCCTCCTCGGAGTTGGCCGACCGGCTGGCCGCCTGGATCGAATAGAAGATGCCGGAGACACCCTCGGTCAGGGCGAGGAGCGCGAACTTGATCAGCGTCTCGGTGATCGCCTCGAGCGCGTCGGTTACGGCTCCCGCGTGCTCGCGCATGTCGTTGGGCAGGCGGTCGGCCGAGAGCTTGCGGGCCAGCGACAGCGGCGAGAACAGCGTCGGCAACACGGGGGCGTCCCCGATGCGGCGATCGAAGCCGAGGCGGATGATCGTCTCGATCTCCTCGGCGTAGCCGGGCGCCGACGCCGGGTCGAGGGCGCGGATCTTCTTCCAGTCGTCGCCCGAGCGCACCGCGCAAGTCCCGCACGGTCGATGGCCGTCCTCGCGCACGGCGGTGGACTCGACGCATCCCCAGGCCTCCACCGCGTAGCCGCCGCGCGGCGTGATCTTGAGGAAGTCCGAGCCGTATCGCTCGTGGAAGCGCAGCGTCGCCTGCGCGAGCCCCGCCGACGAGTGGTCGACAGTGGGGAAGTGACGCCAGACCGCGTAGGGCACGCGATCGACGGGCTGGCGGTTGATGGCCGCCAGCACGCGCTCACGCCGGCTCATCTGTTTCATGCGCAGATCACCCCGTCGCTCAGCACCGGCTCACCCCGCGCGTCGACCGCGTCGAAGCCGATGACGTCGCCCGCGCGCGTGAGGCCGCGAACCGTGATGGTCGAAGGCATGCTCACCATTCCGGTGAGCCGCGCCGCGACCTCCCGGACGCGCGTGGGGTCACCGTCGAGGTCCCGTCGGATCACCTGCGACACCGCGAGCGCCAATGTCGCCGACCCGTGGAGGATCGGCGCCGACAGCCCCGCTTCGCGGGCGACGGCGAGATCGGTGTGGATCGGGTTCCAGATCCGCGCGCACTCCGAATACACGTGGGCGGCCCAGGACGCGACGTTCACGGGCTCGCTCCAGCGGGTCCCGGGCGAGGTCGGCGGAAGGGGCCGGACCAGGGGCTCGACGACCAGGCGCGTCTGACCGTCCGTCTCGACGCCCCGGAACACCGAGCCGTACTCGGTCGTGGTGACGGGCCGGCCGTTGCGGTCGACGGTGGAGAACCGCGCGACGTACAGGGTCCCGGTGCGGGTCGGCCGCACCTCGGTGACCTGGGCGCGCGTGAGCAAACGATCGTGAGCGGTGGGCGGTCGATGGATGACGACGTGGTGAGTCGAATGGACCGCGAGCTTCAACAGGGTCTCGTGGATGGTCCGCGCCCGGAGCGCCTGCACCGCCGGCCACTCGTAGCACACCGGGAACAGCGGGTGGGCGGCTGGCCCCGACCCGTTCGCGGTGTCGTAGTAGCGCGGATCGTCGAGGCCGAGCGCCGCCGAGTACGCCATGAGCCAGCGCGCGTCGAGCGAGGTGCTGACGGCGCCGATCTCGGTCCCGACGATCTTGCCGGGGATGGCCGCGGGCGCGGCGCCGGGAGCGCTCATGCGGGCCGGGGAAAATTCATGCAGTCGACGAAGATCTGCTCGAAGTCCGGGTGAGCCGCGAGCGAGACGTGCTCGATCCGCCGCGCCACCGAGTCGGCTCGCGCCCGCTCGGCCTCCGAGACCAGGCAGAGCTGAGCGCCGAGCGACGCCGCATTGCCGACGTAGCGGATCCGCGCGCGGGCCAGGGGCGGGATCAGCCCGATCCGCAGCGCGCTCTCGATCGACAGGTAGTTGCCGAACCCACCGGCCAGCATGAGCTCGGCGACGCGCTCCGCGGGCACGCCCGCGACGTGCTGGAGCATCGCGACGCCCGAGGCGATCGCCCCCTTCGCCAGCTGGACCTGACGCACGTCGTCCTGCGTCAGCACGATCTCCTGACGCGCGCCGGCCTCGCCCGGACGCAGCACGATGACCTGACGCTCCTCGCCGCGCATCACGACCCGTGCGGCGAGCTTCGGCGGGAGCGCGTCGCGCGCTTCGACCTGGATCAGCCCGGTCCAGTCGATGACGCGCGCGTCCAGGAGGCCGGCGATCAGGTCGATGATCCCGGAGCCGCAGATGCCGAGCGCGTCGGTCTCGCCGATCGTGTGCACGTGGACGTCGTCGTCCACCCGGACGCGGTCGATGGCGCCGAGGGCGCCACGCATCCCGTGGCGGATCTGCGCGCCCTCGAGCGCCGGGCCGGCCGGCGCCGAACACGCCCACAGATGGTCGCGCGAGCCGAGGATGACCTCGCCGTTGGTCCCGATGTCGACCGCGACGCGGATCTCGGCGCTCTCGTAGATGCGCGTGGCGAGGGCCACGCCGACCGCGTCGGCGCCCACGAACCCCGCCACCAGCGGCAGCAGGCACACGCGCGCCTCCGGCGCGACCTTCAGGAACAGATCGCGGGCCGCGAGGATGACCGCGTGGCGCATCACCGGCGCATACGGGGCGAGGCCGACGTGCGACGGATCGATGCCGAGCAGGATGTGGTGCATGCAGGTGTTGCCGACGATCACGACCTTGTAGATCCACTTCGCCAGCACGCCGGACTCGCGGCAGATCTGCTCGATGTGCTGGTTCAGGAGACCGATGATCCGGGTGTGGAGCTTCCGGAGGTTGCCGGGGTTGAACTGGGCGAACGCGATCCGCGACATCAGGTCGCCGCCGAACACCGCCTGAGGATTCAGGCTCGACACCGAGGCGAGCTGCTCGCCCGACTCGAGCTCGATGAGGGTCGTGACCACGCTGGTGGTGCCCACGTCGATGGCGAGGCCGAACTTCATGCCGGCGGTGTCGCCGCGCTCCACCGCGAGGATGCGCTGGCGACCGCCCGCCGCGAAGGTCGTCACGGTGACGCCAGCCGGATCGTCGCGGAGCGCCTGCGGCAGTCCCTGGACCACCGCGGGCCCGACGTCGTCGGCCGTGAGACCGACCGCCGCGAGGAGCTGCTCGAGGTCGGACGTCTGATGATGCTCCTCGCGCGGCAGGTTGACCTTGACCACTTGCTTGGCGACGCCCGAGTCGAGCGTGACGCGGCCGAGCGCGTGGACGCCGGGGCCAGCGCCCAGGATCTGGAAGGCGCGCTCCTCCAGCGGCGGCGCGAGTTGAACGATGACGGGCTCGTGGAGCACGCACTGGCAGGAGAGGCGATACCCCTCGCGGACGAGGTCGTCGCCCAGCTGGAGCGCGTCCATGATCGTCGGCGGCGGCGGAGCGCCCGTCAGGAACTTGACCCGGCACGACGTGCAGCGGCCGCGGCCCCCGCACGTGGCGGTGATGTCGACGCCGCCGGCGTGGGCGGCCTTGAGGATCGTGGTGCCGGCGGCGGCCGTGAGGCTGCGACGCGACGCGGGGTCGTTGGGATCCACGATGATCGTCAGCGCGACGGCCATGGTCTTTCATTCTAGTGGTATGCTCGCGCCCATGGAAATAACCGTGGAGACGTTGCAGCGCCTGGCTCGACTCGGTGGGTTCGCGTGGACCGACGCCGAGCTGGAGGCGATCCGTCCCGGCGTTCTGCGCCTTCTCGAGATGCTGGAGCGTCTCGAGAGCGTTCCCCTCGACGCGATCGAGCCGACCACCCAGTACCGGATGCTGTGAGGTGAGCGACCTCGTCTGGCTCTCGATGGCCGAGCTCGGCCGGATGGTCGCGACCAAGGAAGTCTCGCCGGTCGAGGTCGCCCGCGCCCACCTCGACCGTATCGCCGCGCTCGACGCCAGGCTCCGCGCGTTCATCACCGTCTGCGCCGAGAGCGCGCTGGAGGCGGCGCGCGCCGCCGAAGCCGACCTGATGGCCGGCAAGATCACCGGGCCGCTGCACGGCGTGCCGTGGGCGCCGAAGGACCTCTACTCGACGAAGGGGATCCGCACCACCGGTGGATCGAAGATCCTCGCCGAGTCGGTCCCGTCGAAGGATGCGACGGTGGTGAGCCGTCTGAGTCAGGCCGGCGCCGTCGTGCTCGGCAAGCTCAACATGCACGAGTTCGCGTACGGGCCCGAGGGGCTCAACGCTCACTACGGCGACGCGCGCAACCCGTGGGACGGGAGCGCGCATCGGATCGCCGGCGGCTCGTCCTCGGGCTCGGGTGTAGCCGTCGCGGCCGGGCTGGCACCCGGATCGCTCGGCTCCGACACCGGCGGGTCGATCCGCATCCCGGCCTCGCTCTGCGGGATCACCGGCCTCAAGCCTACCTATGGTCGGGTGAGCCGCGCCGGCGTCCTGCCGCTGTCCTGGTCGATGGACCACGTCGGACCGATGGCGCGAACCGCGCGGGACTGCGCGCTGATCCTGGGCGCAATCGCCGGCTACGACCCGGACGATCCGACCACGAGCGTCCTGCCGGTGCCCGACTACGCGGCGGCGCTCGGCGGCGACGTCAAGGGGCTGCGCGTTGGGCTCCTACGCGCTCATTTCACCGACGTGGCGACGCCCGAGGTGCGGGCGGCGGTCGAAGTGGCCGCGCGTCGGCTCGAGCAGGCCGGCGCAGTCGTGGACGAGGTGAATCTGACCCAGATCGACCACGTCGCCGCTGCCTCCTCGGCGATCGTGGCCTCGGAGGCGGTCGCGTACCACGCCGGCTGGATGCGCACGCGCGCGCAGGACTATCAGCCCGACGTCCGGGAGCGGTTGAGGATCGGCGCCTTCGTCAGCGGCGCCCACTACGTCCGCGCGCAGCAGGTGCGGGCGCTCGTGCGCCGGGAAGTCGACGAGGCGCTCGCGAAGCGCGACGTGCTCCTGGGGCCGGCGACGCCGATTGCCGCGCCCGTGTTGGGCGAGCGCGATGCGACGCTGGGCGACGGGCCGTCGGACGTCCGGTCGGCGCTCATCCGCCTCACGCGGCCGATCAATTTCTCCGGCCATCCCGCCTGCGCGGCGCCGTGCGGTGTCACCGCCAGCGGTCTCCCGATCGGGCTGCAGATCGTCGGGCGGCCGTTCGACGAGGCAACGGTGCTGCGGGTCATCGACGCCTATCAGCGGCTCACGGACTGGCACACGCGCCGCCCCGCGGTCGCGTGAGCGGCGGTCTCGGGCTCTGGAGACGGAGGACTCGATGAGCGACGCGAACCTGGATCGGCGACTCGGCGCGCTCGAGTCGCGGTTCGACCACCTCGAGCGGCTCCTCGCCGCGATCCACGACAAGCTCGATCGCGCGGTGCCGAGCATGGACGACGCCAGGCGGGAGCTTCAGGGGTGGGTGACCGAATACGTGTCGTTGCGCCTCCAGCAGCTCGTGCCGGAGACGTGCGAGCATCCGGAGCGCGAGGTGGACGCGGGCGCGGCCGCGGCCGACGGCCCGGTGCTGCCGGGGACACGGATCCGCTGCACCGACGAGGTGATCGGCCGGCTCGGCCGGATCCCGATTCCGTTCGTCCGGCAGATGGTCAGCCAGAAGGTCGCGGAGACGGCGCGCGCCGAGAACGTCGGCATGGTGGACGTCAAGTTCTTCGAGAGAGCCGCGACCTTCTGACAGTGCAAGCTCTCGGGGGAGGATCTCCTGAGCTTCGATCACTGGCAGCAGCACGTCCTGGAAGGGCCGCGGCTGTAGACGAGCCCATCCGCATCCCGATCGAGGATGCGCTGGATCTCCATGCGTTCGCGCCGCGCGATATCCCCTCGGTCGTCGACGAGTACCTCGAGGCGGCTTCCGCGAGGGGGTTCAGCGAGGTCCGGCTGATCCACGGCCGCGGCATCGGCGTTCAGCGAAAGATCGTCCAGGCCGTGCTCGCCCGACATCCGCGAGTGGCCGGCTACGCCGACGCGCCGCCGGAGCGCGGGGGCGTCGGCGCCACGATCGTGCGTCTCCGCATCAGCGCCGGCTGAGCCCGGCCGCTCGGCGGCATCAGCCGGCCGCGGCGCGTCAGTCCCGCTCTGCACGCAACAGGATCTGCCGGTCGTTGAACGATTCGACGCGCTCCCCGCTGAGCTTGAAGTCGAACGCGGCCCGGCATCGCTCGGGCGCTGCCCGCACGAAGGTCTCGAGCTCGTGGCGCGCCTCGGTGCTCATCCGCATCCGCCCGGTCCAGTCGCCCCACTCGCGGATCTTCCAGATCACGGCGTCCTCCATCACCGTCAGCCCCGCCGCTCTCAGGAAGGCTTTCCACTCCGCGGCCCGATAGCTCCGCAGGTGCGACGGGTCGCGCCTGCGCTCGACCTCGAGGATGAACGCGCTCGCCTCGGCGTCGTCGTGCCCGAGGATGTCCTGGAGCAGGAACGCCCCGCCCGGACGCAGGACACGCTGGATCTGACGGACGGCCGCCGCGACGTCGGCGAAGTGGTGCGCCGCCGTACGACAGGTGACCACGTCGAACGCCCCGTCGCCGAACGGTAGGGCGGACGTGTCGGCGGCGACGAACTCGATGTGGGCGCCGCCGCGCGCCCGCACGTGCTCACGGGCGGCGCGCAGCATCGGCTCGGTCAGGTCGACCGCCACGACCCGGCGCGCGATGGCCGCGAAGGGGAGCGCGGTGTGGCCGCCGCCGGTCGCGAGGTCGAGGACGCGATCGGGGCGCCGCGCGGCGCCCCAGGCCACCAACCGGTCGAGATCCTCGCCGGCGCCATGGCCGGCGCTCGTCACGGACGCCGCGGCGCTCCCGCCGAATTGCGCCTGGACGCGGCGCGCGTGCGCCTCGCTCACTTCTTCCGCGCCCGCTCGGCGAGATGACGGAACAGGAAGTCCGCGTCGAGGGGGGACAGATCGAAGCGGCGCGACGCCTCGTCGACGAGCTTGACCCGGTCGACGCTCGGGTTCTCGGTGAGCTGATCGTCGATCCACTTCACGGCCTGCTTGATCGGCGCTTCACCCGCCATGCGGGTCTCCCTTTCTCGTGACCGGGTTGTCCGCGGTCGGGGTGATCGTCGGGCGCGCCCCTAGCGTCGCGGGGGCCCGCCGGGTTGAGACGCGACCAGGAACTGTGATCGCATCGACGGCAGCCGCCATTGTACCCGGCGCGGGGAACGGCACCCGCCCGTTCAGGAATTGGCCTGGAGCAATCAGGCCAATTGGCCCTTGACCACGATCCAAACCGAGCCAAAATGGCTTGGAGAGAGACACGCGTGAACATTCCGCTGGATCGCGACAATCCCACGGCGCTGCCCCGCCAGATCCAGACCCACCTGGAGCGGTTGATCCACGAGCGCCTCCTGACGCCGGGCACGAAGCTGCCGGCCACCCGCGAGCTCGCGCGGCAGCTCCGCGTCAACCGCGGCACGGTGGCGCTGGCCTACGAAGAGCTGGTCGCCGCCGGCTGGGCGCGCGCACACGTCGGCCAGGGGACGTTCGTCGCCGAGCGGGCCGTGGGCGCCGGTGCGCCGGTGGCGTCGGCGGCCGCGCTCCCGCCCGTGGCCCTGGACTGGTCGGGACTCTTCTCGCGCAACGCGCAGATCCTCGGCGCCGACGACGAGCGGTCGCGCGCGCTGACGCCGATCCCGTCGAGCGCGACGGTCGTGTCCTTCGCCGGGGGCATGCCGGACAGCGGGCTCTTCCCGACCGACGCGTTCCGTCGCGTGTTGAACCAGGTGATCCGTGAGGAGGGCGCCGCGCTGCTGCAGTACTATCCGGCCGGCGGCTATCCTCCGCTCCGCCGCTATCTCTCGACCTATCTTCTTCGGTTCGGCCTGGAGGCGCGGCCGGAGGAGATCCTGATCGTCAACGGCTCGCAGCAGGGATTTGACCTGATCGCGCGCACGCTGATCGATCCCGGCGACTTCGTGGCGATCGAGCAGCCGACCTATCCGCGAGCCATGCAAGTGTTTCGGTCGTTCGGCGCGCAGCTCTTGAGCGTGCCGTGGGACGGCGCGGGCCCGCGCGCCGACGTGTTCGAGCGGCTGCTGGAGCGCCACACGCCGAAGCTCTTCTATTGCCAGCCGAGCGCCCACAATCCGACGGGCCTGGTCGTGACGCCGGAGACGGGACGGCGCCTTCTGGAGGCGGCGGCGCGCCACCAGGTACCGATCGTCGAGGACGGCTTCGACGGCAGCCTCTACTACGGCGACGGCCCGAGCCTTCCGCTCAAGGCCGCCGATCGGGGCGGCGTCGTCATCTACATCGGCACCTTCTCCAAGATCCTCTTCCCCGGGCTGCGGCTCGGCTGGCTGGTGGGCCCCCGGCCCATCCTCGAGCGGCTCCAGGCGGCGAAGCAGCTGGCCGATCTCCACACCAGCGCCCTCATCCAGGCCGCGGTGCATCGTTTCTGCGAGCGCAAGCTCCTCGACCGGCACGCCGCGCGCGTCGCGACGGAGTACGCGCGGCGCCGCTCGCTGCTGCTGGCGGCCCTCAGACGTCGCATGCCGACCGAGGTCACGTGGACGGAGCCGCAGGGCGGATTCTCGCTGCTCCTCACGCTGCCGCCCGGGATGGACGCGGGCGCGCTCCTGCCGCGGGCGGTCGAGCGCGGTGTCGCCTTCGCCCCCGGTGCGCCCTTCTTCGTGGACGGCGGCGGCCAGCGCACGCTGCGCCTCTCGTTCTCCTCGGTGCCGGCGGGCCGGATCGACGAAGGTGTGCGGCGGCTCGCCGAAACGATAAAATCCGCGCGCAGCCGGTTCCGCGGCCGGGAGCGGGATGAGCGCGCGGCGGTTCCAGTGGTGTGACGGGTTGACTGCCCGAACGTCGGGCGCCGGAGCCCTGCGAAGGTGCCCCGACGGCAAATCAAAGGAGGCTCCACATGTCGGACCTGAACGGACTGCGGATCGCGGACAAGAAGCACATCGGCCTCGCCGAGATGCTCAAGGGCGGGGTCATCATGGACGTCACCAACGCCGAGCAAGCGAAGATCGCCGAGGACGCCGGCGCCGTGTCGGTCATGGCGCTCGAGCGCGTGCCCTCCGACATCCGCCGGGACGGCGGCGTGGCGCGGATGTCGCCCGTGAAGAAGATCAAGGAGATCCAGAAGGCCGTGACGATCCCGGTCATGGCGAAGGCGCGCATCGGCCACTTCGTCGAGGCGCAGATCCTCGAGTCGCTCGCCGTCGACTACATCGACGAGTCGGAGGTGCTGACGCCGGCCGACGAGCACTTCCACATCGACAAGTTCGCGTTCCGGATCCCCTTCGTGTGCGGCTGCCGTGATCTCGGCGAGGCGCTCCGTCGCATCGGCGAGGGCGCGGCGATGATCCGCACCAAGGGCGAGGCGGGCTCCGGCAACATCGTCGAAGCCGTCCGTCACATGCGCGCGGTCGTCTCCGGCATGCGGCGTCTCACCACGCTGTCGCCCGAGGAGCTGATGACCGAGGCGAAGAACCTCGGCGCGCCGTACGAGCTCCTGCGCTGGGTGGCCAAGTCCGGCAAGCTGCCGGTGCCCAACTTCTCGGCCGGCGGGATCGCGACGCCGGCGGACGCCGCGCTCATGATGCAGCTGGGCGCCGAGGCCGTCTTCGTCGGCTCTGGAATCTTCAAGTCGAGCGACCCGGCGCAGCGGGCCAAGGCGATCGTGCAGGCGACGACCCACTTCAAGGATCCAGACGTCCTGGCGCGCGTCAGCGAGGAGCTGGGCGACGCGATGGTGGGCATCGAGACCTCCAAGCTCGCGGAGAAGGATCTCCTGCAGACACGGGGCTGGTAGGGGTGAGAGTCGGCGTCCTCGCCCTCCAGGGCGACTTCGGGTTACACGCGAAGGCGCTGGAGAAGTGCGGCGTCGAGGCGGTGGAGGTGCGCAAGCCCACCGAGCTCGACGCCGTCGACGGGCTGGTCATCCCCGGGGGCGAGTCCACGACCCTGCTCAAGCTCATCGACGCGTGGGACTTTGTGCCGGCGATCGAGAAGTTCCATCGCGCCGGCAAGCCGCTCTTCGGCACCTGCGCGGGGCTCATCATCTTGGCGCGCGAGGTCGAGGGCCCGCGGCAGTTCTCGCTCGGGCTCATTGACGTCACCGTCGAGCGCAACGCGTACGGGCGCCAGCGCGAGTCGTTCGAGGCCGCGGGGGTGGCGCGGCTCGACGGCGTCGACACGCGCATCGAGATGTTCTTCATCAGGGCGCCGCGGATCCGCCGCGTGGGTCCCGACGTTCACGTGCTCGCCGAGCACGGGGGCGAGCCGGTCATGGCGCGGTACGGCAGCGTCCTGGTGGCGACGTTCCATCCCGAGCTGACCGACAGCACGGTGATCCACCGGTACTTCTGCGACATGGTCGGCCAGGCTCGGATCGCCGCGTGATCTTCCACGACTACTACTCGAACATCCCGCGCCCCGACGTCGACCGCTTCGTGCAGACGCAGGAGCTCGCTCGCCTCCTGACCGTGAGCGACGAGGCGCTTCCCCACGTCGGGTTATACCCGTTCGTCTACGACGGGAAAAGCTTCGAGATCCACCTGGTGAGGGCTGACGAGCAGATCCACGACTTGAAGCTGCGCCCGCGTTGCGTGGTCGAGGTCGACGAGGTCCTGGCGGTGATCCCGTCCTACTGGGTCCACGCCGAGTACGGAGGATCGGCGACCGCCTATCACCAGACCGTGATCTTCGAGTGCACGGCCCACGTCGCGGAGGACCCGGCCGCGGTGGCGGCGCAGCAGCTGAAGCTCTTGGCGCGCTATCAGCCTGAGGGCGGGTTCCGGACGCTCGACCCGAACGATCCGCTCTACCGTGGCGCGATGGCCCAGCTGGCCGCGGTGAGGCTCGATATCACCCACTGGCGCGCGAAGTTCAAGTTGGGGCAAAATCGCCCCGCGGAGGCGCGGCGGCGCGTGATCGCCGAGCTCCGCAGGCGCGGCCGCCCGGCCGACGGGCGCGCCGCCGATGCGCTGCAGTGGACGATCGACTCCGCCGGACGGTGAGCCGCGCAGTGCGCGCCGCAGGCCGTCGCGGGGCTGGGGCCCCGCCGGCCGAGGCGCGGCGACTAAGGGAGGACGGGCGATGAAGATCACGGCCAACGGGATCTCGATGAACTACACGCTGGACGGTCCGACCGGCGCGCCGGTCGTCACGCTGAGCCATTCGTTAGCGACGACGCTCGCGATGTGGGAGCCACAGCTCAAAGCGCTGACCGCGCGCTGGCGGGTGCTGAATTACGACACGCGCGGGCACGGCGGCACCGACGCCCCCCGGGGTGCCTACACCCTCGATCAGCTGGCCGACGACGCCCAGGCGCTGCTCCGCGCCCTCGGGATCGCGCGCACCCACTGGGTCGGGCTCTCGATGGGCGGCATGATCGGCCAGACCCTCGCGCTCAAGGCCCCGGAGCTCTTCTCGAGCCTCGTGCTGTGCGACACCTCGAGCCGCATTCCGCCCGAGGCCAAGCCCCTGTGGGACGAGCGTGTCCACACCGCGGAGACGAAGGGGATGGAGCCGCTCGTGGAGGGCACGCTGGCCCGCTGGCTCACGACGCCGTTCAGGGAGCGGGGCGGGGAGGTCGTCGAGCGTGTTCGCGGGATGATCCGGTCGACGAACCCCGTCGGGTACATCGGCTGCTGCCAGGCGATCTCGTCGCTCAACCTGACCGACCGCATCGGCGTGATCAAGTCGCCCACGCTGATCATCGTGGGCGAGGAGGATCAGGGCACGCCGGTTGCCGCGTCGCGGGTCATGAACGAGCAGATCAAGGGCTCCCAGCTCGCCATCTTGAAGTCCGCGGCGCACCTCTCGAACATGGAGCAGCCGGAAGCGTTCACGCAGGCGCTCGTCGGCTTCCTGAGCAAGCTCGGCTGACCGAGACGAGCCCTCGACAGGCCGGAGGCTTGACAGGCTGGAGGCCTGCCAGTAATCTGTCTGGTCAGACCAGCCGACCACGAGCCCCCCTGGTCACGAGGTGGTAGTGGTAGAGGAGGCGTGAATGGCAGCCCTGATCTGTGAGGTCGTCTACCGCGGTA